>Ga0194126_10001256_pt1 | contig 42659 bp, 58 predicted proteins | sample TA2KigC150mmetaG_FD_148641 | JGI IMG/M metagenome (GOLD analysis project Ga0194126, IMG submission 148641) | Freshwater microbial communities from Lake Tanganyika, Tanzania - TA2015035 Kigoma Deep Cast 150m | ecosystem: Environmental > Aquatic > Freshwater > Lake | place: Tanzania: Lake... | reverse complement strand
TAACTTCAACTTCATACGCTGTGTTTGATAGCGGTTACAAATATTTCTATGATCGCTTTAATGACAAGTATCGTTACTTACCATGTAACGGTGATATCGCTGGTCTATGTGTATCTACTTCTGCTGCTTTAGATGACTGGTATTCTCCTGCTGGTTTAAACAGAGGTTCTTTAAGAAACGCTGTTAAACTTGCTTATAATCCATCTAAGGCAGATAGAGACGAACTTTATCAGGCAAGAATTAATCCTATTGTTTCTTTCCCTGGTTCTGGAGTTACTCTGTTTGGAGACAAGACAGCCCTTGCTTCACCATCTGCATTTGATAGAATCAATGTTCGTCGTCTATTCTTAAATCTTGAAAACAGAATTGAATCTTTAGCAAAACAAGTTCTGTTTGAACAAAACGACGAAATTACTAGAGGTTCATTCACAGGTGCTGTTAATTCATATCTAAATGAAGTATCCGCAAGAAGAGGAATCACCGATTTTCTAGTGGTTTGTGACGAAACCAATAACACACCAGACGTTATTGACCGTAACGAGTTTGTTGCTGAAATCTTTGTCAAACCAACTCGCTCAATTAATTACATCACTCTTACATTTACGGCAACCAAATCTGGGGTGTCGTTTAATGAAGTTGTTGGTAGATAATTTCTTTATCACAAACTCAAGAGGTAAAAAACAATGGCAGTTTACACAAGCAAATTAAGTAGTTTTATCACTAAGGTTGGGCAAGGTGTTAAACCTAATATGTTCACCGTTGATATCGGATTCCCAGATGCAATAGGTGCTGCTTCGGGGTCTGCAGTTAGCACTGGTGCTGGTTCCGAAAAAGAATTAACAGATCTACTATGCAAATCAGCAGCTCTTCCAGCATCTCAGTTGGGAGTTATTGAAGTTCCTTTCCGTGGAAGAACAGTAAAGATTGCAGGAGATCGCACATTTGATACTTGGACCCCAACATTTATCAATGACAAGGACTTTAAAGTTCGTGCAATTTTTGAGCAGTGGATGGAATCAATTAATGGTCATGCAGGAAATACTGCAGATCTGATTTCTCCAGAAGCATCTGGAGCCAACACCTATACAAGACATCTTTTTGTCCATCAACTTGAAAAGGGATCCACTCCAGACAACTCAAATATTTTGAGAACTTATAAACTTTGGTACGCATTCCCTACCAATGTTTCCCAAATTGATCTTGCCTATGACAGTAATGATCAAATTGAAGAGTTTAGCGTAGAGTTCCAATATTCATATTGGACTACTGAAAATATAAGTTCTCCAAGATCTGGATTAACGACTCGTCAGGTTAATGCTGATATTACTTGATGAAATAAATAGTACATTATAACACCCACTGTCATGAGTCAATTATTTGGATTTCTTATTAATAAGAAGGGGGGACTGAAGGGTCAATCTCCAGTTCCCCCTAACACAGAAGACAGCGTAACCACTGTAGCAGGTGGTTATTTTGGTACATATGTAGATACGGAGGGCGTATCAAAAAATGAATATGAATTAATTAAACGCTATAGAGACATGGCGTTACATCCAGAATGTGATTCTGCTGTCGATGAGATTGTTAATGAATTTGTAGTTAGTGATGCTGACGATTCTCCTGTAGAAATAGATTTAAACAATTTAGAAATTAGTGATACTTTAAAGAAAAAAATTAGATTAGAATTTAATACAATAAAAAAATTATTAAACTTTGATAAAAATTGTCATCAAATAATTAGAGGTTGGTATGTTGATGGCAGAACTTATTATCATAAGGTTATAGATTTAGATAATCCTAAGAAGGGTATTCTAGAATTACGATATATGGATCCTTTGAAGGTTAGGAAGATACGGCAGCAAATTAATAAAGATACTAAAGCAGATCCAAAAGTTAAAGGTAGTGCTTTAGAATATGATTGGGGAGAGTATATAGAATATTACATGTATAATCCCAAGGGATTTGCGGCAAACTTAGCTATAAACTCTTCGTCAGATTTTGCAATGTCTCAGGGCATCAAAATTGCTTCGGATTCTGTTGCTTCTGCAACTTCTGGGGTTACAGATCTTAACAAAAAAATGGTGTTGAGTTTTTTACATAAAGCAATCAAGTCCCTCAATCAATTGAGAATGATTGAAGATTCACTAGTTATCTACAGATTATCTAGAGCGCCAGAAAGAAGAATTTTTTATATCGATGTGGGTAATCTTCCTAAAGTAAAAGCAGAGCAATACCTTCGTGAGGTTATGGCTCGCTACAGAAATAAACTTGTCTATGATGCTAGCACTGGAGAGATTCGTGATGATAAAAAGCATATGTCAATGCTTGAAGATTTCTGGTTACCTCGCCGTGAAGGTGGTAGGGGAACTGAAATCACTACACTCCCAGGCGGTCAAAACCTTGGTGAACTCAAGGACGTTGAGTATTTCAGAAAGAAACTTTACAACTCACTCAACCTACCACCTTCCCGCCTTACGGATGACAACAAAGGGTTTAATCTTGGTAAGACCACAGAGGTTCTCAGGGATGAACTCAAGTTTGCTAAGTTCATCGGTCGTCTTCGCAAACGCTTTAGCGAACTATTCCATGACATTCTTAAAACGCAATTAATTCTAAAGGGTATTATTACTCCTGAAGATTGGGATGAAATGGAGGAGCATATTCAATATGACTTCTTATTCGACAACCATTTTAACGAATTAAAAACCGTTGAACTTATGAAGGAGAGGATTAATTTGGTTGCTCAAATGGATCCTTTTGTTGGAAAATATTTTTCAACAGAGTATTTGCGTAAGCAAATTCTAATGCAAACAGAATCTGAGTACAGCGATATCAATAAACAAATGAAAAAAGATATCAAGAGTGGAGTTGCAATTAGTCCCGCAGAATCTATGTCTCTTGATACTATGTCGAGACAAAATGATGCTCTTGCTCCAGAAATTGCAGATGCAAAAGCAAACGATGATTTTGAAAGAAGTCAAAAATCTGCAGACGCTCAAGCAGAAAGAGATAAAAAATCAGCAAAATCAGAATTAAAAACTTCTAAATAATATATAACATAAAAATTAATCATGGAAACCTCAGATTATCTTGATGTTGTTAATTTAATTAGCAACAATAAAAAATCGGATGCTTTAGATAAAATTAATACTTTGCTTTTTTCAAAAGCAAGCGAAGTTTTTGATACTTACAAAAAAGTAGTTGCTGCTACTTACTTTGATGAACCAGTAGATACGCCAGACGAGCAATGAAACTTATCACAGAAAATATCGAAGACGTTCAAATTCTTGTAGAAGAAAAGAACGGCAAAAAGAATCTTTACATTGAAGGAGTATTTCTTCAAGCAGATTTACAAAATAGAAACAAAAGAATTTATCCGTTAGATATTTTAAGTAAGGAAGTTGAAAGGTATACCGAACAATATATTTCTACTGGTCGTGCCCTTGGAGAACTAGGTCACCCCGATGGTCCTAGTGTAAATCTAGATCGTGTCTCACATAAAATTATATCTCTTCGTTCTGAGGGGACAAATTTTATTGGTAAGGCACGTATCTTAGATACTCCAATGGGTAAAATTGCTAAGTCACTTCTTGATGAAGGAGTAAAGCTTGGTGTTTCTTCTAGAGGCATGGGTTCTTTAGAGGAAAAAAATGGTGTCAAATATGTTCGTGACGATTTTATGTTATCAACTGCTGCAGACATTGTAGCAGATCCTTCTGCTCCTGACGCATTTGTTCAAGGAATTATGGAAGGAAAGGAATGGATTTGGGATAATGGTATTTTAAAAGAGTACCAAGTAGCGGAATATCAAAAGTATATTTCAGAATCTACTCGAAGAGATCTAGAAGGCAGAAAGTTAAAAGCTTTTAACAGCTTCCTTTCAAACCTATAATTTGATAAATAATCATAGAATAATATAATTAGGAAAATTACGAGGAAAACTCAAATGTCAGATAAGTTAAACGAAAAGTTTGAGGAGCTTGTAACTGAATCAGGAATTATTGTTGAGGCGGGCGACCCAATGCCAACCGTTTCAGCTTCTGTAATTCCTGGTGGAGGCACGGGTTCCGATATGCCAGGTCAATCATCAACTGCAGTTAACGCTAAGGGTGGTGGTAAAGATCCTCAACCAACAGTAACTACAAAAGCTGTTGCACAATATCAGCAATCAATTACTGATTTGGGTGGTACTTCAACTACTCCTCATGAGCATGATGATGACGGCGAAGAAAATCCAGGCGCTAAGGCAGCTGCTCCTGTTGGAGCAAAAGCAGCTCAAAGTGATGGAACTGCTCAAACTGCTCATATTCATGACGCTGGAGAAATGGGTAGAACTGGCAGCATTGGTGTAGAAGTTGCTTATGGAACTCACACTGGTCCTAACGTTTCGTATCCAATCAAACCAGCATACGAAGAGATTGATTTATCTGGAGATGTCGCTGCTTTAACCGAAGGGGAAGATCTTTCGGAAGAATTTAAAGAAAAAGCAAAGACAATTTTTGAAGCCGCTGTGAGAGCAAAACTCGTAGAAGAAGCAGCAAAACTCAACGAAACTTTCGAAGCAATGGTTGCCGAAAAAGTTGAGGAAATTAAACTAGAACTTTCGGAAGAAGTAAACGGCACTCTAAATTATGCCGTTAATAGATGGCTTGAGGAAAATCAAGCAGCTATTGATCGTGGAGTACGTAATGAAATCACTGAAGATTTTATTATGGGACTTAAGAACCTCTTCCAAGAGCATTATATTAGCATCCCTGACGACAAAGTTGATGTTGTTGAGGGTATGGCCGACGAAATTCGTGAGATGGAACAGCGCCTCAATGAACAAATTGAGCGTAATATTGAATTAAATAGTCGTCTTGCTGAGTCAACTAGAGTCGTAATTCTGAATCAAATTTCGGAAGGACTTGCAGATACTCAAAAAGAAAAACTTTCTTCTTTAGCAGAAGGGATTAATTTTGAATCAGCAGATAAATTTGCTGAAGCAGTTAAAACTTTAAGGGAATCATATTTCCCTAATTCTACCATAAAGAATGAAGTTATAGACGAAACACCAGTAGATGGCGATGTAACACCAGCAATGGCTGCTTACCTCAATGCTATCGCTCGCTGGAAGTGAAATATAATAAATAATTATTAACCTAAACTTTTCCAAAACACTAGGAGACAAAAATGTTTAACGCATCTCAACTCCAGGAAAAGTGGTCACCTGTTCTAAATCACTCAGAAGCTCCTGCCATCCAGGACCGCTACAAACAGGCCGTTACCGCTGTTCTCCTGGAAAATCAAGAAAGAGCAATGAGAGAAGAGCGCGGCATCCTTAATGAGGTTGCTGTTAACTCACTAGGCGCCTCAACCATCACACCCGCTGGTTCAGCTCTATCAACATCTAACACCGCTGGTCTTGCTGGTTTCGATCCAGTTCTAATCAGCCTAGTTCGTCGTGCTATGCCAAACCTAATGGCATATGACGTATGTGGTGTTCAACCAATGAGCGGTCCTAACGGACTTATCTTCGCAATGCGTTCACGCTACGAGAACCAAGCTGGAGAAGAGGCACTATTCAACGAGCCTGACACTGGTTTCTCATCATCTTATGATGCAACTACTGGCGCTTACACCCCAAGAACTGGTGCTGGTGTTGGTGGAGATTCTGAGGGTAACAACCCTTCTCTACTTAACGACGCTACTCCTGGCACCTATGAAGTTGCTCGTGGTATGAGCCGTGAAGATCTAGAAAAAATGGGCGAATCGGGTCGTCTGTTCCGCGAGATGTCATTCAGCATCGAGAAGACCTCTGTAACTGCAAAGTCCAGAGCACTCAAGGCTGAGTACACTCTAGAACTAGCACAAGACCTCAAGGCAATTCATGGTCTTGATGCTGAGCAAGAACTCGCTAATATTCTTTCAAGCGAAGTTCTCGCTGAAATCAACCGCGAAGTTGTTCGTACCGTTTATAGAGTTGCTAAGAAAGGTGCTCAGAACAACGTTGCTAACGCTGGCATCTTTGACCTCGACGTTGATTCCAACGGTCGTTGGTCAGTAGAGAAGTTTAAGGGTCTTCTGTTCCAGATTGAGCGTGATGCTAACGCTATTGCTCAAGACACTCGTAGAGGCAAGGGGAACTTCCTCATCTGCTCTGCTGACGTTGCTTCGGCACTTGCAATGGCAGGAGTTCTTGACTACTCCTCAGGTCTAACTGGTGCTGGTGGTCCTTCCATCGGTCAAGTTGATGACACTGGCAATCTTGCTGTTGGTACAGTTAACGGTCGCATTAAGGTCTTCGTTGATCCTTATTCAGCAAACGTTTCTGATAAGCACTACTATGTCATGGGTTATAAGGGCACATCACCTTATGATGCTGGTCTTTTCTATTGCCCATACGTACCCCTCCAGATGCTACGTTCGATCGATCCTAGCACCTTCCAACCCAAGATTGGATTCAAGACCCGTTATGGTATGGTATCGAACCCATTCGTTACCACTAACGGTGCTTACAACGGCACTCCAGATGGTGAGTCCCTCACCGCTAATGCCAACATGTACTACAGAAGAGTACAAGTTATCAACCTCATGTGATTTATCACTGGGTTATCAAGACCTCCCTTTGGGGGGTCTTTTTTTATGCAAATAAATAGTATTAGATTGAGAGTTAATATGTCTGCTGCTTGGTATAAAGAACAACCAAAAAATAGAAATTATCTTTCTCCAGTAGGATTTAAACTTAGTTTAGAATTGTTTGCGGGAGTTGATTTCTTTTGCCAAGAAGCAAATCTTCCGAACATTACAATGCCATTTACTGAAGTCCCAACTAGGTTCAGAACATTTCCAATTGCTGCTTGTGGAGGAGTAGAGTATGGGGATTTGAATGTAACTTTTATTATAGACGAAGACCTTGTTAATTACTTATCTATAAAAACTTGGATAGAAAAAAACGCAGATTCTAATGAAACAAACCTAGGCGAGGTTGCTTATTCTAATGGACAATTGGCAATAGCAACATCAAACTTTAATACATCTCACATAATAGAATTTGAAAGATTATTTCCTGTTAGTTTAACAGAAATTAAGTTTGATTCAACTGCAACAGACATTGAATATTTTACAGCAAATGTTGTTTTTAAATACAGCATCTTTAACGTTCGAAATAAAAACTTTAAAAAATTATGAAATTTGAACAACTACATCATTTATTTTCTGATATCAAACAACAGTGGAGTCAAGATAGCATAGTTGATTTCCAATTTAAAAACAAAGAATACACAGAAGATTTAGCAAAACTTGCTCTTGATATACCATATCAACATAACAAATATTTAAATTACTATATTGATATTAATCAAATAAAAACATCATTGGAATTTGAAATCAAAAAATTAATACGAAGTAAAAGAGAATACTATTCTGGTGAAGCAGATCCAAAAGTTTACGCAGAAAAACCTTTTGGAACAAGTATAAAAACATCAGAAAAAATGAAAACTTATTTAGAATCAGATGAGGAAATTATTAATTTAGAAGCAAAAATAAAGTATGTAGATCAGATACTTTATTTTCTAGATCAAATTATGAAGATGATTTCAAATAGAAATTTTCAAATAAAAAACGCAATTGAATGGGAAAAATTTATTAATGGTAAGTAACTAATGTCTCATATTGTCATTAAAAAGAAAAACGAAGTATTCTACCAAATTTTATCTGAACCTCATGTTCATCAAGAATTATCTGATTATTTTTCTTTTGAATTACCTGAAGCAAAATATTTAAAAAGACAACCCAAATTTAAATATTGGGATGGAACTATTCACTTGTACTCTCCTGGTACTGGAGAACTATATTGTGGTCTCATAAACCATTTAAAACAATGGGCAAAAGAACGACGGTATAGTTTAGAGTATGTTAAGAACGATTGGTACGGAGAAGTCGAGGAATATAATAATTTTGTTTCTCCAGAAGGCGTAAAAGTTTTTATGGATAAAATCTCTAAGTATAAACCAAGAGATTATCAATATGCAACAGTGTATCAAGCACTTAAAAATAATAGAGGATTGTTTTTATCACCAACTGGATCTGGTAAATCATTAATGATTTATTCTATCGTAAGGTATTACACTGCGACTAAAAATAAAATTTTAATTATTGTGCCAACAACTTCATTAGTAGAACAACTGTTAAAAGATTTTAAAGATTATGGATGGAACGCTGACGAATTCTGTCATACAATTTATTCGGGTAAAGATAAAAACACAGATAAACCCATTATCATTTCTACCTGGCAATCAATTTACAAATTCCCCAAAAGGTATTTTGATGACATTGATTGTGTGATTGGTGATGAAGCACATTTATTTAAATCAAAATCTCTCACAGGAATTATGACCAAACTTCATAATGCCAAGCATCGTTTTGGATTTACTGGAACATTAGATGGATCTAAAACACACAAGTGGGTATTAGAAGGATTATTTGGTGCATGTGAAAAAGTTACAAAAACAGATGACCTTATTAAAAAAGGTTATCTATCTAATCTAAGAATTAGAATATTGTTGTGTAAACACGAACATCAATACTTTGAGGACTATCACTCGGAGATTGAATACCTAGTACACAATCGTAAAAGAAATAATCTAATTAAAAATCTTGTACGTGATTTAGAGGGCAACACATTAGTTTTGTTTAATTACGTCGAGAAACATGGTGAACCACTTTATGATTTAATAAATAATGATATCGGAGAAAAAAGAAAAATTTTCTTCGTACATGGTTCTGTTGATGTTGAAGATAGAGAGCAAGTTAGAGTAATTACTGAACAAGAAACTGATGCTGTAATTATTGCTTCATATGGAACTTTTAGTACAGGTGTTAATATTAAAAAGTTACATAATATTGTATTTGCTTCTCCATCTAAATCAAGAATTAGAAATTTACAATCTATTGGAAGAGTTCTCCGTAAAGGAGAAGGAAAAGAATTAGCAACTCTTTATGATATTGCTGATGATATTTCAGGTAATAAATGGAAAAATTATACTTTAAAACATCTTGATGAAAGAGTTAAAATTTATCAAGAAGAAAATTTTAAATACGAACTAATAAAAATTAATTTAAAATGATGGAAGAAGAATTTTATGCAACAATTAAATTAACATCTGGGGAAGAATTGATATCTAAAGTATGTTATCTTCCAGATGAAAATAGTATTATTTTAGATACTCCAATGTTAGTTGAGAAAATTGTAAATAAAAAAGCAGGTGTTAATGTAGAAGGATTTGTTTTAAAAGAATGGATTCTTGCTACCTATGATACTATGTTTATTATTAAAATGGAACAAGTAGTTACTATGACTGAACTAGACAAAAAAATAGAGACGTTTTATTTAAAACATCTCAATGGTGAAGTTGAAGATAAAAGTAATGAAATAGATATTAAACCCAAAAATTTTAGTAAACGTATGGGTTACTTAGGATCAGTAAAAGAAGCAAAAGATTATCTAGAAAACATATTTAATAAAAGCTAAATTAATCATGCACCCCTAACAGAGTGATTATAACTCGTTTGAAATGACTTGTCAAGCCCCCCTTGGGCAATTGTTACAACTGCTTGACAAATGGATTCAAATCGTCTATACTGGTATCAATACACGCAAAAGACAGATGAGTTATGGCAAAGAAAAATACGGAATACTACGTTAATAACAAAGAATTTCTAGAAGCAATAACTGTTTATCGAAGTGCTGTCTTAAAATCTAAGAAGAGCGGAAAAACAAAACCAAGAGTTCCTAATTATATTGGTGATTGTCTTTTGAAGATTGCTACTCATCTATCATACAAACCAAATTTTGTCAACTATATGTTTAGGGAAGATATGATTTGTGACGGCATTGAGAATTGCCTGCTGTATATCGATAATTTTGATCCAGAAAAATCTTCCAATCCTTTTGCGTATTTCACTCAAATTATTTACTACGCCTTTCTTCGTAGGATTCAAAAAGAAAAGAAACAATTAGAAATTAAAGGTAAGATGCTAGATAGATCGGGATATGATTATGTTATGCACACTGATAGTTATGAAGGAGATATGTCTGGAATGAACGCTAATTTTTCTGATATGTGTGGCATTAAGGAAAGCATCGAGACGAGGATGAATAAATGACTGTTGCTTTAATTACTGATCAGCATTTAGATGGAAGAAAAGGCAGCGTTATTTTTTGGGAATATTTTCACAAATTCTATGATGAAATATTTTTTCCTACCCTTGAAAAATATAATGTCAAAACTATTATTGATCTTGGAGACACATTCGATAATCGAAAGAGTATTGATTTTAATGTTTGGAATCGTGTTCGTAAGTATTATTTTAATCGTCTCCGCGATGCTGGCATTACTGTTCATATGATCTTAGGTAATCACTGTACGTATTATAAAAATACTAGTGAAATTAATTCTCCAGAATTACTTCTCAGTGAATATGACAACATCACTATATACGCAAAACCACAAACAGCGACTATTGATGGCACCGAAATTCTTATGCTACCTTGGATCAATCAAGAAAATTATGATGAGACAATTGAATTAATTAATAGCACCAGTGCTAAGATTGCTATGGGTCACTTAGAGTTGAATGGGTTTGAAGTTACCGTTGGGGTTATGATGGAACATGGAATGGAACCATCTATTTTTTCTAAATTTAAACAAGTATTCTCTGGACATTTTCATCACAAGTCAAAGAAAGGAAACATTCAATATCTTGGTAACCCCTATCAGATGTTCTGGAACGATTACAAAGACGAGCGAGGATTCCATCTTTATGAACCAACAACAAATAAACTCAAGCGGGTCAAGAACCCTTATGAGATTTTCAAAAAAATATATTACAATGATTCTATTGATTCTAGTTTCAGCATCGATCCCAGTGAGTATTCAAATACTTTTGTCAAGGTTATCGTAGAACAAAAAACAGATCACTATAAATTTGAAAAGATCATAGAAGATTTAAATAATGCTGGAGCACATGATTTAAAAATTATTGAAAATGTTATTGATAAAACAATTGATTATAATGATGATAATATAGAAATTAAAGATACATTATCATTGTTAAATGAATATGTAGATGAAGTAGAAATGACCGTAAATAAATCTTCTTTAAAACAACTTCTTAAAACCCTATATATTGAAAGTTGTGAAGTAATGTAATGTATATCCTCACACTCAAAAATAGAGCAGACGGCGTGTATTCTCTATTAAATGATCATGGAGAACAAGTTATTCCAATTTTTGAAGAACAGGATGATGCGAATCGTTATCACAGACAATTAGAAGAAATATATACGAAACATCCTTTAGAAGTAGTTGAGATAGATCTTAGCGATATTGTTAATGCTTGTGAAGAGCGAGACCAAAAATATGCTATAATTACCGAAGATGATTTTATTATTCCACCATCCGATATAGAATGATTATATTTAAAAAAATTCGCTGGAAAAATTTTTTGTCAACTGGGAACACCTTTACAGAAATTGATCTTACAGAAAACAAAACCAATTTAATTGTTGGTCAAAACGGAGCGGGTAAGAGCACCATATTAGATGCTCTTACTTTTTCTTTGTTTGGCAAACCGTTTCGTAAAATTAATAAACCAATGCTTGTCAACAGTATTAATGATAAGGATTGCTTAACAGAAATAGAATTTACTATTGGTAAAAATTATTTTAAAATTAGAAGAGGTATTAAACCAGCGGTGTTTGAAATATATCAAAATAATCAAATGCTGGATCAAAGTGCTTCCATTGCAGATAATCAAAAACAACTTGAGCAAAATATTTTAAAGATGAATTACAAATCTTTTACACAGATTGTAGTTCTGGGATCTTCTACGTTTGTTCCTTTCATGAGGTTGCCCCTAGCATCGCGCAGAGAAATCATTGAGGATATTCTTGACATTCAAATTTTTTCTGTCATGAATTTAAACTTAAAAGAAAAACTTAAATATTCAAATGATGATATTAAAGAACGTGATTATCAAATGGATCTTTTGAAAGAAAAAGTTGTAATGCAGAAAACTTTTATTACAAATTTAAACTTACAAAATCAAAATGATATTCAAGAAAAGAATAATAAAATCTCCTACTACACCACACTACAGCAAGACGTTTTAAATAAAATTGCTGAACTTAATAAAGATCAAGAAGATGTCAGCAATGAGATGAAACAATTTTCTAGTGCCACTTCTAAATTAAAAACTTTGGTGAATCTTCGTGGGAAAATCCAACACAAGTTTTCTGCTCACAAAAAAGATCATCAGTTCTTTACTGAAAATTCTATTTGCCCTACATGCACCCAAGAGATTAGCGAAGAACTTCGTGATAGTAAAGTTTCTGAAATTATGAATTCAATTAAGCAACTTAAAGAAGGCATGGAGGAGATGGAACTAGCTGTTAAACTTGAGGAAGAAAGAGAATTAAAATTTACTGAATTGAGTAAAAATTTTACCAGCATATTTAATGATATTCAAATGCAGCAATTCCAAATTAATTCTTATCAATCTCAAATTCAAGATCTTCAACAAGAAATTTCTAATCTACAAAATAATAATTTAAATCGTAAAGAAGAAGATTCTAAACTTTTAGAGATGGAAAAAAATTTGATTGAGTTGAATAAACAACTTGATGGCATTAAAGAGGAAAGAGATTGCTTACTTGCTGCTGGGCAACTATTAAAAGATAATGGAATTAAAACCAGAATCATCAAAAAATATTTACCAGTAATGAATAGGGTTATTAATGATTACTTAGAGAAGATGGAATTCCCAGCAAGTTTTATGCTTGATGAAAACTTTGAAGAAGTAATTAAGTCACGATATCGAGATGAATTTAGTTATGAATCTTTTAGTGAAGGTGAAAAGGCTAGAATTGATATTGCTTTGTTGCTTACTTGGAGAGCTGTCGCTAAACTTAAAAATAGCGTAGACACCAATCTTTTGATTTTAGATGAAATCTTTGATGGTTCTCTAGATCAAAATGGTACAGGTGAACTAGGATGGATTCTACGTAAATTTGATGACAATACAAATATTTTTGTTATCTCTCACAAAGAAGGGTTGACAGAAAAATTTGATAAAACAATTAAATTTGAAAAAGTTAAAAACTTTAGCGTCCCTAGGTGGACAGATGACGAAGTGGACTAAGAGGTGGCACACCTCCTGGGATCTGTAGTATATTTACTTTAGTTCAAACACACCTCCCATGTCGGTCAATCAAGAAATTAAAGGTTCTCTTGCCAAACTGCTTGCCACAGAAAACCTTGTGGTCGAGCACAAGAAAGTTGCTACTGCTTGTTTTGATATCGTAAATCGAGTTCTTACTCTTCCTATTTGGGACAAAGCTTCAGCAACTGTTTACGATCTCCTTGTTGGTCATGAGGTTGGTCATGCTCTGTACACCCCTCCCTTTGATTGGCGTGAAGAGTTTGAAGGACCTAAAGATTATATCAATGTTATTGAAGATGCTCGCATTGAAAAACTAATGAAGCGTAAGTATCCTGGGCTTGGTAAAAGTTTTTACAATGGATACAAAGAGTTGAATGATGATAACTTTTTTTGCATTGAAGATGAAAATATAAATTCTCTTTCTTTGATTGATCGCATCAACCTTCATTTTAAAATTGGACCTTACGCTTGTATTCCCTTTAAAGAAAAGGAAATACAATTTATTGAAATGACTGAAAATGCAGAATCTTTTGACGATGTAATTGAAATTTGCAAAAAATTGTTTCAGTATATCCAAGAAGAAAAACAAGATTCAGTTGAAACTTCTAGCGATTCTTCTCAAGTTAATCAAGATTCTCAATCTGGATCTCAATCCAATTCTTCTGTAAATGGAAACACCCAATTTAAACCTTCAGATTCTGGTGAATCTGGTGACAGCAACTTCGATTCTATCGATGAAAATATTGATGGATCTAAAAAATCTAATTCTATGCAAGAATCATCTAGTTTAGGTTCTGGCGGTGGTCCTAACGAAGAGGTATCAAAAACCCAAAGGTCTTTTAATGAAGAAACAGAAAAATTGACCAACCAAAATATCTATGATACCGAGACAGTGTATGTTGAACTGCCCGAGTTTGATATTAATAATGTAATTGTTCCTTTTGATAAATTGCTGGCATACATTTCCAACCACTATAAAAACGTTTATCTAGATAAGAAAAAGCATTGGGGTAATGTTTTTGAAAGTTCTGATGCTTCTTATGCCAACTACAAAAAGAACTCTCAAAAAGAAGTTAATTATCTTGTAAAAGAATTTGAGATGAAAAAATCTGCTGATGCTTACCAACGTTCGGCAACAGCTAAAACTGGCGTGTTGGATACCAGCAAACTTCATATGTATAATTATAATGAAGATTTGTTCAAGAAAATTTCTGTTGTTCCTGATGGCAAAAATCACGGACTAATCTTTATTCTTGATTGGTCTGGTTCCATGTCAGATTATATTCTCGATACTATTAAACAACTTTTGAATCTTGTTTGGTTTTGTAAAAAAGTTCAAATCCCTTTTGAAGTTTATGCGTTTACTTACGAGTGGTCCAACACGTTTCTTGATGGTTCTCTAAGTAATCCTCCAAAACATGATCGTAAACATGGAACTCTATCTCTGCACAATCGTTTTTATATGATGAATTTAATTTCTTCTAAATGTAACTCTAAAAATTTTGAAACTGCTTGCCTCAATCTTTGGCGACTTGCTTATGCTAATGGCAATGCTCGTTCTTCTACTGTGAGAGAATCTGTCCTTTACAGTGATCCCTTAGGACTTGAGCTGAGCGGCACTCCCCTTTGTGAAAGCATCATTTCTCTGCATAAAATTATCCCTCAATTTAAGAATCAAAATAAACTTCAAAAAGTTAATGTCGTGATTCTTACTGATGGCGAAAGTAATAATATTTGCTACGATGTTGACCTCAAAAAAACTTATGATTATCCAGTCACAAAACTTGGCAATCATCATGTGGGCGCAAGGAATGCTTTGCGTGATCGCAAAACTGGGCGCGTGTATCGCAACTTTGGTACTTCTTTTGACAGTGGCCTTACGACTATTTTTCTAGAAAATTTGAAGCATAATTTTCCTGAAATTAATTTGATCGGATTCCGAATTCTTTCTGGATCAGAATTTAGCAATCTGCTTCGATGTTCTTTTGGACTACATCGATCTGATGAACTTCCTGCTGCTGCTCAAAAAATCCAGAGTGAATGGAAAAAAGAAAAGTGTGCCGAGATTAATTTTGGTGTGGGGTATGATGCTCTTTATGCAATCTCTTTTAGAAACTTGTCAGTTGATACCACTTTTAAAGTTGATGAAAACGCATCAACTTCGCAAATTGGCAAGGCATTTCGTGGAATGCTAAAAGCAAAAACCACCAATAAAAAAATTCTGTCGTCGTTCACGTCGCTTGTCTCTTGACCAATTTTCATACTGTCCACTGTGGGCAAACTACCTTGCCCACACCTGCTATAATTATTTTGTTCTCAAGGAGATTTTATTATGCCCCGTAAAACTGTGATTGATCAAACCGCCCTTGTTAATTATCTGCGTGAAAACTATGGCAATGAGTTTGGCAGCAATGCTATCATCGCTGCTGCTGCTAACTTTAGCACTTCTTATCCAACAATCACCAAGCGTATTGATCACTATAAAGTTGGTCATGGCAAATGGAATTTGACTGTACAGGAAAAATTGGAACAGACCTACAAAGCTCCTTCTGCTGCCCCTGCTGTTACCGAGCGGGAACAACAGAACCTTATTCCAGAAAAAGATGATACCTTTGTCCCGTTCGGGAACTTTGTTGATGTTAAAAAGATTATTTCTTCTGGCATTTTCTATCCTGTGTTCATCACTGGGATGTCTGGTAACGGTAAAACGTTCTCTGTGGAGCAAGCGTGTGCTCAACTCAAGCGTGAACTTATTCGTGTAAACATTACTATTGAAACTGATGAAGATGACCTTATTGGCGGTTTCCGCCTTGTTGATGGTGCCACTGTTTGGCACAATGGTCCAGTTATTGAAGCCCTCGAACGAGGGTCGATCTTGCTACTTGACGAGGTTGACCTCGCCTCCAACAAAATCCTTTGTCTACAATCCGTGCTAGAAGGCAAAGGTGTTTTCCTCAAAAAAACTGGTCAGTATGTAAAACCTGCTGCTGGTTTTAATATTATTGCCACTGCAAACACTAAAGGTAAAGGTTCTGATGATGGTCGTTTCATTGGCACTAACGTGTTGAATGAGGCATTCCTGGAACGATTTGCTCTCACTTTTGAGCAAGATTATCCCTCTACTAAAATCGAACAAAAAATTCTTGAGAAACTGCTTACCTCTCTAGGTGGCACTGACCTTGAATTCTGTGAGAAACTTTCTTCCTGGGCAGACATTATCCGCAAAACCTTTAAGGATGGTGGTATTGACGAAGTTATTTCTACTCGTCGTCTGTCTCATATCATTCGTGCTTACACCATCTTTGGTAAGCGTATGAAAGCGATTGAGGTTTGCGTTAACAGGTTTGATGATGAAACCAAAACGGTATTTTTAGAACTGTATGACAAAATTGATGTCAATGCTGAAGGTCAATTGGATGACCAACAAGAAGCGCCTTGACGCACACCCCTTAAGGTGCTATACTAACCAAATAGATTCTATTATCAAGGAAATCTAACTATGCAATGGAAATACAATGAAGACAAAATCCTCAAAGAAGTTGAGGACTATGTTGTGAGCACTTACGGTAGTCACTACTGTGGTCATAATGATGCCTATAATGACATTCAAACAATTGATTTGATGGCAGCAAAAGACCTGGCACCAGATTTCTGTCAGGCAAACATTCTCAAATACGGTAGTCGTTATGGTGACAAAGATGGTCATAACAAACGCGACTTGCTAAAAGTGATTCACTATGCTATGCTGCTGCTTCACTTCGATAAACACTACAGTCGCATGGATAACGGTCTTGGAGAGTTTAAATGAATAACGTAATCTTATCGCAGGATACTGTAAGTGTTCTAAAAAACTTTGCTACTATTAATGCATCGATTTTATTCAGGAAAGGTAACGTTCTTAAAACAATTAGTGTTGGTGAAAATTGTGTTGCTGAATATGTTTGTGAAGAAAATTTTCCTCAGACCTTTGGAATTTATGATTTGAATCAATTTATGGTTGGAATGACTTTGTTCCAAAATCAAAAACCAGTTCTTGTATTTGAAAACGAAGAGTACGTTACTATTAAAGGTCGTGGGAAGAGTGCTAGATATTACTTCTCAAATCCCGAAATTACTTTAAAAGCAGCACCAGAAAAACAACTTGATTTTCCTGGGGCGGACATGGAATTTTTTATTGACAGCGAATCTTTGTCCGAACTTCGTAAAGCATCTATCATTTATGCGATTCCCGATTTAAGAATTGCATCAAGCAAAAAGAATAATAAATTGATTACGTTATCTTTGCTTGATAAAGATAATGAAACTAGCAATGTATACTCCCAAGAATTTAAAGGAGAAACAACGGGAGAATATGAACTCTTTTTGAAAATGGATTCTTTCGTGATGCTTCCTGGGAATTACAATGTTAAAATTTCTAATAAACTGATTACTGAGTGGAAGCATTCTGCGCTTAATCTCACTTACTATATTGCTCTCGAACCTTGATGAAAAACTTTTTGTGGGTGGAAGAATATCGTCCTCATACAATTGATGATTGTATTCTTCCAGTGAATATTAAAAATTCGTTTAAAGGATTTATTGAACAGAGAGAGATCCCTAACCTTCTACTTACTGGCAGTGCTGGCATTGGAAAAACCACAGTTGCTAAAGCATTGTGCGATGAAATTAACGCTTCCTATATTGTCATTAATGGTTCGGATGAAGGGCGGTTCCTGGATACGGTCAGAAATCGTGTAAGGCAATTTGCCACAACCGTCTCACTGACCTCTGGGGCACCCCACAAGGTTGTCATCATCGATGAGGCAGACAACACCACCAACGATGTTCAACTGTCCCTCAGAACCGCTGTAGAAGAGTTTCACAACAACTGTCGATTCATCTTTACCTGCAACTTTCCAAATAAAATTATTGATCCCCTGCACTCTCGATGCACGGTGGTTGATTTTAAAATCAAGAAGGAGGATGAAGATAAACTACAGGCAAAATTTTTCAAACGTCTCAAAAGTATTCTTGAAGAAAATAAAGTAGAACACGATGATAAAATTATTATCAAATTAATTAAACGTTACTATCCTGATTGGCGTAGATTGATCAATGAAACACAGAGGCACGCTGCATCTGGACAAATTGATAGTTCTATTTTGATTGACATTGACGACATTCAACTTGACGATCTTATTAAATCATTAAAGAATAAAGAATTTACAGTAGTCAAGAAATGGGTTTGTGACAACATTGATAATGATCCAAACCTCATTATCAAAAAAATCTATAACATGCTGTATCAATCTTTGAAACCACCATCAATTCCAGAAGCAGTTTTAATTTTGGCAAAGTATCAATATCAAATTGCTTTTGTTGCGGATCAAGAAATTAACTTTCTTGCTTGCCTTACTGAAATTATGATGCATTGTGAATTCAAATGAAAGTAAAAACCACACCAAAAAATGTAGCAGAAGCAAACTTGGGGTTGTTTCGTGCTAAAATGAGTTTGCCCCTTGCCGCCGCTCACTGCGGCATGACCCAGAAGGAAATGAAAATGACCTTCCAAGAATTTTTAAAGTATCACCCTATTGATTATGAACCTTGATTTTTCCCGCATCAATCTCCATGAATTTTTTGGTTGTGTTGATGCAACCAATACTAAAGAGATGAAGTCGAACACATTCAAAACCTTCCGAACATATCTCCAAGAAAAGTCATTTGCTAAATGGAGCGACGGACAAGTAAGATATGTTGGCGATCACAAGGATGGAGTTGATTTCATCGGTGTAGATGAGACAAATTATGAAATGAAAGGATCGCTTCGTCTTTTTAACAAAAATGGATCCACCAAAACAATTACTCTTAAAAACTTTCGCGGTGATTCTAAAAAGGTAGAAAAAACCTTTGATTATATGTTTCTTGTTGACACCGAAAACATGTGTATTGGATATGCTGATTGGAATACTGTAGAAAAACGTATCTATTTTACACCAAATTCACCTGCTGCTAAAGTAAAATTTTATCCAGGTGATGTTACAATGCTGGCAACTAACATCAATCCAAAACAAAAGAGGATTACTGCCAATCAAATTCTTAACAACATTGAAAACATTCTTTGATATGAAATCTTTGAAAACCCCCCTTCGCTATCCTGGCGGCAAATCAAGAGCAGTTGTAAAACTGTTTCAATATCTGCCAGACATGTCAAACATCACCGAGTTTAGGGAACCTTTTCTTGGTGGCGGATCCATGTCAATTGCCATCTCTAAGCAATATCCAGATATTCCTGTGTGGGTAAATGATCTTTACAATCCTCTTTATACATTCTGGTGTGTTCTTCGTGATCAACCACAAGATCTTTATGATGCCCTAAAAGGATATAAAGAAGACCTTGGACCAGTGCCAGATAAAAAAGCAAACGAACAAGAACCAGAAGAAATTGAAGAAGAGGAAGAGGTAGAAAATAAAGAATTTGAAGAATATTATGATAAGGGTAGAGAACTCTTTAATCAAATGAAAATTGGAATTAATCATCCAGAGGCAGATGATCTTTATCGTGCTACTGCTTTTTATATTCTAAACAAGTGTAGTTTCTCTGGTCTGACTGAGAATTCTTCTTTCTCACCACAAGCAAGCATCAGTAATTTCTCTATGAATAACATTGATAAGATTCCTGGTTATGGCGAAATTGTCAAGGATTGGAAGATTACTAATCTTTCGTATGAAAAATTACTGACAGATGATAGAAGTGTGTTTGTGTATCTTGATCCTCCTTATGATATTAAGGATAACCTCTATGGTCGCAAGGGATCAATGCATAAAGGATTTGATCATGATAAGTTTGCTATTGATTGTGATAGGCATATTTGTCCACAACTGGTTTCATATAATAGTTCTAACCTAGTTAAAAATAGATTTGACGGATGGCGATCTGTTGATTTTGCTCATACATATACAATGCGGTCTGATAAGAAATATACATCTGGTCAAGAATCCCGCCACGAGTTGGTTCTGATCAACTATAATAGTGATGGTTTGGAGGACACCCCATGAAATGCCGTGTACAACTTTATGTTGCTGGAAAAGTTTTTAATGAAGAAGTTTATGCTAGGGACTATCAAGAGGCAAAACAAGTTGCCATTGCCCGCAATCCCAATGCAAAAGTAATCAGCGTTACGAGTGTAATTGAATGAAGTATGAACTAAAAGATTATCTTAATAGTATTAATCAAACCAAAAAAAATATTTTAGATGGCGATGAAGAAGCAGTAAGAGGTTACCCCGCCTACATCATTAATAAATGTTTGTCGTCATTTACAGATAGTGTTTTGTTTGCCAATGAAATGAATTTAAATCATCATTTAAATTTAAAGATGCAATATGATTTTTATATAAATAGTTTGAAGCCTAGGAAACGCTATACTCCTTGGGTTAAAAAACAAACTCTTGAGCATCTTGAATTGGTGAAAAAATATTATGGTTATAACCATAACAAAGCAATCGCCGCATTAAGGGTACTCACGAATTCTCAACTTAATGAGATTAAAAAACTATTAAATATAGGCGGAAATAAATGACTACTGAAATTGAAATTGAATGGCAACCTTCTGATATGGTAGAAGTTAGTTTGTCCGAACCAGATGATTTTTTAAAAGTTCGTGAAACTTTAACTCGTATTGGCGTTGCGTCAAGAAAAGAAAAAAAGATCTATCAATCTTGCCATATTCTCCACAAGCAAGGTAAATACTACATCGTACACTTCAAAGAACTGTTTGCTCTAGATGGCAAAAAAACAAATCTTTCACTCAACGATGTTCAGCGTAGAAATAGAATTGCACAACTTCTTTGCGATTGGGGTCTAATTTCTATTGTGGATGTTTCAAAGATAGAAGATATTGCACCGTTGAATCAAATCAAGGTTCTTGCTTTTAAAGAAAAAGATGAATGGACTTTAGAAAGCAAGTATAATATTGGAAGAAAAAAGCAAGAAGTTTAATGGAAAAAAAAGTCAAAGTTCAACTTTTGACTCCAGAAAAAAAAATTATTTGGGTCATAATACCCTGGGGAAAATCTCATCTAGATTGGTATAGAGATAGAGGATACACTATACTGATGACCGTAGATATTTAGTGGGTATTCCGCACTAGTATTTTCTGTAAAAAATGATATATAATAACAAAGACGCCTTCGGGGTCTTGTAAACTCTCGCTTATTTAAGGAGAAAACAATGACTAATAAATATACTTGGGATATTTACTCCCCATTTTCAGTAGGTCTGGACGATGTATTTCATCGTTTAGAGGCAATGTCTGGACATAATACCAGTTACCCACCCTACAATCTAATAAAAAAAGATGGAAGCAATTACGAAATTGAAGTCGCTTTGGCTGGATTTAAAGCAGAAAAGATTGAGGTATCTACAGAACAGAACATTCTCCGAGTTACCTCTAAGGTTGAGAAACGAGATTCTGAACGAGTGTATGTTCACCAAGGTCTCTCCAAGCGTTCATTCTCCCACAGTTGGCAACTTGCAGATGATGTCAAAGTAACCGCTGTTAATTTTGAAGACGGTTTATTAACAATCTCATTGGAGAAGGTTATCCCCGAGCACCAAAAACGAACTACATACAATATCGGTGCTGGCAGACAAGAGCTTCTAACTGAAGGATAAATAGATGTGGGGCAACCCAAATATCGTCGGCGCTAAGGGGGTGACTGGCAAAATCCAGTTGACACCCCCTATTTTTTATGCTATAATAGATTGTAAATAATTGGAGAACGTATGAATCCATCAATTGTAATTTTAAAAAGTGGTGAACAACTGATTTGTGATTTAAAAGAATTCTTTGATAGCGACAACGAAGAAGAAAAAAGAGGTCTTGGACTTTTGTTTATACACCCATACTCTTTGCAACTTATTCCTTCAGACGAAGACGTTCAAGTTAAATTTAGTAAATGGTGTCCTTATTCTAAGGACAATCAATTTAAAGTTCCTTACGATTCAGTGATTGCTTTTGGGCAATGTGATGATGGACTAGAAGAAGCTTACCTTGAAAAGATTCGTCAAGTCGAAGAGAGCACCAATTCAACCGAGGAAATTGATGATCAAGTTGCTGCGGTTTGATGGCATTTGGATTATTTCTGAACTTGAAGAAATACCAGAAACAGAATTTGGAGATCCTGATTGTATTTTAAAATATCCTTATTCCGTTGAGGATAGAGAATTGCTTCCATGGCCCATGCATACTGATGAAAGAGAACTTGTTGTTAGGTCATCTGACATAACTATTCTTTCAGAACCAAAGAAATTTCTTTTGGCGCGGTACGCATCATTCGTTCATAGTGAACGAAGTAATATTATTAATGATGAAATTATTGAGGAAACTGATACAGAATGAAATTTTACACCAGCGTTGAACAATCGGGTAATACTATTTTAGTTCGTGGTTACGAAAACGGAAACAAATTTCAAGATAAAATTAAATTTAATCCAACGCTGTTTCTCCCTTCTGTTAAAAATTCTGACTGGAAAACTCTAGATGGGAAGTACGTTAGACCAGTTCAGCATGGTACAATTAAAGATGCAAAACAATTTATTGAAGATCATAAAGATATAGATGATTTTCAAATCTATGGTCAAACCAGATTTTTAAACCAATATATTTTGGAGCAATATCCAGATGAAGAAATGAAATACGATATTAATAAAATTCGTATTTTTACATTGGATATTGAAACTGGCGCAGAAAATGGATTCCCAAACATTGAATCTGCAGATCAAGAGATTCTTCTTATCAGTATAAAAGATAGTGAGATGGGAAGAATTCTGGTGTTTGGTTCTAGACCATACGATAACTGGAAAACTAATAATGTAGAAGATCAAAAAGATGTAGATTACATGCACTTTGAAAGTGAAGTAGGGATGCTTAAAGCATTCTTGCATTGGTGGTCGTGTAATTATCCAGACGTGATTACTGGGTGGAATGTTCAGTTATTTGACATGCCATATATTCTGCGAAGAATTGAAAGAATTATCGGGGAAAAAGAAGCTAGAATGATTTCCCCTTGGAACAACACGTTGTGCAGAGAAATTTATATTAAGGGTAGAAAAAATATTGCTTATGATATTAGTGGCATTGCCACGTTAGATTACTTGGAGTTGTATAGAAAATTTACTTATACCAATCAAGAATCATATCGACTTGATCATATCTGCTCTGTAGAACTTGGTTCTAATAAACTAGATCACAGTGAGTTTGATACTTTTAAAGAATTCTACACAAAAGATTGGAATAAGTTTGTTGAATATAATATTCATGACGTGCGCCTTGTTGATCAACTTGACGACAAGATGAAGTTGTTAGAACTTGCTATTACTATGGCATACGATGCCAAAGTAAACTTTGAAGATGTTTACTCTCAAGTGCGTATGTGGGATAATATTATCTATGTTTATCTTGCTAAACAAAAAATAGTTATTCCTCCCAAAAAAGAAAGCGTAAAAGATAGCAAGTATGCAGGCGCATATGTGAAAGAACCTATTGCAGGAATGTATGATTGGGTGGTGTCCTTTGACCTTAACTCACTGTATCCACACCTCATCATGCAGTACAACTTGTCTCCAGAAACTCTTCAAGCACATCGTCACCCCAATGTTAATGTAGAGCGTTTGTTATATAAAGAACTAGATCTTCGTGATCTCAATGGTCAAACTCTATGTGCTAATGGTACATTTTACGATACAACCTATCAGGGATTCCTTCCTAAGTTGATGGATAAAATTTATCAAGAACGCACCATCTACAAAAAGAAGATGCTTGCTGCTAAGCAGCAGTATGAAAATAATCCTAGTGTTGAATTGAAGAAAGAGATTGCTCGCTGTAATAACATTCAGATGGCACGAAAGATTCAACTCAACTCTGCCTATGGTGCTATCGGTAACGAGCACTTTCGTTATTACAAACTCGAAATCGCTGAGGCAATCACTCTTTCTGGTCAGCTATCTATTCGCTGGATTGAAAATAAGATGAATGCCTATCTTAATAAAATTCTAAAAACACAGGATGTTGACTATGTTATTGCTTGTGATACTGACTCTATGTATCTTAACTTGGGTCCTCTGGTTGAAACTGTATACAAGGGCAGAGAGAAAACTAATGAGAAAGTTGTGGGGTTCCTTGATAAGATCTGTCAGATGGAACTTGAACCTTATATTGAAAGTTCTTACCAAGAACTGGCACAATATGTAAATGCTTATGACCAGAAGATGAAGATGAAGCGGGAAAATATCGCTAATAGAGGATTCTGGACTGCGAAGAAACGATATGTCCTCAACGTGTGGGATAGTGAAGGAGTTAGGTATTCAGAACCCAAGATAAAAATTTGTGGAATGGAAACCGCTCGCTCTTCTACCCCCACATACTTTAGAGATAAATTACTTCAAGCATATACTATTGTCATTAATCAAACAAATGATGATATAATTGATTTTGTCGAAAAGATACGGGAAGATATTAAGCATCAAGATTATTTAAATATTGCTTTTCCTAGGGGTGTTAATGGACTTGAAAAATATACAAGTGTATCAAACATTTATTCAAAGGGTACACCTATTCATGTCAGAGGTGCATTACTGTATAATCACTATGTACGAAAGTATAATCTTACTCACAAATATCCTCTTATTCAAGAAGGAGAAAAAATAAAATTTATATATTTAAAAACACCAAACCCACTTCAAGAAAATGTAATTTCCTTTTATCAAAATCTCCCAGTAGAATTTAATTTGGAAAAGTATGTTGATCATAAGTTACAGTTTAATAAATCTTTTTACGAACCATTAAAAAATGTGCTAGAATGTATTGGGTGGCAAGTTGAAAGAAAAATTTCACTATTAGATTTTTTTAAATAACATTATGGACTTTTTATCTAAAGTAATTAAAGATAGCAACAATGAATTTGTTTCCATGGCTGTTGATGGTGTCGCTGCTGGCGACATTGAATATTATATTGATACTGGTAGTTATGTATTTAATGCGTTGGTATCTGGATCTTTATTTGGTGGAATCCCATCTAACAAAATCACTGCTCTTGCGGGAGGCGAAGGCACAGGCAAAACTTTCTTTTGTCTCAGTATTGTCCGTAATTTTCTTGATAGTGATCCCACCGCTGGAGTCATTTATTTTGAAACAGAATCTGCTATTAGTAAAAAGATGATTGAGAGTCGCAATATTGATTCTAAGCGACTTATAATTTATCCTGTAGATACAGTTGAAGAGTTTCGTACTCATGCTGTTCGTATCATTGATAAATATATGGAACAACCTAAAGAAGAACGCAAACCTCTTATGTTTGTATTAGATTCTTTGGGTATGCTCTCTACACTTAAAGAAGTTCAAGATGCATCGGACGATAAACAAGTTCGTGACATGACTAAAGCACAACTTGTAAAATCTGTATTCAGAATTCTTACGTTGAAACTTGGCAAAGCAAATATTCCAATGTTAGTTACAAACCATACTTACGATGCTATTGGCTCTTACATTACAGAACAAAAAATGGGTGGTGGTGCTGGTCTTAAGTACTCTGCTAGCACGATCATTTTTCTTTCCAAGAAAAAAGAAAAAGAAGGAACCGATTTGGTCGGAAACATTATTAAGTGTGAGGCGAAGAAGTCCCGTTTAACCAGAGAAGGATCTAAAGTAGAAACACGTTTGTTTTTTGATGGGCGTGCATTAGAAAAATATTATGGTCTTTTAGAACTTGGTGAAGAAGCAGGCATTTGGAAAAATGTTGCGGGACGCTATGAGATTGACGGAAAAAAAGTTTATGGCAAAGAAATTTTAAAAAATCCAGAAAAATATTTTACAGAAGATGTTATGGCAAAATTAGAGGAACGTGCTATGACAGAATTTTCGTATGGGGTGAGAGATGACGGAGAAGATTGAATCTACGATTATCAGAAATTTAATATGTAATGAAAATTATTACAGGAAGGTGTTGCCCTATATTAAATCAAATTACTTTCAAGAGTATGATGAAAGAACTATATTCGAAGAGATCTATGATTTTTCTACCAAGTTTGATAAGGTTCCTACAAAAGAAATTTTAATAATTAGTTTGCAAAATAGGAATGATCTTACTGAAGAAACATATAAACAAAGCGTTGAAAAAGTTAAACAGTACAGTGAAGAGTGGGTTGATATAGATTGGTTACTCACGGCAACAGAAAAGTGGTGTAAAGATAAAGCAATATACAATGCTTTGTTACAATCAATTAAAATTGCTGATGGAGAAGATCCAAAAATATCAAGAGATGCCATTCCATCTATACTTCAGCAAGCTCTAGCGGTATCGTTTGACGAATATATCGGACATGATTATGTAGATAATGCTGATATACGTTATGAATATTATCATAAAGATGAAGTTAAGATACCATTTAACATTGACAAGTTTAATTTAATAACTAAGGGAGGACTACCAAATAAAACATTAAACGTTGCCCTTGCTGGTACTGGGGTAGGAAAATCTCTATTCATGTGCCACTGCGCCGCCTCGTGCCTTTCATTAGGAAAGAACGTTTTATACATTACGTTGGAAATGTCTGAGGAAAAAATTGCAGAAAGAATAGACGCAAATCTTTTAAATGTAAATATTAAAGATGTTGCTGATCTACCACAAACATTGTTTACTTCTAGAATTGAAGACATTGGTAGAAGAACTCAAGGTAAATTAATCATCAAAGAATATCCAACCGCATCTGCACATGCAAATCATTTTAAAGCACTGCTTAATGATTTGCGTTTAAAAAAAGATTTTAAACCCGACATCATCTTTATCGACTACCTTAACATCTGTGCTTCTGCTAGATACAAAGGTCACATTGTAAATTCTTATACTTATGTTAAAGCTATTGCTGAAGAACTACGTGGTCTTGCTGTTGAACACAATGTCCCTATTGTCTCAGCGACGCAAACAACCCGTAGTGGTTTTGGCAATAGCGACGTGGATCTTACTGATACTTCGGAGTCCTTTGGTTTACCTGCCACTGCTGACTTTATGTTTGCTCTTATATCGACGGAGGAGCTTGAGGCGTCGGGCAGAATCATGGTTAAACAACTCAAGAACAGATACAACGACCCCACATTCTACCGAAGATTTACAGTAGGGGTTGACAGAGCAAAAATGAAGTTGTATAATGTAGAAGATTCTGACGGATCTATCACAGATACAACAGAAGAAAAAACTTACGACTACCTAGAAGATGTTTCTTCTACACAATCACGACTTGATAAATTTTCAAAATTTGTAATTTAATTTATGACCAACCCTATTTCTTTTACAAAGTATCAAGAATTTGTTGATACTGTTACTTCAGATGCTTCTACAGATTTTGTTGCCCTATCTGATCGGCTTGTTGAGTTGGATCGTAAGGGTGCCAATATTGAACGACTGCTTACTGCTGGTGTCGGTATTAATGCTGAAGGCGGCGAGTTCCTTGAGATCATTAAGAAAATGATTTTCCAAGGCAAACCATTTAACGAAGATAACCGAGAGCATATGATTATTGAACTTGGTGATCTGATGTGGTATGTTGCTCAAGCATGTATGGCGCTTGACATATCTTTTGATGATGTAATTAAACGTAATGTTCAAAAACTTTTAAAGCGTTATCCTGAAGGTGCCTTTGATGTTTACTTTTCCGAAAATCGTAAGGAGGGAGATCTATGAAAACACTAACATCTTTTACTGCTCCAAAAAAAGCAAAGTTTATGTTCCAACATACATCTCAAGGTCCTGTGATGTGGGTTGTGTCTGATAAAGGCAACCAGAAACTTTTTAGATTTCGTGGAAAAACAATCCGCGATAAAGATAAAAACTTTTCGCATATGAAATATTATCTGGAGGAAGTATAACTATCTTGGAGGGTCAATCCGATTGGCGACGGAACCTGTCTTGAAAACAGTTGAGGTGTTAAAGCCCTTGGGCGTTCGATTCGCCCACCCTCCGCTCGGGGTTATAGCTCAATTGGTAGAGCATTCGGTTTGCATCCGAAAGGTTTGGGGATCGTACCCCCATAACTCCATAAATAATTAAAAATGTTTTAAATGAAAGATTTTAAACAGTTAAAGCAAGAAGCAACACAAAAAAGATATAAACAAAAAGAAATATTTCAAGAAGGTAGTGTTGTAATGAATGCTAATACTGGCGAGAAGGGGACGATAATCCGCTCTGGTGTTAATTATGTTATAGCTGTTACTGAAGAAAAACAAATGTTTCGTGCGTGGATAAAAGATATTCGAGAAGTTAATGTTGTTGAAAACATAAATAAGAACAGGAAAAGTATATTCTTTACAAATGGAAAGACAGAAACCATCGACAACTATTCACAACAATGACGAATATTCTAAAGCGTTGATTGAATCTACGATATCATATTTTAACAACAAAAAAATTATTTCAGAAGAAGGAATTCCATCTTTACAAAAGAAAGGTGGCGAAGATGATTTTTCAAGAAAAGATCCTAAAGCAAATGCAGCAGTAGCAGATCCTTCTGTTGATCTCCGCACTGGTGCTGGCGTAAAGCAATCACATGGTGCTAAAATTAAGTATACTAATGTAGTTGCTAAAGAAGGTTACGAAGAAAAAGAGAAGAAGAGTAGCAAAGAATGCAAACCATGTGAAGACAAAAAAGAAAAGGTAAAAGAAGCCTTTAATATTCATGTGGAAGGCGTTCACTATGTGTTTGAAAAAATGGATGGGGTTGATGATAATGGATCTAAAACCTGTTGGAAGGGATATAGAAAAGCGGGCACCAAGATGAAGGGTGGTAAGGAAGTAAACAACTGTGTAAAAGCTGGTTACGAACCATTTGGAGAACTCATCCTTGATGAAAACACATCTCCAACTGCTACATATGGACATATGGTAAATTACATTGAAGAGAAGAATGGTTTGTATGCTAACATCCATGCCAAGCGTAGACGTGGGGAAGCACCTGCCAAACCAGGACACGAAGATTATCCAGCAAAGGATGCCTTCAAGAAAGCAGCAAAAACTGCCAAGAAAGAAGAGTATGATGTAGATACTGCTAATCAACTGTGGTCTGAAGTTGCCGAGAAACTTGAGCAACTTGGAGAAATGGATGGATCTAAGTTTAAAGTTATTGGTGAAAAAAAAGATCTCCCTGGTAATCAAGAAAAGATTGATGCTAACAAAAACGGCAAAGTAGATGCTCATGATTTTATGCTTCTCCGCCGCAAAAAAGTTGGAAAAGTAATGAAAGCTAAAAAGAAAGTAGAAGAAACTTTGCAACTTGAGCAGGAGATTGAAGAAGAAAAAAAGCAGTAAAGCCAACTGTAGAAATTCTTCCTGATATTGATGATGGTAATCCTGAATATAGGAAAAAGAATCGTAAGTATGTTGGCAAAGCTGTAAAGAGTCAGGAAAAAAATCCATCTGACATTATAAATACTGCTGGAAAACATTATAATTAACGGAGTTCCACCATGGGCGCAGTAGTCGCAGTGGTAAAACCACTCATTCTTTCTCTCGCAACAAACCCAGCAGTTAAAAATCTTGTTATTGAACTTTTAACTAGGTATGTGAAGTCAACTGATAATAGCATTGATGATGTAATACTTACTCTTGTAAAAGATAAACTCTTTACACCACAAGCATGATTACCTGCTTTGTAACTAACTGGGGCGTCACTATTGTTCTTGGATTTCTTCTCTCATTATCTGAGTGGTTATCAAAAACAAAAAGAACAAAAGCAAATGGGATACTAGATTTTTCACAGTTGTTTTTAAAAACGCTATTAAATAAACGGGGTGCTTAATCGCCCCCTTTTTTATAAATAAAAGATAGAAACGAAAAATCTTTGGAGAAATTAAATGTCTCTGTACGGAAAAACTGACGCCGCCGCTAACGTTACTAAAGCTAGCAAAAATCTCGCTTCTTCATCACAAGCAAAACAAATTATTTTTGTAGATAATACTGAGGCTGCTTTATCTGAAAATAAGTTACGTGGAATTAACGCTCCAGGTTGGTGGTCGTATTTTACATACACCGATTCTGACGGGCACACCAGACACAAAGCAGAGCATTTAATTACAATTGCTGATCCTATTGGTCCTGAAACTCAGGCTGATGACACAATTGCTGCTGACATTGCTTCTGCAATTTCTATTACTACACAACCATCAAATCAAACGGCTCAGGACGGCGAAGCTACATTCTTAGTGGTTGCCACAGTTTCTCCTAGTGGAACTCCTGTCTTCCAGTGGCAACGTAGGACAACGACAAGTGGTAAGTGGGTAAATCTTGCTGGCGCCACAAGTGCTTCTCTTGCCCTTACTGGACTTACGGCAGCATCCAATGGTTATGAGTTCCGTGTAAAAGTTACATCAACTGTTGGTTCTGAAGAAGTAATTTCTAATAGTGCTGAATTGACTGTGTAATGTATGTTATTTGATGAGTTGACAAAAGATAATTGGATTATGTTTGCTATTAAACATTATGAAAATCCCAATTCTGTTACCTACGAAGATTTTGAAAAAGATTTAAATAAATTTAAATACCTTAAAAGATTATTTCGTAGGTATTTGACAACGGGTGATTTGAAACACCATTTAATTTTAAATCATATAATTGTAATGTATAATGTTTTTAATGATGCTGCTACTCCATTATTATTCTATAAGATGGAATCAAAATATTGGCCAGCGTTGAAAGCATTTATGATGTTTCTAAATAGATTACCAGAACCACTTAACATAAATGTTGACGAAACATGTCTAAATCTATTAACGAAAATTTAAGTGAGATGATGGCGGGAGATGGGTCTTCTGTTTCTATTCCCCCCTCGTTCGTTTTTGTAAACCCTAGATCACAAAGAGCTTACAAAAAAGCAAACAAAGATAATGTTGATGGTCGTTCAAGGGGTGCTAAAAAATTACTATCCCGTATTTCTCAAAGGCGTAGCAAAATGAAAGAAGAATTAGAATTGATTTCTGAAAAAGTGCCCTCCGAAACTGAAAGGGCGCAGCAACAAATCAGAAAGAAAAAAGAACTAGAAAACAAAGTATCTCTTCAAAAAAGAAAAGATGCAGCAAAACAAAATATGCAAAATAAAACAGATGAGATGAATATTTTAATGAAAGCTCGTCTTGCAGATTTTAAAAAGAAGGCAGCGGAGCAACAAAAAAAAGTACAAAAAAATCATTATGAAGTTGAAGGTGGACAAATTATGAACGAAAATTCAACAACACTAGATGCACTTGAAGTAGCACTTCAAGTTGCAACGTCAGAATTAAATCCAACTGGCGAAACTGAGTTTGCCAAAATTACTTTTGGAGATGGATCACAACAAAACTTAGATAATTTTTCAGCAAAAAGAATTGCTGCTGCGTATGCTCAACTAGATGATTCGAATAAAGATAAGTTTCGTTTTATGTTGAATAAAGATGCTGCTACTTTTCAGTCAGCTCTTGAATTTGCAGTCCGCAATGTTTGACGGGGAAGAATATGTTTGGAGTTGGTAAAGACATAGAAGTTTTAGAAGCCAAGTTTCAAATATATGAAGACCTCTCCAAGGAGATGCTTGACAAACTTGAGAGAGCAGTTGATAAAATCAGTGAGGGTAACCAAGCAGTTGCCCTCATTCTTGAGCGTCACGAAAATAGATTAGAGCAATCTGATAAAGCAGATGCTGCAATCCTAGAATTAATTAAAGGTATTAATAATAAGTTAGCAAAACTTGAGCAGAAAGTTGAAGACCTTTCTAAGTTTCGTTGGTTAACAATGGGTGTTGCTACTGCAGCAATCGTTGTAATTGGGTCTGCAACATTTTTCGGAAACCTCTTGACAACAGGAAAAACAGGTGCTACAGTAGGAGGAGCGACTACCGAACAACTGAAATGAGTTATATTGATACCAAGTATATTGGTTTGATTTCACCGCAACTTGATAATTTTACTCAAAAGAAAAAATCTTTATATAATTTTAGGTGCCCCTATTGCGGTGATTCTCAAAAAAGAAAGAATAAGTCGCGTGGATATCTATTTGAATATAAAGATAGTTATGTCTATAAGTGCCATAACTGTGGTGTAACTAAAAGTTTGGCAAAATTTTTACAAGACCATAGTGCAGGTTTATATGACCAGTATCTCCTTGAGAGATATAAGGAGGGGACAACTGGCAAAGGTCGTCGTGTGCCAAATCCTACATTTGAATTTAAAAAACCAGAGTTTGAAAAAATTGTAATCAAAAAAACAATTTTTGATTCTCTTCCAAAACTCTCAGACCTAAATATTACACACCCAGCAAAACAATATCTGCTCAATCGAAAGATACCAGAGATTCATTTCTCAAACTTCTACTACGCAGAGGATTTTAACGCTTGGGAGAATAATGGAAACACAATTAAAGAATCAAGAATTATACTCCCACTAATTTCAGAGGATGGAAATGTATTTGGATATCAAGCAAGGTCTCTTAATAAGAATGCAACTCTTCGCTATATCACTACCATCCTGGATAAACAATACCCTAAACTATTTGGACTTGATCGTATAAACAAAAATGAAAACATCTACGTTACAGAGGGTCCGTTCGACTCTCTTTTCTTGTCTAATGGATTGGCGATGTGTGGCGCTGATGTTGTACTTGACAGGATACTCTTTCCTGATTACACATTTGTTTACGACAACGAACCAAGAAACAAACAAATCGTACAGCGTATTGACAAAACCATACGACAAAACAATAAGGTAGTTATTTGGCCTAGCAATATCAAAGAGAAAGATATCAATGATATGTTTCTTGCTGGGCATGATGTAGAATCTGTGGTAAAGTGCAACACTTATTCTGGTTTAGAAGCACAAGTAAAATTTAATCTCTGGAAGAAAATATGAGCAACGGCATCAAAGTTAAAAAGCGTGACGGATCTACAGAATCACTTAACCTTGATAAAATTCATAACATGGTAGAATGTGCGTGTGGCGGTCTTGCTGGCGTCTCACCTTCACAAGTAGAAATACAATCTGGTATTCAATTTTATGATGGCATTACAACACAAGAAATTCAAGAAATTCTTATCAGGTCAGCTAGTGACCTCATTGAGCTTGACGCTCCAAATTATCAGTTTGTTGCTGCTCGTCTCCTTTTGTTCTCTCTATATAAGCAAGTCTTTGGAGATGATTGGAAGCACGGCTTTCCAACAATAGGAGACCATCTGTATCAAGGCACTCGTATTGGTGTCTATGATAAAGAATTATCTGGCAAGTATACTGACGAAGAATGGGATAAAATTAATAGTTTTATTGACCATGACCGAGACTATATGTTTACATATGCTGGTCTACGTCAGGTTGTAGATAAATATCTGGTGCAAGATAGAAGCACTGGAAGTGTCTTTGAGACACCACAATACGCTTATATGTTGGCATCAGCCACCATCTTTGCTGCATATCCTACAGAAACCAGATTGTCATATGTGAGGAAATACTATGACGCAATCAGCAAACACAAAATCAACGTGCCAACTCCCGTTCTTGCAGGAGTGCGGACTCCGCTTAGACAATTTGCTAGCTGTGTCCTTGTTGATAGCGATGACACCCTCGATAGTATCTTTAGCAGTGATATGGCTATTGGCAGATACGTTGCACAACGTGCGGGAATCGGCATCAACGCAGGTCGCATCCGTGCTCTCAACAGCAAAATACGAGGGGGTGAAGTGGCTCACACTGGAGTTATACCGTTTCTCAAAAAGTTTGAAGCAACTGTCCGTTGCTGTACGCAAAATGGCATACGAGGCGGAAGCGCGACAGTCCACTTCCCAATCTGGCACAGGGAAATCGAAGACATCTTAGTATTAAAAAACAATAAGGGAACAGAAGATAACCGTGTTCGTAAACTTGATTACTCAATTCAAATCAGCAAGTTGTTTTATGAGAGGTTTATTCAAAATCAAACCATCTCGCTTTTTTCACCTCATGATGTTCCTAACCTTTATGAGAATTTTGGGACCAGTGGTTTTGATGATTTATACTGCCAATATGAGTCAGACGATTCTATCCCCCGCAAAACAATCAATGCCCAAGAATTAATTTTTAGTATTCTTAAAGAACGGGCAGAAACTGGTCGCATCTATTTGATGAATCTTGACCACTGCAATACGCACTCTTCATTTAAAGACAAAATATATATGAGTAATTTGTGCCAAGAGATTACTCTTCCTACGGATCCTCTACAGCATATTGATGGGAGTGGTGAAATTGCATTGTGTATTCTTTCTGCTATTAATGTTGGTAAACTAAAGAACCTTGATGAATTAGAAGAACTGTGTGATCTTTCTATTCGTGGTCTTGAAGAATTGATTGATTATCAGAACTATCCAATTATTGCGGCAGAAGTATCCACCAAGAATCGTCGCTCACTGGGCGTTGGTTACATCGGTCTTGCACACTGGTTAGCTCGTCATCAAGTTAAGTATTCTGATAGTGCTGCTGCACATCTTGTTCATGGTTTGACTGAGGCATTTCAATACTATCTTCTCAAAGCATCTAATCAACTAGCAAAAGAAAAAGGTCCGTGTGGATATTTTGATCGCACAAAATATGCAGATGGAATTCTTCCAATAGATACCTACAAAAAAGATGTAGATGATATTGTCCCACACAATCTCCACTATGATTGGGAAACTTTACGTGCCGATATTCAGGCACATGGATTACGACATAGTACGTTGTCCGCACAAATGCCATCGGAGAGCAGTTCCGTGGTGTCAAATGAAACAAATGGAATTGAACCACCCAGAGATTATTTGTCCATTAAGAAATCAAAAAAGGGTCCTCTTAAACAAATTGTTCCTTCTTATCAAACCCTTAAAAATTATTACACGCTGCTCTGGGATATGCCTGACAATAGTGGTTATATTAATATTGTTGCAGTTATGCAGAAATTCTTTGATCAAGCAATTTCTGGAAACTGGTCCTATAACCCAGAAAATTATACAGATGGTGAGGTTCCTATCTCAGTGATTGCAAATGATTTCTTAACTACATACAAATACGGATGGAAAACATCCTACTATCAAAATACTTACGACGCTAAAAAAGATGAAGATTTAGACGAGGAGAAAAAACAAACAATACAGGATATGCTCAACGAAATTTTAAACGTTAAGGAGGAAGAAGATTGTGACAGTTGCAAAATTTAGAATCAATAATGTGGAAAAAAATGTCAAAGGATTGACCGTATTTAATACTTCTTATATAAATGTATTAAAACAACCAATGTTTTTTGGTGCTCCCTTAGGAGTTCAAAGATACGATCAGTTTAAATATCCTGTATTTGATAAACTAACTCAACAACAACTGGGATACTTCTGGAGACCTGAAGAAGTGTCCCTCCAAAAAGATCGTGCGGATTATCAAACGCTTCGTCCAGAACAAAAGCACATTTTTACAGCTAATCTGAAGTATCAAATCCTACTTGATAGTGTCCAGGGTCGTGGTCCTGGTATGGCATTTGCACCATACTGCTCACTGCCTGAACTAGAGGCGTGTATGAAAGTGTGGGAGTTTATGGAAATGGTTCATAGTCGTTCCTATACATACATCATCAAAAATGTTTATGCAGATCCAACTGAAGTATTTGATAAAATTTTAAATGATGAAAATATTTTAAACCGCGCTAAGAGTGTAACTAAATCATATGATGAATTTATAATTGCTGCTCAAGAGTATTCTTCTGGTAACCAGTGGTTACATCAATTGGAAGGAGTTCCTTCTGCTCAAGAAACTCTTTATGAGTTGAAGCGTAAACTCTATCGTGCTGTAGCAAATGTAAACATTCTTGAGGGTATTCGGTTTTATGTTTCCTTCGCTTGTTCGTTTGCTTTTGGTGAACTTAAATTGATGGAGGGAAATGCTAAAATTATTAGTTTAATTGCACGAGACGAATCACAACACTTAACAATCACTCAAAATATTCTTAACAAATGGAAAGAAGGTGATGATGAGGACATGGCAAAAATTGCCAAAGAAGAAGAGCAATTTGTTTACGATATGTTTAGAAATTGTGTAGAAGAAGAGAAAATTTGGGCAGAGTATTTATTTAAAGATGGGTCTATGATTGGTTTAAATGTAAAACTACTTCAGAATTATGTGGAGTGGATTGCAAACCGTCGCTTAAAAGCGTTGGGGTTTAAAACAATTTTTGACGTTCCTCTAAATAATAATCCACTACCATGGACAGAGCATTGGTTATCATCCAAAAATCTTCAAGTTGCTCCGCAAGAAACAGAGGTCGAGTCCTACGTTATTGGGGGAATTAAACAAGATGTTGAAAAAAATACTTTCGCTAATTTTAAATTGTAATGGAAGATTGGAAAGAGAAGGCACTCAAGTACGAGAAGCTTTCAGAACACAACAAACGAATACTGAGAGAGGGTCCGAAAGCACTATCGGAAGCGTGGTTTCTCGGAGCGATGAAAAGAAAATACCAGACCCATGGTTTAACTGAATAATTATGTACAAAGAAAATCCTTTCGAAATAAAAACTGATAAAGTAATAAAAAAATATTTAGAAGTACAAAATAAACTTGCAAGCGTTGATAACGAACCTGATTGGTGGCAACTGTTAGATGAAGAAACATTTATGAGAACTCTTCAAAACATGTTTTGGGATAGTGGACTAGATTGGAATGTTGTTAAATGGCACAAATTTTTACAAGGAGAATATATTCCACTAGACGTTGAAAAATGAAACATATATTTTCTATACCAATACTTGAAACTGAAATAGAGTTATCAAAAATAAAAGTTTCTGATGCCGAGTTTAAACCTACGTGGGAATCTGACATATTAACTACATTTGAATCTGGACTCAAGGTGTATGATAGTACGTGGAGGTATCTTCACAGAATTATAGATCCATTTTTAACATCGTTGGGAGATCCATATACTGGAATTTTTTTTAGTAATATGTGGAGAAATAAATATGATCCTAGATCATATCAAGGGTATCACATACACCCTAAAGTTCAGTGGAGTTATATTATCTACGAAACAGTTCCTTCTAGAACTAGTTTTATAAATCCTTGTATAACATTAATACAAAATCAATGGACGGATCATTCAAAAGTTTGTCCCATGGATTACAGACCAGATTTAAAACCTGGAAGTATGATTGTATTTCCTTCATTTGTGGCACATCAAGTTCTTTCTGGAAATGATGGAACAACTTTATCTGGTAATATATCAGTAGAATACACTTAAATACTATCTAAATACCTTCATGTGAAGGTATTTTTTTATGCGTGTTCAATCTGCAAAAGCGAAAGGTCGCCGTTTGCAACAATGGGTAAGAGATAAACTCATTGAAATGCTTGAAGTACACCCAGAAGATATAGAATCTCGTAGCATGGGAGCAGGTGGCGAAGACCTTATCATGGCTCGTGCTGCCCGTTTAAAGTTTCCTCATAGTATTGAGTGTAAGAACGTGGAGAAGCTAAATATATGGGATGCCTATGAACAGGCGAATGCCAACTCTGGTGACTATGAACCTCTTGTCGTTATTAAAAAGAATGGAAAGAAACCGTTAGCAGTGGTTGACGCAGAGTATTTCATTAGTTTATACGGAGAAAAAAATGACACTAGATCTTCATAACTTTTTCAAGTTTTACGACGAAAAAAATTCAAATCACGTAGCAGCAGTTCAGTGGTTAGAAGATAACCTACCTGCTCAATTTTTAGACGATGCAGAGACAGATTGGATTGGTATTTTTAGAACCAAACCACCAACTCCAGAAGTTCTTGCAGTTCCATATTTCAATCAAGTAGATAATTACAGAGATGCACATAGAACTTGTAACAGTTCATCGTGCGCTATGTGCCTTGCTTTCCTCAAGCCAGGCAGCATCAAAGGCGACGATGAATATGTCAAGAAAGTATTTGCGATTGGTGATACGACTGACCATACCGTACAGACAAAAGTTCTGGCAGGTTATGGAATTAAGTCGCACTTTAGCTATAATCTTTCTTTTGCTGATGTTGATCGTAGCCTCGATGCTGGGAAGCCTGTCGTTATTGGTATCCTTCACAGGGGTTCTTTATCTAATCCTACTGGTGGACACATGTGTGTAGTCATCGGTAAGACACCAGATGGTAAAGGATATTTTGTCAACGATCCATATGGTTCGCTGAATGATAACTATACTGGTCCAGTTACGAACGGTAAAAAGACCGTTTATACAAAAGCAGTTCTTAAGCACCGTTGGTGCCCAGGAGGCAATGATGGATGGGGAAGAATCTTCGATTAATTTTAAAAGAAAAATTCTTAAAGTGATTAAAGAACTTACAAATAATGGTAGGCACGTAGAAGCAAACGAACTTTATCAACGATATTTTGGAGACAATAATGGCAAGAATAGATCTACATAACTTCTTTCAGTTCTATGATGAGAAGAATCCCAACCACGTCAAAGCAGTGCAGTGGTTGGAAGATAATCTCCCAGTGAAATATCTAGAAGATAACATTGATTGGGCGGAGATTTATCGAGGAAAAAAGGATAGTGCTGCACCAGCACCCGCTGCTGCAGCTCCTGTAACAGGTGGTGATGTTCCTATGATGGGTATCAAACTCATCAAGGAGTTTGAAGGATGCCATCTCAAGGCATACCCCGACCCTCTCACAGGTAATCTTCCAATCACTATTGGTTGGGGATCTACTCGTAAGAAGGATGGATCGCACTTTAAGATGGGCGATACATTAACACAGGCAGAAGCGGATGCACTTCTCATTGAGCAGTGCAAGAATGAGTTTCTCCCTGCACTTCGTAAAGTACCACACTGGAATGAGATGTCAGATGGAAAAAGAGGAGCTCTTCTCAGCTTTGCTTATAATCTTGGTGCTGGTTTCTACGGTGGTGCTAACTTCAATACTATTACTAAACGCTTGAAGAATAAAGAATGGGACTTAGTTCCCGATGCGCTTTACCTCTATCGCAATCCTGGTTCTAATGTAGAAGCAGGTCTTGCTCGTAGAAGAAAAGCAGAAGGCGAAGCTTGGAAAAAAAGTTAACCTCACAGTAAAAAACAATGGACAAGAAAAAGGAAAATGCTATGGGACAATTAATTCGTATATGTATCTTGAGTTGGTCTGCTGCTCTTCTCACCGCTAGCTATTCAGGTATGCTATCCAAAATGGATCCCACCTTTATTGCTACTGTGTTTACAGCATCTGCTGCTACGTTCGGTATCAACACCATGAAGAAAGGTGATGATGAAGAACATAAAGCACCAGAGGCACGTAGAGAAGAGTTTGTGGTTGCTCCTCCAGAACCACCAGCGCCAGAAGCAACTCTTGAAGAAAGAGTTGAAGCTCTGGAAGAAGGACAAGTTCAACCTCGCACAGGAGCATAATGTCCAAGTCAAAAAACAAGGGCAGTAACAACTCTGCTAAAAAACCAAAGCAGAATCAAGGAAACGCGACTGCTAAGAAAGCAAAGAATGGCGGTAAGAAAAAGTGATCCCTCTAATTTTGGCATCACTTTTTACAGCTACTCCAATGGGTCCAGGTCAGGTGCCACACTTTATGAGAACCTGTGATAGAATACGTATTCATGATCCTAAGACAGGAACTAATTGGATTCTTTGTATCAATGGGGTTTATCAATTTCCTAAGAATGGTAGACCACAAGACAGAAGTTTGCCACAGCATAAACAACAATTGATTTAATCTTATGGAATTCATTGCTTTTTTAATTGTTGGTTATGTGGAAATAAGTCCAGGTCAATGCCAACTTGAATATCTTCGTTACAACGATATACACTCGCTAGTAATCCCGTGCCACGAGAATGGAACACTCCAGAAAGGGAGTGTTGGACAGATCCCATCCATAAACTACTTAAAGCCATAGATAATCACACTCGTCTTTACTTACAGACGGGTGATATTTGGCATGAGGAACAGGCACAAATACTTAGGAAATACATTAAAGATTTAAAAATTTGGATACATAAACAAGAAGGACGGTATAACGAATGAAATATATTGCAGCAAGGACCCTATATGGCGGGTACATATATTTTCAAGACAATATAAACGATTCCCCAAAATGGACAGGGGTAAAATCAAAGGCAAAACAATTTGATACTAAAGAAGAAGCATTAAATGGGTGTGATAAAAGTGGCATATATGCGGGAACTATTGTATTGGTTGAAATACATCCATGAAATACTTATCAATTACACTATCTGTTATTAGCTTGAGTGTCAGTGCTGCTCTATGTGTAGGAGCATACATGACATATCAAAAAGCACAGAAGATTTTAGACAACCCAGAAGAGTTTGTCGGTGCTGTTGTAGAGAAACAAGTCAACAAAGCATTTGAGAAACTTCCTATTCCTAAACTAAATACCAAAGAGTTTAAGTTACCTTTTTAATGGATAAAGATCCATACATTTATAGAATTCGTTCAATCGCAAAGGTAGTAGATGGCGACACTATTGACGCTGACATTGATTTGGGTTTTAATATCTCTCTCAGTAAGCGAATTCGCCTTGCGGGCATTGACACGCCTGAGAGCAGGACAAAAGACGAATACGAAAAGAAACTCGGACTCGAATCGAAAGAGTGGTTGAAGAAGCATCTAGAAGGTGCTAAGGATATTCTTATCAAGACCGAACTTCCAGACAGCACAGAGAAGTATGGTCGTATCATCGGACACTTGTATATCAACGGTGGAGAAGTATCAGTCAATAACAAAATGATTGACGAAGGATATGCTTGGGAGTATGATGGTGGCACAAAACAAAAAGATTTTGCAAAACTTCTAAGTAAAAGAAAATGAAAAAATTATTGGCTACAGTAACTTTATCTTTAGCTTTTCTTGCCCCAGTACAAGCATCACAGATAATAAAGAAGCAACCAACGGTGGCACCTTATACACCATCAGCGATGGGGTGTATGATACTTCTAGAGTGTACTGAGGGTGTAGAGCAACTCACAGCAGAATCAGAAATATTTAAAAGTTCGGACTTTGATTTATTTCGAGATGAAATCAAAGCAATCTTTGTTGGTCTGACAGCTAATAAGATACCTGTGTATCTAGCACCAAGAAGATACTGGATACCAGGAACCATTGGTCTTTATAAGCCAGATGTTAATCGTCTTTACATTAACGCATACCTTCTTAGAGACCCCAGAGAGTTTCTAGGCACGCTACGTCACGAAGGATGGCACGCTGTCCAAGATTGTATGGCTGGTGGTATCAACACACCATTTATGGCACAAGTCCATCAGGATAAAGAGATACCTGACTGGGTAATCAAGCAAACGACAAGAACCTATACTGCTGCTGGTATGGCTCGTGCGATTCCTTGGGAGTCCGATGCTAACTGGGCAGAGGAGCAAGCAAATGTAACCGCAAATCATCTAGCGATGTGTGGTAAGGGTCCTCTGTGGGAGCAAGTCAGACCAACTCCTATGACGATGGAATGGTTGATTGGTTGTGGATTGATGAAACCACAAGAGGGTCATGAAGTTTATACCGCAAATCAAAAAGCAGATTTTTGTACGCCAGGTAAGTTTTAAAAAGACAAGCGAGCAGATAACTTTTTAGCAATCTTCTTAGCAGGGGCAAATAGGGACTTGAATCTCTTTTGCCCTTCTTTTGTAAACTTATCTCCTACCACGTCATCAATAATAATCACATTCTCCGTCTCATAGAAAGCATTCGTCTCTACTTGTGCTCGCAGATAATTCTCTACACTATCTGTCGTATCAATAAGTTTAGTGCCATCTGCTGAATACTGAAAGATATCAACATGTCCTGTGTCAGTCATGACATAGTGTAGGACTGGTTTGACTTGCTTTAGTTTGATTTTAAATTTATTCTTCACTGCCTCACGTATCACTGGCTCAGCAGCATTCTTTACCATGTTTAAACCGATGCTTGACACCATGGTAGCAGCAGTCGTGACCACCGCTACAGCGCCTGCTGTGGCGACTAGAGAGGGGTCTGGGAGGTCTATGGTCAGACCTGCAACGTTGATTTGTGGATTGTCTGGCACCTCAATGACAGGTGTTGTGGGGGCAGGAATAGGGGGGATTTGAGCAACCACTGCAGGTTGAGGAGGTGGGGTAGATGTTGGTAGTTGCCTGGGTTTATCTCTTTCCTCCTCCTGTTGTTTTTCTCTTTCTGCTTTTACAGCAGCATCAAATTCTTGTTGAGTTGGAACATCAACTGTTGGATACTTGATTCTTGTATCTGGTAACCTAACGATAGGCAAATCTAAACTACGAACGACAGGAATTTGTACATTTTTTGTGATGGGGGGATTGATGGTTGGTATGACACTGGGACCATCAACGCCAATATTTGCTATCTGATTGGCATTTATTCCTATATTGCCAATTTGGTTGGTATTATTTACTGGGTCGATTGGCATTGACCACATCC
>Ga0194126_10001253_pt1 | contig 42729 bp, 34 predicted proteins | sample TA2KigC150mmetaG_FD_148641 | JGI IMG/M metagenome (GOLD analysis project Ga0194126, IMG submission 148641) | Freshwater microbial communities from Lake Tanganyika, Tanzania - TA2015035 Kigoma Deep Cast 150m | ecosystem: Environmental > Aquatic > Freshwater > Lake | place: Tanzania: Lake... | reverse complement strand
GGGCCAGCAACTGCTCTAAACAGACCAACACCGCGCCGGCCAGGATCGAGCTTGTGCCCAGCCCCGAGCCGCGCGGGATGCGCGTGGAGGTGCTGAGGCGCAGGCCGCAGCCCCACCCCTGCCACAGCTCTGCCAGAGGCGCATCGGCCGGCATGTCGGCTGGCACGATCCCGCGCAACACCAGCGCGGCCTTGGGCAGCGCAAATGGGTCTGCGGGGTTGGCATAGGCCAGAACCTCGCCGGCCTGCATCGGCTCCAGGGTTGCCTCGATATCTCGGCTCTCCAGAATCAGCCGCGGCTCGGGCAGCCACTGCGCTTCGGCAACGATCGGATATTCGCCGCGCAGCGTCACGGCCGCATTCAAGACCGATCCGCCGCGCTCGATGCTGTAGGGCGGAGTGTCGGTCCAACCGCCGCCGAAGTCAATGCGCGCCGCAGCGTAGACACGGAGGGGTGGATATTGGAGATTGGAGGTTGGAGGTTGGAGATTGGAGGTTGGAGAGCGGCGGGTGGGAGCCGCTTTGATTGTGGCGCCCTCGACCATGGCGGCCAGGACCGCGAAGGCGCGATCCTCCCAGGCGGGGTCGCCGGTCGCCTTCGCGACAGCCTTGTAGCCCCGCAGTTGCAGGATGGGATCCGCCGCGGCCAGCCAATCGCCAGCCAGCTCGCCGCGGCGGGTCGCCGTCCGGCCGACCGCGCCGAGCAACGACGTGGCTTCTGCGGCCGGTTGTTCGGCCACGACGGCCGCATAGAAGCGCCGGGCCGCGATGCGATCCTCCAGCCCGGCCAGCTCGGCCAGCATCCGCTCGCCGTCAGCCTGCGCAAAACCGGCCGCCAGTGAAAGCCGCGGCGCGGCCGTCCAGCGGTCGCGCCAGCCAGGGGCCGCGTGCGCCGGATCGCACAGCGGCAGCGACAGCCGCAGGCTCTCTTCGCGGTCATCCGTGTGAGGATAGAGCCGGGCGTTCCAAAGCGTGCGCTCGGCGGCCGTCACATCGGGCCACAGGAGATCATTAGCGAAACCGGCCTGGGCCAGCCAATGGGCGAACGGACGATTGAGAAAGGCGGCGGCCGGGTCGTCCGGCCCGCGCTTCGGGTCGTCGTGCAGGCCATACACACGTGTCACGAAGCCGCCGCCCGCCACCGGCAACTGGTGCAACACGAGCCCCTCGCCCAGCGCCAACGGCTGTGCGGTCTGGACTCCGGCCAGAATGCCAGGCCCGCGCGCGGCAAGGGGCGCCTCCAGGCGGCTGTCCACGATCAGGCTGGCCGGCGCTTCGACGCTCATGGTCTCCAGGCACGAATTGATCAGCACAGGCCCGCTGCGACCCACACCGGCCGCGGCGGCAGTCCACGATGCGACTTGGTCGCTCCAACCGCACATGCGCGCGAACTCGGGATCGCCGGCTGCCATGCGCCAATACTCATAGGAAGCGCCGAAGTGCAAGAAGACGGCCGGCTGAAGGCGTTCGACCGTGAACGATGTCCCCCGCAGGCGGTCCCAGATGATCCGCCGGGCAGCCTGTACATCGGCGGTCGCGGGGCCGTCGCTGGCGTCCGCCAGGTAGCCCTCGAAGGTCGTGGAATCGGCCAACGGCAACAGGACATCGCCGTATAGATTGAGGCCGACGCCCGGCTCTGAGGAGCGGCCGGCGCCGCAGAAAACGCCGACGGCCGGGTCCGCGCTGAGCGCCAGCAGGCGGCCAATGCTGGCGGCATCCAGCCAGACCAACCCGGTGTCAATCTGCACCGCGCCGTCAGGATCAACCGCGCCCCAGGCGGCCAATTCGGCGGCCGACGGCTTATGCAGATACGCGCGCACGCGATGTCCGCGAGCGCCGCTCGCATAGACGCCGTGGCGTCGGCCCATCTCGGCCGGCGCAGCCGCAGCCACGCCGATCACGCCGCCGCGATGGAAAGAGAGCTGAAGATGATCGAAGATCAGCAGCACATCGCCGGAAGCGACCAGCGCGCCCGCCGGCGCTTCGGCCGCCAGACCGCTGAGGCTGATGAGGAACTCGTCGAAGATGGTCGAGGCGCGGCCATCGGGAAGGCTGCGCGGCACGCGGGCGAACAGCTTGCCGCTGGCGGAGCAGTGGGGCAAACGCCGGGAGTCGCCCCCGGAGTGGATCAGCAGAATCCGCTGGCCGGCAGGCGCCGCGCCAGCCGTCGCCTGCGCCAGAGCCCGCAGCGTCGCGCCGCCCGAACCGATGCGGCGGCCACCGGGGTCGGGAATCACGACGAACCGCGTGGTCGCGGGCAGCAAGCCAGCCTCGCGACGCCAATCCAACTGCCGGCCGTACATTGCAGCCTGGCGCTCGTCGCTGGCGGTAAGCACGCAGACATCCCAGCCGATGCGTGCGCCATCCTTCAAGGAATCGAGATACCGCTGCCAGTTGTTGCGATGGGCCTGTTGTAAGAAGGCCATGCTGCCATTGTCGGCCACTCGTGTCCCTCACTGCGCGTAGGTCTCAGGTAGACCACAGTCGTCCGGGTCGTCTACAGGTGACGATCAAGCTTCTCGGGATGCGCCTCAAGCCAACGTTGTAGGGCCGCTTGGGTCCGTTCCAGGTCGTCCAACTGATACGCGCACACTTGATACAACTCGTCAGCAGAAACCTCATGGTAGAAGTGCACCAGGCGGTTGCGGTACCCGGCCAGGACGCGCATCAAGGCAGCATCCTCGTCCGAGAGCACACTTTAGTCTCCAAGGCTGTGGGCAATCTCTTTGTATTCGCTGACACCCAGACCAAACCCCTTCGCCAAGATGTGACGGCCCAGGTCGAACAACGCTTCCAGACTGCGCCGCAGACACGACTCGGCCGCCCAGACGTTCCGACGATCGGTCAGAAAAGCCTGGCGGTCATCGAGGGGCATTGACCGAATTGCGCGTACGAGGTCGCTGATCAGGATCAACTGATCTACTATCACGCGTTTGGCGATTCTTCCCGGTGTCATAGTCTTTCTTGCAGGGTGAGCGCCATGCGCTCGCGTTCCAACGGCGCCAGATCGCCTGCCCGGCGCAGAATATAGAGATCATACTCATCGGCAGCGTGCTCGTCTCGAGCATAGGCGTTCGCCACGGATCACCTCGACTGCCAGGAAGGGATCAGCTTCAGGCAGAAACACCAGGTCCACGCGACTGCGATCCCAGAGGTCCTCGAGGGCGATGGCCAGATCAACCTTTTCTCTGACTGTTCAGGTTGCGCCGGGCATGGGCTTGATTCCGGCATCTATATCTGATGGATCGGTATCCACGCGAAGAGAGCGCCCTGCCAGCCAGGCGCGCGCCTCTTGCGCTCTGCTGCCAAAAGCATACAACGACAGGCGTTCAGTCGTCCTGTTCGTTGATCCCCTCGCAGTAGATGGTCTGGATAGCGCGCAGTCGGCCGTTTCTGACGAGCAGGCGCACTTCGCCAAAAGCCCCGACGGTCGCCAACGCTTGCTCCACGCGGGCAAGCTGGGCTGGGGTCAGGCTCATCTTCGGTGGAGACGACTGCGGCGCAGGGCCATCGGGAGCGGGTGCAGAGTCACGCGAGGCATCGGTCGTCACGGCAAGGCTCCGGCAGATCAACTGGCAACTTCGCGCAGCCGCCGAACAGCCAGGGGGCTCGTTGGCTGCCGGCCGCTCTGGCGCTTCGCCCTCGAGCCGCTGATGGGGAGCGCCAACACGCGCAAGCTGCTGGACGCCTCGCCAGTTGCCGCGTCGCGGCGTCTGCAGAGATCGCGTTGTAGCGTTCTGAACCGCCGCGACGAGATGCGCCACGGCGAATGAAAACGAGAGTCGAAAAAAGAGCAGTGCCCCCGGCCCGACTCGAACGGGCACGCCCGAACGGGCATAGGCCCTCAACCTACTGTGTATGCCAATTCCACCACGGGGGCGTTACAGACACATTATAGCCAAGTCGAGCCGGTTGTCAACTGCACGGACCGCCCATCAATAGTCATTCTTCGCGCAGTGCCGCCAGCGTATCCCTATCGAACGGATCCCGTCCCGCGCGGAGCGCAGCGATCCAGGCCTCGCGCTTCGGCGCGTAGCGGGCATAGAGGGCGCCATCCCCCTGGCGCAGGGCGCTCAGATAGACCTCCAGGTCGCTGATCGCCTCGGCGAAACGTCCCAGCTCGGCGTAGACGATCCCGCGGCTGTCGCGGGCATGACCTGTCGGGTCGAGCGCCACCCCGCGCTCGCAGTGGAGCAACGCGCTGGCGGGCTGACGCTCCAGCGCATAGGCCCAGCAGAGGGCGCTGTGCGCGCCTGCATGGTCCGGCGCGGCTGCCAGCACGCGCTCGAAGTCTGCGGCCCATCTGTCTGGCTCACCCAGCCGCACGTAGGCCAGGCCGCGGTTGAAATAGGCCTCGAGCGCATCGGGCCTCAGGCTGATCGCCCGGTCGAAGTCCGCCACGGCAGCGGTCACATCTGCAGCGTCGCCGATCTGCAGGCGCGCCGCGCCCCGGTTGATGTAGGCTGCGGCGTTATTGGGCAGCGCGGCCACGACCGCAGCCAGATCAGCGACAGCGCGCTCGAGGTCCCCCGGTTGGCCGCGGCGCAGGTAGGCCAGGCCCCGGTTGTTGTGCAAGGAGATGCTCTCGGACCCAAGCGCCAGCGCCCGCGTGTAGAAGTCAATCGCCCGCTCCAGGTCGGCCGGCTGGCCAACCTGGTAGGTGTAGCCGAGGGCCGCCAGGAGGGTCGCCTGTGCGGTCGCATCGGCCGGCGGGCGGCCAAGCGCCTGAGTCAACACAACCCGCGCCAGCGTATGGTCGCCCTGGCCGGTGTAGAGCTGGCCGACGGTAAGCAGAGCCAGGTAGCGCACCTCTTCGGGCAGAGTGCTGTTGATGGTGGCCGAGAGCTCGGCCGGCGAGGCTGCGAGCACCAGGAGGCGATGGCCGTCTGAGCTCGCGCCGGCCGCGGTGAAGCGCGCCAGCACGCGGCCGCTATCGTACTCGCCCCAGATGACCAGGCTGGCGCGAGCGCGGGCCAGCGCGTCGCGCGCGGCCGCCTCGTCGCCCACCGTTTCAGGCCAGACTGCGACCCGCGCCGCGGTCAGCCTGGCCGCGGCGATCTCTCGCGCCAAAGCTTCCTGGATGCGCCCCGCAACGTTGTAGCCTTGAGACCCGCCCGCGTAGTTCACGAATTGGCCGATGACGATCAGCGTCTCATCCGGCCCGGCGGTGGGGTAGCGGCCATCGCGCCCGCGGAAGAATGCCAGGTAAAGAATGAAAGCAAGCGCGAGAAGCAGCACGGCTAGCGCCGGCCAGATGACCGAACCTAACCCCCCGGCCCCCTTCCCTACAAGGGAAGGGGGAGGCAGGCTCAGAGGCATTAAGCCAGTAGTAGCCGGATGACTTCCGGCCTTCGGCGGGCCGTCAATGGACGGTGTGCTCCCCTCCCCTTTCAGGGGAGGGGTTGGGGGAGAGGTCCCTTCCGGTGGAAACCCGGCTGCCATCAGCAACTCGTCCCGCTCCTGGGGCGTCAGCCGCAGCCTGGCCGCGCAGCGCAGCACGTCCGCCACATCCCGCGGCCGGGCCACCAGCCCCTCTTTCCAGCGGAAGACCGTCTGGCGGCGCACGCCGAGGGTGCGGGCCAGCTCCGCATCGCTGATGCCGGTGCGGGTGGTGTATTCACGCAGGAGTTCGGCGAAGGTGCGCATGGGTGATCGAAGAGTGTGGCGCGCTCAAATCCCCAAAGTGAGCTGGTGGACTTCTTCAGGCGATGATTCCGCTTGCGGCGCCCGCGTTTCGGTCATGCCGGTCGTGCGCGCCGCCGCGCAGACTTCACCCCAGCTCGCGAAGTATTCATCGTAGTACCGGATCGGGTACTTGCCGTGCTGGACAAGCTCGGCGCGGCTGGGCAGATGTTCCAGGCTGGCTGCGACGCGCTTGACCTCCAATTGCAGCGTCTTCTTGGGCACTTCGTATTTCTGCTTGGGCATCCGCGGAACCGGACTGTTCTTGGCCGTCAGCTCGCGCTCGGCCTTGCGGAAGGGGTCTATGCCGCTGCGGATTTCCGCGTGTCGTGCGAGCGCCATCTCGCAGTATGTGGGCGACTTCTCGATGCCGAGGAATCGGCGGCCGAGTTGGTGCGCTGCCAACGTGGTCGTGCCCGCGCCGTTGAAGCAATCCAGGACAGCTTCGTTCGGCCGGGTAAAGAGCGCGGTCAGCCGATACAGCAACTGCGGCGGCAACTGCGTGGGATGATCTACCCGGCGGCTGTTGTGTTTGAGCCGGAAGATATCGCCCCATACGTCGGTCAAAGGCCCGCGGTCGTTGACTTTGGCGCGCTGGCGATCAGCTACACAGCTCGCGCGCAAGCAATAGCCGTCGGCCAACGGCTCCAGCGACATGAACGGCGAAAGGCCATTGCGGACGTCAGTCATGCCTGCTTCACCGATCAGTCCTGGCAGTGGTCGCGCGGGACCTTTACTGAACGCCAAAATGGTGTAATGCGCGGGCATGATGAAACGCACCGGATAGGCCAGTCCGTCCCACGCAATCCAGTTCTGGAATTCGAGCAGCGTGTCCATGAATAGGAAATGCCGGATAGACCAGAGCGGAATGTTGAGAAGCGCCAGGGTGCGGCCGGGTTTCAAGACACGCGCCAATTCGGCGATCCACCGATCGCACCAATCGAAATACTCACGAATCTCCAGGTCATCTCCATAACCGCTGTACCCCTTGCCCAGGTTGTAGGGCGGATCGGTGAAGATGAAGTCTATGGAGTTATCAGGGATCGTCGCCAGCTTCTCCAGGCAATCGCCCTCGAGAATCTGGTTGGTCAAAGCATCTGGCAGCCTGGCCCCAACCAGCGACGCCGCTTGCTCAATGGTGTCGGCGGTTTCCGGCATCCCGGACAGCAGGCCCATCTGAGTTATTGCGACATATCGGGATGCGGGTTCCCGCACGAACTGAAATGCCGAGTTGCGATCATACCTCGCGACGCCGCTGAGTGGAACGCGCGGCAACTCTAGCGCCCGACAATCCAGTACTCGCATTTCTCGATAAGGGTTCAGGCCAAAGAGGTCGGCAAATCGAGCCAGAATCGGTGTGAGGTCGCCCTCAAGATTGCAGGAAATATCACGCCACACATCTGAGAGCAGCGTGCCGTATTCGTGGTAAGTATGCTTCTTGCCGCCGTAATCCTTTGTGGTCTTGTCGCAGGAAGGGCAAAAGGTGTATGGCAGCCTGGTCTTGGTGTGTCGCAATGACGCGGTATAACGCGTTTGGATGAGCGCGCCGAAGTGTCCGTGGGGCAGAGAGCGCCGGTCGAGAATCCTGGGCTGCGCCCGCTGGAGCGCGATCCAGTTCTGATAACGGACGGCCGGCGAGGCGTGAGCCTGCACCTGCACCAGGTCAGCTACCTCCCCCACGATGACCAATGTCGCATCCGGCCCCAGTGCGCCGGCGACACGGGCCACTTGTTCACCGATGCCTTGCAGTGGCGCCCGATACTGACTCGCCGCAGCATGTGGCGGAAGCAAGATGATACAGACGTCGTCGAAGTCCTGCGCTGCGTGCGGCAATTCCTCGCACTGGCGGATCGGAATATGCCGCGTCGTAAGGGGACGGCTGTTCTCTGACCAATGAGCCATAATCTACTCCTGAAAAAACTCACGTAAGAAAGCGCAGAGAACGTCAAATTCCTCGGGCGAAAACGCAATCGTGCAATGGCTATAGGTACAAAGGTTCTCCAAGGCCGTTCGACGTTGAAAGTTACCTGCTCCATCCAGGATGTAGGCAATGCGATGTCCGGCTTTTTCAACCTGCTCGAAGATGGCCCGCGCTTCACGGCTCTTTCTTTCGATGACGCTGTTGGTCGTGACCTGGAAACTCACCTCGATGCCGACGTATTTGTCGCCTTTGGAAATGACGATGTCGAAGCGAGTGGCGGTCTGCGATCGGCTCTTTTCATCGTGGTGGGTAACGCCAGGTAAAGTTCCCCCTTGCCTCACGATTGCATCGGGCACGTCGAGATGATCCTGCAGGTACTTGACGACGGTCTGCTCCGCGAGTTGTCCCAACCTGTTAGCGTCCGAGCCGCTGGTGATTCGGCTGACCCAGATATATCTCTGCCTGACGTATGTCACCAACTGCTTCGCATCACCGAGATACTGGCTCAGGGTGCACTTTGCCAACGCAGCCGCCGCACGCTCATCGGTGCAGGCAGCGCCCAGCAACAACAAGACTATGACGTCCTGGGCAAGATCCGTGATAACGGTCTTTGTCAGCAAGTCGCTGCCATCGAGGTTCAAACGAGCGGTTGTCAGTGGGCCGTTGATGGGCAGCGCCTTGAATGTGTAGACCTTCCGCTCTTGACCCCACTTGTATTCCATCGTCCCAGCCGGAAACAGGACGTCATAGAACTGGTTGACTCTCTGCAACATCTCCCCACCGAAGTCTGTCAGGACAACCAGATGCTTGAGGAATAGACGTGGAGAAAATTGGGAGCGATTGATGAAGTCCAACAGGGTGTCGATGTCAGGCAGAGGCACGGTGAGAAAAGCGATGAACTGCTCCTGGGTGTCCAATAGCAAAGGAATGACGCTCTGCTCGAATGCCTTTCTGGAAAGCTCGGTAGGCCAAAAGATGGATGCCTTCTGGCGCAACTCGTCGACTGTTCTTTTGTATGCCATCGAGAGCACTCCTGGAGGTGTTGCACGCAATGTAACACTTCTGGCCCTTGAAATGTACCTCGTTTGGGCTATGTTGAGGGCGCTTGCAGCAAGCCAAGTCTAACCCAAATCGGCGAGCGCGGCAAATCGCAAAACGCAAAACGCAGGTCGTAATCGACCATTCCAGGAGCAAAGGAGGGTTCCACCATGAAACCCACGAAGCTGTTCGTTTATCTCGTCCTGTTCACCGGTTTGCTGCTCGCGCTCAACGGGTGCGCGGCGGCGGTGGACACGTCGAAGGCCCGCAGTCGCGCCGTGATCCAGTCCGGCGGCATCGTCTCTACAGAGGAACTGCGAGTCGCCGAGTACCTCAACTACTACGAGCAGAAGTTCCCCCAGCCCGTCGGCGCCGCGCTGGGGCTCGACCTGCGCCTGGGCAACCCTCAAATCCCAACGGCCGGCGGCGAGGCATGGCTGCAGATCGGTGTCCAGGCCAAGAAGACCGATCCGACCCAAATCGCGCCGCTCAACCTGGCGCTCGTGATTGACCGCAGCGGCTCGATGAACACGCCAGAGAAGATGCCTTACGTCAAGCAATCGCTGTGCGTCTTCCTGAGCAGCTTGGCCGCCAACGACATCGTCGCGATCATCGCCTACAGCGACGCGGCCGAGGTGCTCGCGGCTGCACGCGAGGTGGGGGATGGCCAGTGGATCAGCGCAGTCGTGGATCGCTTGCAGCCGGCCGGCAACACCAACCTGCACGCTGGCCTGCTGCTCGGGTTCCGCGAGGTCGAGCGGCGCTTCGATCCGCGGCGCAACAACCGCGTGATCCTGCTTACCGACGGCATCGCCAACGTCGGCGAGACGAACTCCGACCGGATCGCGGCCGCAGCGAAGGCGTATAACGAACGGGGGATCTACCTCTCGACAATCGGGCTGGGCCGCGAGTTCAACGACAGCCTGCTCATCAACCTGGCGAACCAGGGTCAGGGCGCTTATCATTTCGTGGATTCGGCGCAGGAGATGGACAAAGTGTTCCGCCGCGAGGCGCTCGGCCTGCTGCAAAAGGCGGCGAGCGGCGTCTCAGCGACGATCCGGCCGGCCGAAGGGGTGCGGTTGATCGGACTGACCGGCTACGAGGGCGCGCCGCCGGTCGCGGGCGCGGAGGTGCGGCTGCGCGACATGGGGATCGGCGATAGCCAGGCGCTCCTCGCGCGGCTGAACATCGGACCTGGCGCAGCCGGGCCGCGGCTAGTGGCGACCGTCGAGCTGTGCTACACTGAAGAGCCGACCGGCCGCGCTGAAACCGTGAGCCTGCCCGTATACGCCGACGCCGGCTCACCGCTCAGCTATGACCCGCTGTGGGATGTGGAGGTGCTGCGCAACGCCACGATCCAGCGCATGGCCGAGAGACTGAAGGAGATTGACCGCCTCTACCGCGCGGCGCGCTACCAGGAAGCCTACGACATCGCCTATCGCCTGGAGCAAGACCTGCGCCGCGTGGCCGCCTTGACCCGCGAAGAGCAGATGGTCAGAGATGCGGACCTGATGCGCCAATACCAGGGCACGCTGTCGAAGTGGATCGAATCACAGACCGGCCGCGGCCCGGAAGTCCCCAAAGCGCAACCTACACGCTTCTACCGCGGCCAGCCGACGCTGCCGGTGATCGAGGTAAGATAGGCTCAGGTTACGGATGGCTTGTCCCCTCGGGTGGGTCATCGGCTGCCAGCGATTGGCTCAACACGGTCGGCAGGCCCCCCAGGCCCTGGAAAGCCAGTTCGCACGGCGCGGCATCCTTCGCCTCCAGGGGACGCAGCAGACCGCGCCAGCCAGCCGGGCCGGGTGGGGCGCCTGGCTCGCGCCACAGGCGAAGGACGAAGGTCTTGACAGGTCGCAGGGGACGCGGCACAGAGGCCTCCCGTCATTTAACGCTCGTTGCCATGAAGTCACGTGGTGGTCAGCCTCAGCGTCGCTTCATGGTCAGCGGCAGATAGGAGTTTCGGCCGCCGCTCCGGTCATGGAGAAAGACATCGGTCGCAGCATTCCCGTCATTGGGCGCGAGATCAGCAGCATAGGAGTCGAAAACCACAAAGCGCCCATCGCCGGAAATGGCGGCATTGCTGGATTCGCCGCCTGCCTGCGCCCCGCCGGAGGTCACAGAGACGCGCGACGTCTGATTGGTCTGCCGGTCGCGCACGAAGATATCCGGCCGGTCATTGGTGTCGCCGGCCGCCAGGTTGCTGCCGGTGGACTCGAAAGCCACGTAACGGCCATCGGCCGAAATCGCAGCCAGGTCCGAGTGCTCGAATTGACCGGTCTGCGCGCCGCTGCTGCTGATGGAGACGCGCGTCGTCTGGTTGCTCTGCCGGTCGCGCACGAAGACGTCCCCTTCGTCGTTGGTATCGCCAGCGACCAGATTGGTCGCGTTCGACGTGAACGCGACGAAGCGCGCATCGGGCGAGAGTGCGACGTTCCACGAGACGCCATCCCCCTCGCCGCCAGCCGAGGTTAGCGACACGCGGCTGAACTGGCCCGTGTTCCGGTCGTAGAGGAAGACGTCCGGCATGGCGTTGTCGTCGTTGGGGACCAGGGTGTCTACATGGCTGGTGAACGCTATGTAGCGGCCGTCGTGCGAGATGTCGAGCCGGCCGCCGTGCCCCACATCGCCCGCATTACCGATCGCGACGCGCGTGGTCTGGTGGGTCATCAGGTCATGGACGAAGATGTCCAAAGCATCGTTCGTATCGCCTGCGGCCAGGCTATTGGCTGCAGACCAGAAAGCCACATAGCGGCCATCGCCCGAGATGGCGGGATAATCGGAGTCGCCGTTGGCCTGGGTGCCGGTCGAAGAGACCGAGACGCGCGTCGTGGTGTTGGCCGTACGGTCGCGCACGAAGATGTCGGTGTTGTCGTTGGTATCGCCGCTCACCAGGTTGATCGCAGTCGAGACAAACGCCACGAAGCGGCCATCGGCCGAAACGGACGATTTGCCCCAGCCGCCGGAGTTGCCGTTGGCCTGATCGCCGCTATCGGTGAGCGAGACCAGGCTCAGCGTCCTGGTCTGCCGATCATAGGCGAAGATGTCGTTGGCGCTGTTGGCGTCGCCATCCACCAGGTTGTCGGCCCACGACTCGAAGACCACACAGCGGCCATCGGCCGAGATGGCGGGCTTGGTTGACCATGAATTGCCCTCGTCGCCGCGCGCGTTGACCGAGATGCGAGTGGTAGTAGCAGTCGCGATGCCGGCCATAGCCGGGATGTCGGTCGCAGAGAAAACCAACGTCAGGATGAAGATGAGAGATAGGGCGAAGCGTATCTTCATGTCGTTGCCTCACATCTCGCTGGTGTGAATAGCGAAGGATCGTCTTGACTTTTCCACGTGGACGATATAGTTATGTAGTGAGAGATGCGCGAACCCCATGTCAAAGCAAGTCTTTCGCTGTTTCGTCTATCGGGACGGAGATAGTTACTACGCCGATTGCCTGGACCTTACCCTGCTGACGAAGCGGGATACGATGCAAGAAGCAATGGCCGATCTCCAGGAGATGATCCTCGGCTATCTGGAGTCGGTATACGCGCATGGCGACGAGCATGAGCTTCTTGCAACCACTGCAAAGCCGATCCTTCGGCAAGTTCAGGACAGGCTCTGCGTCGGCTGGATCTAGTCGCCGCAGGGCGACTTCGCGACCTCGGTCGCCCGTGGCGGATTACGCATCCGGGACATGCTTGATCAATCCAGCCTCACCCGCGAGGAATTCTACGACAGCGTCAAAGAGACGGCGCGCAAGATCGGGCTGCGCGCAGACATATATCCGATCCCCCTCAGCTAATCCCTACTGCCTGATCTTCAGGTAGTCGAAGTCCGCGCTGATCTCCGCGGCCCCGTGCTCGACGCACAGCAACATGCCTCCTCTGAGCGCGCTCTGTGTCAACGGCTGCGGCCCGCCGGGCAGCTCGATCTCGGTGTCGCCCAGCGACTGCCAGGCGGCCGCTGCGCCCGCCGCAGGGTCGCGCCACCAGGCTGCAACGCGATTCCCGCTCTTCTGCAGGCGCAGCTCGACCCGTTTGGCCGCGGCTGGCGCGCCGCCGGCAGCCGTGATGCTCTCAGGTTGGCCCTTTGCCACCTTCAAGAAGCAGATGCCGCTTTCGATGCCGCCCAGCCCGCCGAAGCAGCGCTCCAGGCGCACGAAGTTCTCCTCATCCTGCCAGATGAAGAGACCCGCTCCCTGGAAATCCTCCTGCGGGTCGAACTCCACCGCCGTTTCCAGCATGAAATCGCCGTTTACGACCCGGTAGCGTGTCGGCGCGTCGAAGTTCGTGCCGGGGAAGAGGTCGTTGCCGCTGCCTGCAGTGAAGCGCAGGAAGCCCGGCCTGGCCTCGACGCTGATGCTGGCGCCCACCCCGCCCTGGCCGTACCAGTTCCGGTCCAACGGCTTCTCGAAATCCACGGTGGTCGTCTCTCCGGCCGGCGCCGCAGCAGGGGCGGCTGCGGCCGCATGCGTCGGCGTTGCCGCTGTGCGGGTCGGCGCGGCGGATGCGCCGGAGCGGTCCGCGCCGCAGGTAACCGCGATAAGCGTTTCCTTGCGCTCTTGGGCAGGGGGGATGACGTTCAACACTACCAGGAACTTCTCTTTGCTCCAATACTGGAGGGGCTGGCCCTGCATGAAGGGGCCGAGGGTCCAGCCGGCGGCCGCCGCTTGCTTCTCGAAGAAGCTCTGCACCTGGCTGGCAGGATCAGCCGTCCGGTAGCCGCGACCCTCGCTGGGGCTGCCCAGCCCGGCCGCGATGATCGCAGCCATTCCCGCGGCCTCCTGGTCCGCTCTGGCGTTGGGATAGAGAGGGAAGCTCGCGAAGCACGCTCGCAATTCAGGAACCGCAGTGAGCTGGGGCTGAGAGGGCAGCGCGGGATGCGTGGCCAGCGCGGGGGGCGTGACCTTACTCGCCGCGGCCGGCGCGGTGGGAATCGTCATGACCGTTTGGGGCGGCTGGATCGTGATCGGCTGGTTGATGTCGTATAGATCCATCTCGACATTCATCGCCACGGTCAGATCGCCGGACTTGGCGCCGGGCAACGCCGCGCCTGGCAGTTTGGTCTCCGACTCCCCACGGTTGCGGATGATCACCGCAGGCAGACCGGGCTGATCCGCCACCCATGCTTCCCCTTGCCCGCGTACAGTGGCCTCGCCCTTCAACGCGCCTTCGCTGATCTGCACGGTCGCCTCGCCGCTGTAGGTGTACTTCTTGCAGGCCACGCCGTTGACCGTCTCCCGGCCGACCTCCTTGTAGACGATCTTGTCTTCGATCTGCTTCATCAGGTCGGCGGTCTGGCCCGGCTGGGACTGCGAGGGGCGATCCTGCAGCACCCAATTGCCCATGATCTTGACCCAGGTCTTGTCGCCAATGGTGATCGTCTCGATGTCACCCATCACAGTGCGTTTGGCGGCCGGCGACTTGACCCACTCGATGAGAATCACGCTGGCCTTGGCTTTGTCGCCGCCCTTCTCCCATGTGGTCATCTTCATCCGATAGCTGTTTAGCTCATCGGGATCGGCGAACTTGCCGGCCGCGGGCCTGGTCGTGGGGCTGACCTTCGCCGCAGGCGCAGCGGTGGCAGGCGCGGGAACCGCAGTGGGCTTGCCGGCGGCCGGCTGCGTTGCCGCAGGCGGCTGGGTGGCCTGGGGGCCCGCGGATTGTGTGGTCTTGGCCGGGGGCGCAGCCGTCGGAGAGGCCTTGCCGCCGCAGGCCGCGACCACAAGGACGAGAACGAGTGAACAGATCAACCACCCGCTCAACAGCGCGGTGGTACGCGAGATGGACTTCATGAGAGCCTCCTGTCCCGAGAATCGCCGCCCAGCGCTCTGGTCTCGAGGCTGTGCGAAGCCTCCTATTAGGATTAGCCGGTCACTCTCGCCAACAACGTGACCGGCTGAAGCCTCCAAACCGGCATATTTTTCACTGACCGTGGCGCGACGCCCGGCATGAGCAACTGACCTGAGAATCTCCCACCAAGTGCCAGGCACTTGGTGGGTTGCAAGGAGGATAACAGGGGGGCGTTAGGGGGGCGTTAGCAAAGAAACAGGTGATGTTGGGCGCACTTCACCAAGCTCTGCCTGCAGATAGGCGCTCAGCCGTTCCATCCCGCTCGTTTCGGCCAGGCGCAGGCCAGACTGGAGAGCGGCCACGGCTTGCTCGCGCCGGCCCGCGGCCGCCAACGCCCGGCCGTGGTGCAGATAGCCCATCAGGATGCGCTCGGTGTCGCCCACGCTCTGCGCCAGGGCCAGGCCGGCCTCGATGCTGGCGAGTCCATCTGCGCCTGCACCTTGTCTGACCTGGCAAGCGCCCAGGAAGATGCGCGCGCCCGCCTCCAGGCTCTTGCTGCCCTGGGACGCGGCCGCATCCCGACCCTCAATCAGCAGCGGCAATGCCTCGGCGCAGCGCCCTTGCTCATAGCACACGATGCCCAGGTTCAGCGTCCACAACAGCGCGCCGCGACGATCGCCGATGGCTTCGGCAAGACCGCGAGCATTCTGGTAGTGCCGGCTGGTCGCAGCCAGGTCGCCGCTATCCTGGGCCAGCACACCCAGATGCCCGGTCAGGTGCGCCGTCAGCCAGTGGGCGTCGGCCCGCCGCGCAGCGGTCAGCGCCTCCTGCAGGAACTCCTCGGCCGCGGCCGTCTCCCGCTGGCCGATGAGCAGAATCGCCAGGTTGCCGCTGGCCGCGGCCAACGGCGCCGGGTCGGTGAGGGTGCGTGCCAGGCCCACCGCCTCTGCCAGCGTGCGCCGCGCCTCAGCAACCCGGCCCTGCCGGCCCAACAGCCCGCCCAGGCTGCTCAGCAGACGCACGCGGGCCGCAGGATGGATGGGGCCAGCCCGCAACGCGCGATCATAGTGCGCGCCGGCCGCGGCGTAGTCTCCCAGCCCGGTTTCCGCGGTCGCCAGATCAGCCAGGATCATGGCTTGTTGATCCGAACTGCTCGCCAACGGCAGGGCGGCCGCCAGGGCAGTGCGCGCCTCGATCATCCGTCCCAGCCGAAGGCGAAAACAACCTTGCCAGCGGAGCGCCTCGGCCAACGCGGCGCCGGTCGCCTGTGCCGCCCAACTGGTCGCCTGTTCGAGGCCCTGGTGAAACGCCCCCAGCGTCTCTAGCAAGGCCAGACGGGTTGCGCGCGCAAGCGCCGCGGCATCGAGGTCACTCCCACTGGGTTGAGGATATGCCTCGCCGCGCAAGATGCGCTGATGGAGAGTCGTCGTTTCGGCGAGAGGCTCGGTCTGCAGCTCGCTACGCAGCCGCGAGCGGAGGGCGTCGTAGACCCGGCGGGCAGCCTCGCGCTGGCCCAATGCCCAGTGACAGGCCATCGCCAGCCGCGCAGCCGTCTCGTTGAACGAATCAGCCGCCAGCAGCGCGGCGGCGTCAGCCAACGCCCCTTCCCACTGGCGAGCTTCGTAGCGGCAGCGGCAACGAGTCTCCAGGGCCGCCAGGTAACGCAATTGCAGCCGTTCACGCTCTAACTGCGCCCATTCGTCGTAACAAGCGGGCAGCAACGGGCCGCCATACAGGTCAATTGCCGCCTCCAAAACCGTCTCTGGGCTAGTCGAAGAAGCCTGCCCCTTCGTTACACTCAGGCCAAGCTCTGAGCTTGGTGAAGGGGCGCTGGCATCGAGAGCCGCCTCGAAGGCCAGGGCATCCACCCAGGGAGCAGCCGCGGGATTCCACTGCACCAGGTCGCGCTCGATGAGCAGAGTGTCGGGAGCCAGCGCATGGCGAAGATGCCAGAGGGCCTGGCGCAGGTTGTTGGCGGCCGCGGCCGGCGACGCGTCGGGCCAGAAGCACGCCTGCAGCTCCTCGCGACGATGGGGCCGCCGCCAGTTCAGCGCCAGATAGGCCAGCAGGTGCAGATGCCAGGCCTGCACGCGCAGGGGGGTCTGCTCGCCGCTCTCCAACCGCTGCCGGACCGCACGCGCCTGGCCCAAGAGGTAAAGAAAGACACGCTCAGCCATAGCCTTCACTCGACCCTGGTTGTATACCCCAGCTCCTCCAATGCATGCTGGAGCTTCCGCAGATGCGTTTCGCTGACGAGGACAGCCTGCGCCGAGAGCAGATCACCCAACAGCGGCGCGATGGCCGGGTCCGCGCGCAAGTTCGCCAACACTGCGGCGTCTTCCACGCGCAACACGGCCCCGCGCTGGATGCGCACCGCGCCGCCATGTTGGTCCCACCGAGACAAGGCCGCGGCTACGCGTGCGGGCACGCGACCGCCGCTCGCACGCTGGAGAAACTGGAGGATGGCTTCGCCCTTCACGCCGGCGTTGCGCGCACGGGCCAGGCTGCCGCGGGTGATGCGATGGCGCGTGGCGTTGGGCATATCCGGAGGAAGACCTCGAAGGTCTACGAGACCTTCGAGGTCTTTGGGCTGGGCCGGCTCGGTGAACCGCAGCAGCCGGAACCGATCGAGCAGGGGCAGCAGCAGCGGCGCGGCGACCACGAAATCCTCGCCCACTGTCAGGTGGGCGGGCCGCGGCAGGTCGGCCGGCGCCTTGTCAGAGAGCCAGGCAGCTCCGGCAGGCGTGAGGCGGAAGCTCTGCACACGGCCATCCGCCGCATCGCCCAAAGCCACAGCGCCCAGCCAGAACAACGGCCCGGTGATCACGAAGCGGATCAGCCGGCCTTCCACCTGATCCCAGGCCTCGAAGCCGGTCAGATAGCCGCCGGTCTCGACATCGCGCAGATACCAGCCGGTGTAGTTGCCGTCTGGTCGCTGAAAGTCCGGGTCGGTCGCCTTGATGACAGCGATCAGATCGCCGATGCCGTACCAGGTCTCTGGGGCCAGGGAAGAGAGAACGCCGAGAATGGCGCGGCGCGCGAGCAGCGGGTCGTTGCGCCAGGAGCCCTCCGCCTGCAGCTCAGGCAGCCGCCGCAGATCGTTCCAGCCGGCTTCAGCGACCGGCCGGCCAGGAATGGCGTCGGCCGCCTCGCGCCAGGCCGCAAAGAGCGCGGTCATCTGCTCCCAGTGCGTTGCGCGCAGCCAGGCCGTGGCCGGCTGCGACTCGAAAACGGTTCTGCCGTAACCTGCTGCGCCGCGCGGAGCGGTCTCGAGCGTCAGCCAGCCGGCCGCACGGCTGAGCGTCACGGCAAACTCGATGCGGAGTGGCTCGGCCAGCAGAAGCCCCCCCTGCAGGTAGGTCACATCCGTTTGCCGCAGGCGACCGGCAAAATCCAGGCGCGCCGGCCGGTCGCGCAGCGCGGCCAGGATCGTGCACAGGTCCACGGCGAGAGCGTTGCCGGCCTGTCGCGTGTGGGCCGGCGGCTGGGTCTGGGGGAGAACGGCTGGCGTCGGGCGCGCCGCGAGCGCGAGACCAGGCGGCGCCGGTAGGTCCTCGGGGATGTAGATGTACTCGGCCGGTCCGTCGCCGAAGTCTGCAAACGCGCGAAAAACCAAGCCGCGATACCAAAGCTCCTCGGCCGGGCTCTCGGGTTGCAGCCAAATCTGCTCTCGCTCGAGCTTGCCGGGGCCGGCTGGCCGAATCACGCCATGCCGGCGCGCAAACGCCGGGGCCGGCATTCGGCGGCCAACGGCGGCCAGCGCGGCCCACGCGCGCTGCGCCGCGGCCGAACAGGCCAGAAGGGCCGTCTCGGTCGCGGCCGGCTCGGTCAACGCCGCCGCCAACTGGCCGGCTGCATCATCCCGCACATTCGTCGCCAACGCCACGCCGCGCAGCTCCGCGATGCCGCGCAGCAGCGCGATGGGATGATCAGTCAGGCTGACGAGTAGGGTGCGCATGGGATGGGTGTGCGATCGGGCCCGCTGGATTCCATCCGCCAGGAGTCAGGCGTCCGCGGCATATCTGGGACTCGCGGCCGCTTGACAAGCCCTGGGCTTGCCGGTATGATCTCTGTCCGTGGAGGTGCGACTATGACCAATCGTCCAAACAACCGGCTTTCGTCGCAACAGAAAGCCGGTCTACTGGCCGAGTTGATACGCGACGCCAAACTGGTGTGGCGACTACTGAAGGACCCGCGCATGTCGCCGGCGATCAAGCTGACTGTGCCCGCGCTGGCTGCCGTTTATCTGATCTGGCCGATTGATCTCCTGCCAGACGTGCTGCTGGGATTGGGACAGTTGGACGACTTGGCCATCTTGCTGCTGGGCGTGCGGCTGTTCATCGAGCTCTGTCCACCCGGCATCGTTCAGCTCCATCGAGATGCGCTGGACGGCAAGCTCCCTCCTGGCAAGGAGCAGGGCGAGATCGTGGATGGGGAGTATCGGGTGATTGAGTAGTCACATTCCCCCACCAGATCATACGCCAGCGCGGCGGTGATCTTCGCCTGTGCCATCTGGCCCACCGGCAGCTCGCCGGGGAGCACCACCAGGCCGTCAACTTCCGGCGCATCGCGATAGGAGCGGCCGAGGCTGACCGGCCCCCGGCGTCCAATGCGATCTGTCAAGCCCTGACTACCGGAACGGCCCGCGAGCTTCCCCACGCTTTCCACCAACACATCTAGCGTCCGCCCCACCTGGGCGTGGTTGCGCGCCAGCGAGATGCGCTGCTGCGCCGACATCAGGCGGTCGTATCGCTCCGCCTTCACCTCAGCGGCCGTCTGATCGGGCAAGTCATAGGCTGGCGTGCCCGGCTCGGCGCTGAAGGTGAAGACGCCGACCTTGTCGAGCTGGATCGCCTCCACGAAGTCCAACAAGCCCTGGAACTCCGCCTCGGTCTCGCCTGGAAAGCCGACGATGAAGGCGCTGCGAAACGCCATGTCGGGCATGGCCGCGCGCAGCCCGGCAAAGGTTTCCAGTTGCCTGTCTACATTGCTGGGCCGAGACATGCGGCGCAACACGGCCGGATGTCCGTGCTGCAGCGGAATGTCCAGATAGTGACACACGCGCGGGTCGCTTGCCATCACCTCGATCAGTCGCTGCGACACGTGGCCGGGATAGGCGTACATCAGCCGCAGCCAGCTCAGCCCTCCCTCTTCCGGGCCGGGCACGCCGCGCAGGATCGCTTGCATCAGGTCGGGCAGGGCGTCAGGCTGGCCCAGGTCGTGACCGTAGTCAGTTGTATCCTGTGCTATCAATATCAGCTCGCGCGCGCCGCCGGCGACCAACGCCTGCGCTTCGGCCACGATCGCCTCTGGCGGACGGCTGCGCAACGGGCCCTTGAAGATTGGGATCGAGCAGAACGCGCACGGCGCGCTGCAGCCATCGCTGATCTTCAGATAGGCGCTGCCCGTGACGACCGGCGGACGCGGGGTGGGATCGGTGTGCGGTTGCGCGGGTTCGCCCAACAGGGCGTAGCGACCAAAGGAGAGCGGCTGAAGGCCCGATCTCTCGCCCCGATCGGGCTTCTGTCGCAATCCCTCGATGAACGGGACGATCTCCATCCAACGCAGCGTGCCGAGCAACCCGTCCACGCCGGGCGCCTCGGCCGCGATACGTTCGCCGACGCGCTGCGCCATGCAGCCGGCCGCGATCAGCTTCTGCCCGCGGCGCTTGTGGGCAGCCAACTCCCTCAGCGCGGCCAATGACTCCTCTTCGGAGGCTGCCAGGAACCCACAGGTGTTGACGATCAGCACATCGGCGTCAGCCGGCGAGCTCGTGCCGCGATGGCCAGCATTGCCCAACAGCATCGCCATCCCCTCGCTGTCCACCGTGTTCTTCGGACAACCGAGAGTGAGAAGGTAGTACCGCAACGATCAGATCTCCCTGTGGGGAACCCGGCGATGAAAGACGCCGGACAGATGGGTCATCAGCCGTCGTGCGTCCGCCGCCCATCATCTCAGCCGGCCGGCGTCGAGGTGGCCGTGGGCCTGCGGGTAGGCGTCGGCGTGGTGAGCGCGGTCTCGGCCACCTGTCCCTGTTCTGCGACCCAGGCGCGTTCAACCACTTCGCCGATCTTGCCCATCAACCCCAGGTCGGCGCCGTTGAGGACCAGATTGACGCCGCCCGCATTGCCGGTGCGCACGCTGATGGATTTGTTGGCCTCCCAGGTGTGCGTCTGGCCGGGTTCCAGGTTGTCTTCGATCGCCACTGCGCCGTCGGCGATCACCCGCACCCAGGCGCGCTGAGTGATGCGCAGAGTCAGCGCGATGCGTCCTACCGTCTCAGGGGTAGCGGTGGGGCGGGGCGTGGGCGTCACTGTGGGCGACATCGTGGGAATAGGCAACGGCAACAGGTCTGAGGTCGGCGTCGGCTGCGGCAAGGTCGCAGTCGGCGCGGGCGGCGGTGTGGCCGTGACCACCCAGCGGGTCGCTGTGGCGCTCGGCGTCGGCCAGACGACAGGCGCCGGGCCGAAGGCCGCCAACGGATTGATGTCGAGATCGCCGCCCAAGAACCACCATGCGGCAGCCGCAAGCGCCAGGACGATTACGATCGCGATCGCCCACCGCCACCAACCCGTCCTGGGCCGGCTGTCCACCAGCGCCACTTCGATCGGCCGATAGTCCACCAGCCGCGGCTTGCCTGGCTCGGCCATGGCGACCTCTTCGCTGGTATCGCCGCTCTCCTGGACATACCGGCGCAGCATGTCGGTCACATCCAGACCCAGATACCCCGCGTAGACGCGCAGCAGCCCGCGCGCAGTAGCGCCGCGGGGCAGCCGGGTATACTCTCCGTTCTCCAGGGCTTGCAGATATTTCTGACGGATGCGCGTGGCAGTCTCCACGTCCGCCAGGGTCAATTCCTTAGCAGTACGCGCCTCGGCCAGCAGGCGCCCTAGTTCGCTCATGAGCCGTTCATCCTCATTTCTCCCTGGTCCCTTGTTCCTGGCTGAATATACTCGCGCCGCGGTCAAAAGTCAAGCCGCGCTCTTGCAGCCAGAGAATCGGAACCCAGGCCGCAACCCCAGCCAAAACGTGCGCCCTTAGGTATCGCCGAGCGGCGAACGTCACACCAAACCCAATAGCTGCAATCTGAGCGGATTCACGGTGGCGCCGTCGCCGCTCTGCGCCAGGGCCGCCTGGATCTCCTGCGCCAACTGCTTGCGCCGGCCAGGATCGAGCGCCGACTTGAGGTAGGCCGGCACGCCCTCGTCGAAACCGAAGTTGATGGCGTCGAAGCCGAATTCCCGATAACGCCGGATGAACGATGGGATTTCCGCCACATTCTCCGGCACGATGGTCATGTGGCCGACGATCCGCAGGTCGGTCCCGTGCGCGTCGCGAGCCTCGCGCACCCGCTGGATGTTCCGCAACACCCGCTCCCACTTCGAGCCGCGGTTGACCAGCTCGTGCGTCTCTTTCGTCGCCGCGTTCACCGAGAAGTAGATGAACGATGAGTGTCGCGCGATCTTCTCAGCCCACTCGTCATTGATGATGATGCCGTTGGTCAGAAAGGAGACCTTTTTACCTTGAGAGGTGGCGTGGTCGAAGAAGCGCCGCGCCGCCATGATGAAGAGCGGTTCGCCCCCTTGCAGCTCGATGCGCTCGAAGGGGGTGAGATCGAGGTGCTCGATCAGCTTTTGCGCGTCGAGGTGCGCCCGACTGCGATGGTTCTGCGGGCACATGATACAACTGATATTGCACCCCTCGCCGAAGAGGATCTTGATGCGCCTGAGCTCGCTGTAGGGGACTGACAGCGGCTTTGGCTCTGGCGCGATCTCCTCTTTCTTCAAGAGGGTACAAGCGTGGTAACACCCCAGCCGACCCCGCAGTGAGTCCTGGCGCAGCCGCTGGAGCAGTTCCCCGTTCCAGAGATCGGCCATCCGATCCCGGTAGATGTTCCCCAGCGCCTGCGGCTTCTCGTGGCAACAGGTGTACACGTTCCCGTTGTCGTGGATGTAGACCTCGTCCCACAGCTTCGGGCAAAACGTCGAACCGCGCTGAAAGAAACGGCGGATATTAGGCAATCGCATCGGAGGCAGTGACTCCTTCAGACAGCCTTCCCCGGCACGCGCATGCGTTCGGGCACGAAAAAGCGCCGGGCGTTCATCAGCGTGCTGGGCAGTTCAGTCCAGAAACTCCTCTTGGACACCTTCTCCCACACCCGCCTGGGCCGATAGAGGTAGAAACGGCGATAGGCCTCTTTCCACTTGCGCACCACCAGGTCGGGATCGTAGTTGGGCATGGTGAAGCGCGCGCGGTCAGAGTGGATGGCGTAGTCCTGCCATTCACGCGCGAAGACATTGCCATATTTCTGGATGACCTCGTACATTTCGGTGCCGGGGTAGGGGGTCGCCAACATGAAGTTCGCCAAATCCGGATCGAGCTCCAGGGCCAGCCGAATGGTCTTTTCCATCGTCTCCTCATTCTCCTCCGGCATCCCGAAGATGAAAAAGCCCATAGTCTGGAGACCCGCGTCCCTGGCCCAATGGAAGGCGTTGCGCACCTGCTCCAGCGTCTGCGCCTTTTTGATGACGTGGCGCAGGATGTTCGGATCGCCGCTTTCGACGCCGAAGCCGACCCGCTTGCAGCCGGCCTGCTTCATCAGTTGGAAAAGCTCGGGGTCGGTGTGGTTGACCTTCATGCCATGCACCGTCACCCACGGCACGTTGTTCAACCCTTCGGCGATCAGCGCCCGGCAGAGACCCTTGGCTCGGTCCAGCTTCAGGTTCCAGATGTCGTCGGTCAGGCCGATCTCGGTGGCCTTGAGGTCGCGCGCCAGCCAGCGCCATTCGCCGATCACGTTCGCGATCGAGCGTGGCCGCCAGGTGTCGCCGGTGATCGGTTTGGAACAGTAGGTGCATTTGTACGGGCAGCCGCGGCTGGTCATGATCGTGTAGGCGCGGGCCTTCGGGTCCAGCCCGTCGGTGAGCGGCTGAAGGTTGGCATAGCGGGTGATCTTGAACAGATCGTGCGCGGGATAGGGAATGCTGTCGAGATTGGGAATCAAGCCCGCAGGCGGATTCGCGGCCGTCTCTCCGTTCCGCCGCCAATAGAGGCCGTGGACCGTCTCCAGGGGCCGGCGACCCTCCAACGCGGCCACGAACTCGACAAGACTCTCCTCAGCCTCGCCCTGAATGACATAATCCACCTCGGGGTGCGCGTCGCTGATGGACTCCCCAGGCAGCAAGGTCAGGTGCGGGCCGCCGAGCACGGTGATCAAGCCCAGGCGTTTGCCCTCTTTGGCCATCTGCCAGGCGTCCACGATCAGGGGCGTGACCGCCGAGATGCCCAGCAGTTCGTAGCGACCGCGGCGCACGACATCCTCGAGCGAATCTTCCTCGACGGCCGCGTCGTAGATGCCGACCTGGTGGCCGTTTTCCCTGAGCGCCGCCGCCAGGTAGCCCAAACCCAGGGGAATGTGCTTGCGCTCATTCCACAACGCCGATTCAGGGCTGGCTAATAGAACTCGCATGTCGGTAATCCTTCTGAAGTTAGTCGGAAACCACCCAGGCCGCGTACAGCATCGCCTGCCGTACATCTTCAGTGACCAGCTCAGGATATGCTTCCAGCACTTCACGCACTGACTTTCCCCCGGCCAGCATTTTCAGAATGACGCTGACCGTGATCCGCATGCCTCGAATCGTTGGCTGGCCGAGGCAAACGTTAGGATTGACAGTGATGCGGCCCAGGCGTTCCATAGTTGCACGCTCCTTTCAGCGATAACGGTGCAAGAACTCGCGGCGATAGCCGATATCGGTGCTGAAGCTAGAGACAAAGCGGACGCGGGCTTTGGCTAGCGGATGGCGTGACCAGGCGCGAAAACCTCGACGAACGATCTGGGCCGGGTGAAAGAGCTGCCTGCATAACCAGTCGTACCCGTTCGCCAGCTCGGCCGGCGTCATCTGCGCGGGCAGGTAAGTCACGTGGTTGGTGTCGTACTTCGCCCAGGATAGACCGTCGCCGTCTGCCGCGTCGTGCGGCAAGATGCGCCCCGCGGCGAGCAGCTCCCGGCGTTGCTCTGTGGCCGGATAGGGCGTGAGAATGGTGGCGCTGACGCCGTCTAGCTCGCTGGTGCGCACGAAGTCCCTCGCTGCCTGGAACGTTTCCACTGTATCGCTGTCGAAGCCAAGGACGAACAGGCCGACCACGTTGATGCCATGGGCATGGATGCGTTTGATCACCTCTCGGTGATGGGCTACCTCGCCCCGGCCCTTGCCGCCCAACTCCTTGCGATTGCCAGGGTTGACCGACTCGAATCCGATGAAGAACTTGTCCAGGTGCGCCTCGCGGGCCAGGTCGAGCAAATCCGGGTAGTCGGCCACCATCTGTTCGGCCTGACACGTCCAGCCCTGCAGAGGCAAGCGGGCCAGCGCACGGAAGAGCTGCTCCATGTACTCCGGGTAGAGCCTGAAGTTCAGGCCGAAGTTATCGTCGGTCAAGAAGAAGCGCCTGAGCCGGCGCCGCTCGATCTCCTCGACCGCCTCCGCGATCGGCCGCAAGCGCATCTTTCGCCCCGAGACGCGAATGGCCGTGCAGAAAGTACAACTGCGCGGACAGCCGCGTGTGATCTCCAGATAGGGGGTCCAGTAGTTGCGATGCTCGTCCACCTGCTGTAACACCCGGTCTTGCAGCGTCGCCACGCCCGAATCCAGGGGCGCCCACTCCTCGTCTACGTACCGCTGCTGCAAGACGCCGCGGTCGAAGTCCCGGATGATCTGCGGCCAGGAGCGATAGCCCTCGCCCACCGCGATCACGTCGGCCCACGACTCGACTTCCTCCGGCGCCAGCGTCACGTGTGCGCCGCCGATGACGACGGTCGCGCCCTGCCGCCGAATGCGACGCGCCAGCAGCTTTGCGCGGTCAATCAGCAGCGTCTTGGCGCTGATGCCGACCAGATCGTGCGGGCCGAGGGTTTCGATCGGCAAACGCATCAGATCCTCATCCCAAATCTCGACCGGGATTGCGAGCGGAACGAGAGAGGCCAGGCGCATCAGGGTGTAGGGTTCGCTGGTGGCCCGGCCAAAATAGCGGCCGTCGCGACCCGGCTGGATGAGGATAGCCCTACGAATCGCCATGATCGCTCCCCGATTCGCCGCCCTCCAGCCTGGCGGCATTGTAGTTGCCGCGCGACCGGAACGGCGTCGGCTTCCACCACGCCCACTCGGTGCACGAATCACACGGCGAGACGCTCCCCAGGTCGTTCGCCAGATGCCGGCGGCGCAGCTCTTGCATCTGTGGGCCGTTCCAGTTCTCCAGCACGCGCACGGTCCCGTCGGCGCTGCGCACGTTGCCCAGGTCATAGAGCAAGTTGAAGTCGCGGTCGCACATGGCGATCCGGCCGTCCCAATAGACATGGGTGTGATACCACAGATTCGGGCACGGATAGCGCCGGGCTGGCCTTTGCCCATCTTCCGGCCGTAGCGCGTTGATGTCGGTCACCTGGCCGGCCCAGGAATCGAATGGCTTGACGCTGATGCGATCAACACCGGGCAATCGCCACGCCCGCACGAACTCCTCTACTTCGCCAAGCGTCTTCTCCATCTCGATGATCTGGAGGTTGACGAGGGGTGCGCTGTAGCCGCCTGCGTGTTTTAGCTCGACAAACCGCCGGATATTGGCGTTGGTCTTTTCGTAGTCGGCGTTGACCCGGATTTGCTCGTAGGTTTCCGGGCGCATCCCGTCCAGGCAGAGGTAGATCGCGCCCAGGCCACTGTCGAGAATCTTGCGCGCCCGCTCCTCGTTCAATAAGGTCGCGTTCGTGCTGATCTCGCTGTGCAGCCCCTTCTGCCGGCAATAGGCGATCATGTCGAACAGGCGTGGGTGCAGCAGCGGCTCGCCCCAGATGTGCAGCGTGGTCGCCTGCACCCAGGGCGCCATTTGATCCACGATGATCTTGAAAAGCTCGAAGTCCATGTAGCCCTTTTTGCGCACCTGCTCCTTGCGTCCGGTCGGGCACATGATACAGCTCAGATTGCAGATGTTAGTGGACTCGATGTAGAGTCGCGACGGCGGCGGCACGAAGCGGGTCTGGCCTGTCTCATACGCCAGCCACTTGACCGGTTCCAGCAGGCGGTTGCGCTGCCAGCGGGTGGCGAGCTCGAGTTTGGCGAGAAGGGTAGATTGGTAGATTGGTAAATTGGTAGATTGGGTCATCAAGATGACTCGATTTGTTCAAGCGGAACCGAAATAAAGGACGTTTTCAGCCGGATCCACAGCAAAACGAATCCGGCTCAGAAGGCCGTCTAAGCCCAGGAAGTTGGGATAGACCCACGTCTGTTCCGGTCTCAAGATGGGCACAAAGACCGTGGCCTCGACCATCAGGTCTTCCCCGTCGTCTGCCAGCAAAGTGAGATTCGTGCGCACCAACCGGCCGGCGAATCGTTCGCCGCGCACGTTGAGCCAGTCCAGCGCAATGTGTTCCGTCCGCGATATCAGATTCCATACCTCGGCCAACTCAGGATCAAGGATACACCAGGGCGCTCCCGTATCCACGATCATCTCAATCGCGCGACCTTGCGATGGAGCAACCGCAACTACGATACGGGCGTTGCGTTCGTCCCCAGGGTAACGATCAGCGTAATGGGTTGAACCGACGGCAAAACCATCGCGGATCAAGAGCGAATGAAATCGAGGCGTCACGGCAGCACTTTCACCACGACTGTATCTGGAGTATCAGTTTCCGGCCCGATCTGTTGGCTTAGATTCTTCAGGGTTGGCGAGACGCCTAGCAGAATGCCGTTGCGCACAGCCACCCACTGCCCAGGATACTCGTGACTGTGCTGAGACAGCCAGGCCCGCGATGCTTCGCCGTGATCCCCTTGCGCCGGCCGTGTGCCCACGACGACCGGTGGTCTCAGCACACGCGCGGCCTGCTGAAGCTGTTGGCTATCAGGGAATATCTGCTGCCCTTTCTGCGCCAACTCCATTGCTAACGGCGCCAGGTCTAGCGTCAGCGCCAAGCGGATCGCCCGCCACAGGTCTTCCGCCTGAACAGTGTCCCATCGCATCTCGCGCGCCAGACGGATAAACAGGTGACGGTCATCTCGGGCAGCCACGTCTTCCAGCACAGAGAGAGGGTCACGGATGGTCCGCCCCCTTTGACTTCTTTGTGCCGCGGACATCTTGTCACCTCCAAGAAAGTCAACGAATCGTCTCTTCAATTTAGGGTAGGGTAGATGCAAAGATTCTACCGAAACACAACCGGTATGAAGACCTGCTCGACAGGTACTCCTTCGGCATGAGCGCCCCCACGCCCCACAAGAACGTTATCTACCCCACAAGTATCGTGGAAGACGGTCGCGCCTTCAAATTCGTCGAAGTGCCACAAAGCACGCGTTTGCGTGTCACAAGCAAAGGGAGACACTGGTGGAGTGAATCCCTCACTATAGCGGACAATGGCTCATGGTCTATCCCCCCTCGGCAAGAACCCTCACCTGACGATGCACGACACCGAAGCCCAATACTACCACATGACTGAAAGAAATCAGCACCTACAAGATGTGGTATCACAACCCATCCGTTTATCCGTTTTCCATCCGCTGCTTCACTCCCACGCCCGCACCTCATCCTTCGGCGCGAGGGCGCGGAATCTGGGAAACAGGCCCATATTCAAGATCGCTTTGGCCGCCTCTCGCACCGGCCTGACCCGCGACATCTGCCAGACACGCTGGCCCCAGGCGGAGCCGAGATAGCGGACGAACTTACGTTTCTCCTTGGCCGCCAGGAAGCGTTCGCGCGCCTGGATCGCCATCTTGCTCAGCACGTCATCGCTGACGTCCGACACATTCATGAAGGGCGCGATCTCGCTGAGGTATGAATTGTAGTAGTAGCTTTTGGTGAAGTCGGCGCTGTAAACCGTCTCCGGGTTCCTGTGCACCAGCTCTTCCCACAACTCGGTGCCGGGGAAAGGGGTGGCGATGGAGAACATCGCTTCGCTCAACCGCAGGCTGGCCGCGAACTCGATCGTCTCGTTCATCGTGCGTTCGTTGTCGCCGGGCAACCCCAGGATGAAGTAGCCCTTGCTCATGATGCCGGCGTCTTCAGTCCACTCGATGGCCTGGCGCACCTGATCGAGGTTGATGTGCTTGGCCGTCTTCTTGAGGATCTCCCCGTTGCCCGATTCGATGCCGAAATGGATCTGCCGGCAACCGGCGCGGTGCATCTTGCGCAGCAACTCCGGGTTGACCCGATCGACGCGCGCCAGGCAGCGCCAGCGCACATCGAGGTTTTGGGCAATGAAGTGATCCAGGATCGCTTCCAGCCGCTTGACGTTGATCGTGAACAGGTCGTCCATGAAGTAGAAGTTGCGGACGCCATAGCGGTCAATCAGGTGGCGCAGCTCCGCGACGATATTCTCCGGGCTGCGCTGGCGATAGGTGCGGCCGACGATGCCCTTGAAGCAGAAAGAGCACTTGTAGGGGCAACCCCGGCTGGTGAGCACCGTGAGCATCTGCGCGCCGTCGGGCGCGTAGAGCGGATATGCCTTCAAGTCGAAAAGATGCCGCGCGGGGAAGGGCAACACGTCCAAATCCGGGATCAGCTCACGCTCGCCGCCGTTGACCACGTTGCCGTTTTCGTCCTTGTACCACAGCCCTGTGATCTTGCTCCAATCGGTGTTCGACCGGCTGAAGCCTCGACTCCGAAACTCGTCCAGCTTGATGGCGCGCAGCCAGTCGCGGAAGACGTATTCCCCCTCGCCGTAGACCAGGAAGTCGAGGTTCGGATTCGCCAGGGTCAGCTCGGGCAGCGTGGTGGCGTGCGGCCCGCCGATGATGATCGGCGCGGGCAGCGCAGCCTTGAGCAGCGCTGCGGCATCCTCGACGCTCTTGTACGAGGTCGTCATGGACGTGAACGCAATGACATCCGGGCGCCAGGCCACGATTTCAGCGACCGCCTCGCCGATCGGTCGTGTGGGCCGTAGACCCATGTCGAAGATGGCGGTCTCATGCCCTTCTTGTTCGGCGATGGCCGCCAAGTATCCCAGACCCAGAGACGGATAGCTGTTGACCATCTCGTGCCACTGGGGGCCGATTAACGCGACTTTCATTGGAGTGTAGCTTCCTGTTGGGTAGACGAGTAGACAAGTGGATAAGGAAACAAGGAAACAAGGGCACCTGCATCCTTGTCTACTTGTTTCCTTGTCTACTATGCGCTGACCCCCATCGCCCGCCGCAGCTCCGTCTTCTCGCGCCGCGGAACGATCGTACGCCAGGCCAGGCGCAGGTTGCGGCCGAAGTTGAGCCAGAAATCCTTGCGCGTCATGGCGCGCAGCACGTATCGGGGCCGCCAATAGAACTGCCGGTACGCCTGGCGATACATCTCTTCGGTCAGTTCAGCCGTCAGATCGCCCATCTCATAGCGCGCCTTCTGGTCGAAGAACACATAGTCTTCCCAGTCGTGCACCAGGAATCGGCCGCCCTGTTTGACCTGCTCGTAGACGACCGTGCCCGGATAGGGCGTCATCATGCTGAAGTTGGCGATCATCGGATCAACTTCGATCGCGAAGTCTATGGTGCGCTGCATAGATTCGCGCGTGTCGCCCGGCAGACCGATGATGAAAAAGCCGATCGTCTCGATGCCCGCGGCTTTGGCGTTCTTGAAGGCCCGGCGGATCGTGTCGTGGTCAATGTGTTTGTCAATCTTGACGATCATCCGCTCGTCGCCGGTCTCCACGCCAAAGGCGGTGCGCTTCAGCCCGGCCCGTTTCATCTTGACCAGCAAATCGTAGTCGGCCAGGTTGGCGCGAATGCCGTTGACGAAAATCCACGGCACATGGTTTAGCTTGTGTGCAACCAGCAGATCAGCCAGCTCGTGCAGCCGCTTGACGCGAATGTTGGCGCTGTCGTCCAGCACGCCGATCTCCAGCGCGCCCAGGTCGTGCACCAGGTGACGCCACTCCGCAATGACGTTCTCGGCCGAGCGCGCCCGCCACTTGATGGGCATGATGCTCTGCGAGCAAAAGGTGCAGCGATAGGGGCATCCACGGCTGGTCATGATGGAGAAGCTGCGCGCGCCGTCTACGGCATCGGTTGCGGGCTGCAGGTTGGTATAACGCTCCATCTTGAAGAGGTGATAGGCGGGCCAGGGCAGGCTGTCCAGGTCCGTGATGATCGGCGCATCGTCGTTGCGGTGCAACTGGCCGTCGCTCGTCTTGTAGCTCACGCCCTCGAGACCGCGGAAAAGGTCCAGCGCGGGCGCCATGAGCCGGGCGACGCTGAATTCCGGCTGGTCGCGCAGAAAGCTCTCCACCAGGTCCGAAATCGCGATCCAGGGGCCTTCCCCCTCGCCGCGCACGACTATGTCGACCGGGGGCTGGCGCAGCGACTCGAAATCCAGATCCTCGCTCACCACGCTGACGTGCGGCCCACCTAACACAACGGGAACATCCAACTCTTGCTTGACCGCGGCCGCGGTGCGCCAGGCCTGTTTGACCTGGGGCGTGTTGGCGGTGACGCCGACCAGGTGCGGCCTGAACTCCTGCAAGAAGCGCGCCAGGGGCTGATCTTCGACATCCGCGTCGTAGACGCGCACCTCATCCCCGCGGCGCTCCGACACGGCGGCCAGATAGGCCAACCCCATGTGCGGCGACGTGCGGGTATCTATCGGCAAGCGAAACATCGGGTTGACTAAAGCAACTCGCAAGAGAGAGCCTCCACGTTGGGAACTTGGTAGATTGGTAACTTGGTAACTTGGTGGATTGGTAGCACTCATATGCACCAATCTACCAACCCACCAACCTACCACCCTACCACTAACTCTTAATCCCCATGAAATGCCTTGCCATCTTCAGCAAATCAAGCGGGCTGGCTTTGATCGGGTGAACGCGGGTGTAGATAGCATAGCCGCGATAGAGCTTCTGGAACCACCAGAGCGCGGTATCAATGAGCCGGTTGTGCGGCAGATTGACCAGACGCCGGATCAGCGGTTCGAGCCAGGGCCATTCGACCCCCAGCGCAAAGAGGCGCTGCAAATGTTCGACCTGCGCCTTGTGCTTTGGGTCGTCGAACACCAGGATCGAACGCTCCCAGGCCACCTCGCCGATGTCATCGAGCGTGCCGGCCACCAGGCCGCTGTCTTGCGTGAACTCGCCCAGCTCGGTGCCTGGATAAGGCTGAAACAGGTACGCGTGCGCGTAACTGATGCAGGCCTGGGCGTTCAGGCGCATGGTGTCCAGATCATCCTCCAGCGTGCTGGTGGGCAGCGCCAGGATGTTGGTAGCCGTGATGTGCATGCCTGCGCCGCGCACCATACGGCCCGCCTGGATGATCTCCTCGCGGCTCATCTTGCGCTTCAACAGGTCTACTCGCAGCCTATCGTTGGCCGCCTCGATGCCCATGCTGACGGTATGACACCCGGCGCGCTTCAACAGTTCTACCTTGCGGGGATCTCTGACCAGCATGTTGGCACGCACGTTGCAGAAGAACGGCAGCCCGACCTGCCGCGGCCATTTCTCGGCCAACTCCTCCAGCCAGTCGTTGCGCAGGATGAAGAGATCGTCCACGAAGACCACCTGGTGCAGGGGCCAGCGACTAGCCACCGCATTCACCTCAGCGATGACATCGTCCACCGGCCGCTGGTGGCCGCGGCGTTCCCCGCGATAGATCTCGTAATACGCGCTGTTGAAGCAGTAGGAGCAGTCATACGGGCAGCCGCGCGAACTGATGAAGCGCTTGATGCCGCTTCGCGCCAGGATCGGGTGCTTGTCATAGATCAGCGCCCGATCGGGCTGCGGCAGGCTGCCCAGGTCGCGGATCAGCGGCCGGGGCGGGTTTTTGACGATCTCGCCGTTGCGCTTGAACCACCAGTTCTTGATATCGGGAGAGAAAACCGGTTTCTCGGAGAAACCCGTTTTCTGTGCTTGCAATGCATCCGCCAGGTCTACAATCGCGGCCTCCCCCTCGCCGATGCAGACCCCATCCACGCCTGGCTCGCCGATCATCTCTGGGAAAAAGGTGGCGTGCGGGCCGCCGAACGCGGCAAAGACCGGCCGGCGCCCCTGCGCTGTGTAGAGTGGATCGAGCGCGGCCCGCACGCGGCGATTCAGCTCGAAGTAGCCGCGCTGCGAGCCAGTCATCACGCTGTAGCCCAAGACATCGGGCCGATAGCCCACCGCGTACTGAACCGGGTCCTCCAGATCAGCCACGGTCAGCGCGACGTCATGACCGGCGCGCTTCAACACGGCCGACATGGACATGAGGCCCTGCGGCTCGTAGCTGAGCTCTTGGGCGACGAACAGGATACGCAATGCTGGCGACTCCTTATCGCAACCAGACCCACCGCATATGCATTGTTGCCATGAGACTCAACGATCGTGCCCTGTGTTCCAGCCAACAGCCCATATTCTGGAATATCGTGGACTAGCTCAATAACATCAAATAACTCAGTCCTTGCCCCTTCGACCGTCGCTCAGCCTTTGATAACTACCATCGGTTCCAGGCGCGCGACCAGCCGCGCCAGCCCGGCAGCCTCCACCACCTGCACCACCCGATCCACATCCTTGTACGCTTGCGGCGCTTCTTCGGCCAGCCCGCGCAGGCTGCCGGCGCGCACCACGATGCCCTGTTCCGCCAGGGCATCGCGCACCTCATCCCCGCGCACCTGACGCTTGGCGCCCGCCCGACTCTCGACGCGGCCCGCGCCGTGACAGCAGGAGCCGAAGGTGCGCTTCATGGCCTCGTCCGTGCCGGCCAGGATGTAGGAGGCCGTGCCCATGCTGCCGGGGACCAACACCGGCTGCCCGACAGCCCGGTAATCCTCTGGCACTTCTGGATGGCCAGGACCGAACGCGCGCGTGGCGCCCTTGCGGTGGACGCACACCCGCGTCCCCTTGCCGTCTATCACGTGCGTCTCGAGCTTGGCCATGTTGTGCGCCACATCGTAGACCATGACCAGGTTCCGGTTTCTCGTCTTGCCGGCCAGAACCTCCTCGAACGCCTCGCGTGCCCAGTAGGTAAGCACCTGGCGATTGGCCCAGGCATAGTTGGCCGCGCAGTTCATGGCGGCCAGGTAGCTCTGACCTTCTGGCGCGCTCAGCGGCGCACACACCAACTGGCGGTCGGGCAACTCGTAACCAAAGCGGTTGCTCGCCTTCTGGAACTGCTGGATGTAGTCGGTGGCGACCTGGTGGCCCAACCCGCGACTGCCGCAGTGGATTTGCACAGCCACCTGTCCCCGGCGCAGCCCGAACGCGTCCGCGGCCGCGGCGTCATAGATCTCGGTCACAACGTCAATCTCGGCGAAGTGATTCCCCGAGCCGAGGGTGCCCACCTGTTCTAATCCACGCTTCTTGGCGTTCCCGCTGACCGCGTCTGGGTCGGCGCCGGGCACGCGGCCGCCCTGCTCTGTGTGCGCCACATCTTCGGGCCGGGCAAACCCTTCCTTCAGCGCCCACGCGCTGCCCTCGGCCAGGATGCGATCCAGCTCGCTCTTGTTGACGTGCAGGTTCCCCTTGACGCCTACGCCGCTGGGCAGATGCTTGTAGAGCGCATCGGCCAGCTTAGCCTGGTAGGGCCGGATCTCCTCGGCGTCGAGCGCCGTGCTCAACACCCGCACGCCGCAATTCGAGACCACAAACCCATTGGCGATGAAATTGTGATCGGCGTGCGCCACCGTGAAATCGTAGACTGGTTCGGCGAAGTCGGGCAACGGCTCGATCTCCGCCACGGCATCCCAGACCATCCCCGAGCGCCCCAGGCCGGCAGTGGCCGTCTCGATGAACTCGGAAAAGGGCATGAACGTCTGCCCAATCCGGGCGGCCGTTTGGTGGCCTTCCCAGAGCGAGCGCAGAATGAACCGCTCATTAGCGATCGGGCCGGCCAGCGCCGCCACGACCTGTCCCGCGCTTTGCCCTGCCGCGTACATCTCGGCAGCTTGCTTCGCGATCTCGTCGCGCTGGGCGCGGATGCGTTCCTTGAGCCGAAGATAGACAACCGCGATACTGGCCAGGCTGCGTTTCTCGCGATGGAGATCGAAACCGATGCGACTCCAAAAACGGATCAGGTTAGCGGGCCTGGCCGCGATCGCCAGCCTCAGACGGATCGAACGTGAGCCGTCGGCGTTGGTCTGCTCTGCTCGCCGGCCGATTGGCGTGGTCTCCACGTCAAAATCGGCAAGCAGGTCCGCAATGTCATGCAGCCAGCCTTCGCCGCTCGCAACGTACTCGCCGCGCTTGTTGACCGAGAGGGTGGGCGCCTCGAAGTTGAAGCCGTGACCAGACATCGTGCCCGGCGCGCTCATTTCCGCGCCGAAGTGCGCGGCCAGGAACAGGCGCTTCTGCCAGAGGGACGCGTTCCTGAGCCAGGTCGGGAGCCGCCAATCGGAGCGCGCCTTGGCGGCGGTGGGCATGCCCAAAGCGGCCAGCAGCGCGGCCAGCCCGGTCGAGCTGACCTTAATCCACGTCTCTACCTGGTCGAACGTGTAGGCGCGATAGGTGGTCTGAATAGCGTGGCACCGCGTGCGCGCATAGACACGCGAAGGCCGAAAACCGATGGTCAGGATGTCACGCCGCAAATCCTCCAGGTCTTCCACCCGGCCATAGCAAGTCACACAGCCCTTGCTGCCGGCATCCAACTGCACGCTGCCATCACCCCACACGACTCCCATCAGCCGGAGGAGATGGGGCAGGGCCGGCGAGGAATAGCGGAGAGGCAACAGGTCAGCCTTCGCCAGGTGACGCATCACCTGGACCCGCGCCTGGCCGCTCTCGCCCTTGCCCGCGGCCGCCAGGACCGCTTCGACATCCGCCTGGGTCAAAATGATGTCGTCGGCCGGCGGCTCGTAGGGCGCGCCATCGAAACCGATCACAGCCACCTTATCGTCTACGCCAAGCTGACCCAGGGGTCTCATGCCATCAGGGGTCCAGAAAGGATGATCGGCTGTGGCGATCACTTCGGCGCCAGACCGGGTTCGCACACGATAGACCGGCTGGTCTGACAGGCGACTGAGATAGCGCACGATCGGTGTGCTGGCCTCTTGCCCGGCGGCGAAGTCCTGGCAGCGGAGCGTGGCCGCAGACCAGTTGTGCGCCATCTCGCCGATCGGCCTGGTGTAGCCCAGCGCATGGAGCGCCAGGCTGTCGCCGGCCAGACAGTTGATGTCATATCCCACGCCTCCCGGCGAGATGACCCCTTCCGGCAGCCGGGTGGCGGCCACCCCGCCGATGGGAAAGCCGTAGCCCTGGTGGATGTCGGGCATGGCCATCGCCTGACCGACGATGCCGGGCAGGGTGGCCGTGTTCACCAGTTGTTCCAGCGACCGATCTTCTAGCGCCGCGGCCAGGAATTGGTCATCGGCGTAGAAATGGGCCGGCACGCGCATATCGAAGCGGAAGGACTGCGGCACCTCGTACTGATATGGCCCGATCTTTCGCAAGTCATCATGCGTCACGGGTTTCATGTTCATCCTCCTCCCGCCGGCCCAGAGCCGTTCCGGGGCTGCTGCCCGGCGGCTGTCAACGACACGAGCTGCACCCGCCCCGTGCGCCAGCGCCGCCTGCTTGCGCCTGGTCGCAGGCCGGCGGGGCGTTCGGGTTCTCGATCTGGAATCCGCCGCTCGTCGGGTCTTCAACATAGTCAATGTGCGCGCCCGTCATGTATTGCAGGCTCACCGGATCCATCACCACCCGCAGGCCGTGTTGCTCGCACATCGCATCGCCCTGGCGCGGGTTGGCATCGAAGCCCATGCCATATTGCAGTCCGCTGCACCCTGCGCCGCTCACAAACACGCGCAGCGCGTGCGTGTCGCGCACGCCCTTCTCGGTCATGATCGCCGCCAGCTTGTCGGCCGCGGCCTGTGTCAACGTCAAGAATTCGGTCTGTTCCATTGTTGCGACTGCCATCTACTTGCGCTCCTGAAATTGGTATGCCGGCCCGGCGCGCCGGGTCATGTTGCTTATAGTTGACGGGCTCCTGGTTCTGCGCGCCTGCCCGCTCAGCCCCCGATCTGGCTCATCTCGCGCGAATGCGCGATGTCGTTCTCCTCTAGACGATGGCCCCACGGCTTGCGATAGGCCGCCTCGGCCATGATGCGCCGCAGCGTCGCGAAGTCTGCGCCGCTGCGCAGCGGAGCCATCAAGTCTACCTCATCATCGCGCAACAGGCAAAGACGGAGCCGGCCGTCTGCGGTGAGGCGCAACCGCGTGCACCCCTCGCAAAATGGCTCGGTGACGCTGCTGATGAAGCCCAGTTGGCCGACCGCGCCCGCCAGCCGGTACGGTCGCGCCGGATCATGGCCGTTGTGGCCGGCGACCGGAGTCAACGGCCCCAGCGCCGCCTCGATGCGCCCGCGCGTCTCGGCCGATGCCACCACCTGGCTCTGCTGAAAGTCGGCGACACGCCCCAACGGCATCAGCTCGATGAAGCGGATATCCAACGCCTGGGTGAGGGTCAGCCGCGTCAGGTCAACCACATCTTCGTCGTTGAAGCCCCGCGTGACCACGCAGTTCAGCTTGACCGGCGTCAACCCGGCCGCCCGCGCGGCCTCGATGCCGCGCCACACCTCGTTCAGGTCGCCGCGGCGGGTGATCTGGCGGAATTTGGCCGGATCGAGGGTATCCAGGCTGATGTTGACCTGGTTCAGCCCGGCCTCCACCAGCGGTTGCGCCAGCCGCGGCAGCATGATGCCGTTGGTCGTCATCGCCAGACGCCGAATGCCCGGAATGTCGCGCACGCGACGCACCAACTCGACAACCCCGCGGCGCACGGTCGGCTCGCCGCCTGTGAAGCGCACCTTGTCCACGCCCAGGCTGGCGGCTGCCTGCACCAGGGTCACGATCTCGTCATCCTGCAGCAGGGCGGCTGGCGGCCGGAATACGATGTTGTCCGGCATGCAGTAGACGCAGCGCAGGTTACAGGCGTCGGTCAACGACACCCGTAGATAGTGCAGGCGACGCCCATAGGAATCGTGCATCGCTACGGGGGGATCCACAAAGGGAACAGGTATGCTCATGCGCTCTCGTCAGTCGCTGGGATAGACTCGATGACATAGGTGCAATGCGATGCGCCGTCGAGCGCCTGCGACTCTACGCGCACCACGCCAGGGATCAGATGCTCCATCAACGCCTGGTCCATCAGGCACAGCTCATGGTGATGATTAGAAACGCCGGAATAGGGGCAATTGCACGCATAGATGGCGTAACGACCATCGTGGACTTCCCAGCGCGCGTTATACCCTCTCTTGGTGAGGAAGGACGTCACCTCATTCAGACGCTGCTCCAGGGCCTGACCCGGGATCCTGGCCGGCGCTTCGTGCGATGCCTTCTCGGCCATGCGCAGGAACACACCGCGCACCTCCACACCTGGCAGAATGGCCTTCATTTCGGAAAGGATATCGCCGGCCAGCGCATCGTGCCGATGCGGGAAGAGCCGATCCGCGGTGGGCGTCAGCGCATAGATCTGACTGGGACGGCCGGCGCCGTCGCGGCGACGCACGCCGGCCGACTCGACCAGGTCTTCGCCGACGAGGATGTCCAGGTGATGGCGCACCGAGACCTGGGCCATGCCAAGCTCGTCTGCCAGCTCCGCGACCGTGGCGCTGCCCTGCTCTTTCAGTATCTCAGCAATACGACGTCGGACTGGTTGCACGGTTCACCCCTCGTAAGTCCGGGGTAGGGGCACGGCCTTGCGCCTGCCCGCGTGGACGACCGCAGGGTTGCACCCCTACTTCATGGTTGCGACGGGGGCATCATAGCACACCTTAAGCGTCCTGTCAATTATTCTGAATTTATTGATATATATCCGGCGGGCCAACGCGGGCGGCGACTTTGCTGCACGTCAACGATGGTGCTATACTGGCCCAGGCAAACCGCGCTCACGCTCCAAGCGGGTCCATGATCCGCCGGATCACGGATCCGGCCTGAGCAATTGTGCTCCTCCGTGATAGTGCTATACTCGGCAGGTCGCCATTCCGATGCAGGAGAAACAACCGTGAATCCTCAGCAAGCTTACGATGAGCTCGTGCAACGCTCGCAAGAGATCTTCACCATCCATTCCATCGAGTCGCTGACCAGTTGGGATCAGCAGGTGAACATGCCGCCGAAGGGCGTAACGCATCGCGCCAGGATGATGGCCTACCTGGCGCAGTTGGGCCACCAGAAGTCCACCGATCCGCGCATCGGCGAGCTGCTGGCCGCAGCCGAGGGCGCGACGTGGCCGATCGGCCAGGCTGCCAACTTGCGGGAGTGGCGTCGCGACTACGACCAGGCGACCAGGCTGCCCGAAGCGTTGGTCACGCATCGCGCCGGGCTGATCACCCGGGCCAACGCGATCTGGCAAGCAGCGCGAGCCAGCAGCGACTTCCGCGCGTTCGCACCCATCCTCGGCGAGATCGTCGCGCTCTGCCGCGACGAAGCCGATTGTCTGGGGTGGCAGGCCGAACGGTACGACGCACTGCTCGACCGCTTCGAGCCGGACCTGACCACCGCGCAGTGCGACGCGTGGTTCGCCGAGCTGCGCGGCGCGGTTGCGCCGCTCTTGCAGCGCATCGTCGCATCGCCGCTGCAGCCAGACAAAAACCTCTTTCGCGGGGCAACCTTTCCCCGCAATCGACAGCAGGCATTGGGCCGGGCGGTCACCGCGGCCCTCGGCTTCGATTATCAGGCCGGACGCCTGGATGCGTCTACCCATCCCTTCACCACCGGCCCTTGCTCGCAAGACGTGCGCCTGACCACGCGCTACAACGCCAAAGATCCCTTCCAGGCGTTGATGGGCACGATCCATGAGGCCGGTCATGGCATGTATGGCCAGGGGGTGCGCCTGGAACACGAGGGCGCCCCCCTGGGACGGAGCGCCAGCCTGGGCCTTCATGAGAGCCAGAGCCGCTTCTTCGAGAACAACATCGGCCGCAGCCGGCCGTTCTGGGCCTATTGGTTCCCCCGCTTCAAGAAAACCTTCGGCCGCGCGGTGCATCACGTGGACAGTGAGGCGTTCTATCGGCTGCTCAATAAGGTCGAGCCGACCTTCATCCGCGTGGAAGCCGATGAGGTTACCTACAACCTGCACATCATGGTGCGTTTCGAGATCGAACGGGACCTGATGCGCGATGACCTGGCGGTCGCTGATCTGCCGGCGGTTTGGAATGCCAGATACCAGGAGTACCTGGGCATCACCCCGCCGACCGACCGCGACGGCGTGCTGCAGGACATCCATTGGTCGTGGGGGTTGTTGGGCTACTTCCCCACCTACTCCCTGGGCACGGTCTACGCGGCGCAGTTGGAGGCCGCGCTGCGCCGCGCGACGCCCGATCTCGATGCGCAGATGGCCGCGGGCGAGTTCGGCGCGGCGCTGGCATGGATGCGCGAGCAGATCCACCAGCCCGGCATGACCTATCGGCCGGCCGAGCTGATCGAGCACGCGACAGGCCAGCGGCCGGCCGCGGCAGATTACATCGCATATCTCACAGGCAGATACACGGAGCTGTACGGAGATCAATAGCCCCAGTATGTCCAAAGAAACCTTCGACGTCCTGTTCCTGATCGCGCGGCCGGCCGCCGGCAAGAGCGAGATCATTGACTATCTCCGACGGACGCCGTCCGACGAGCGCTGCGCGCGGTATCACATCGGCCCATTCGTGGAGCTGGATGACTTCCCGATGCTGTGGGCCTGGTTCGAGGAGGATGCCATCCTGGAACGGATGGGTAAGCCCCGGCTTCACAGCGACAAGCACGGCTATTTCTTGCATCGCTACCTCTGGCACGTGCTGATCGAGCGGCTGGGCCTGGACTACGCCAAGTTGCTCGCCGATCGGCCCGACTTCCATGCGGCCGGCGGCGCCGCCATCGTGGAATTCGCGCGCGGGTCAGAGCATGGCGGCTTTCGGCAGGCGTTCGAGCACGCGCCGGATGCGATGCTGCGTCGGGGCGCGATCCTCTATGTCAATGTCTCCTGGGAAGAGTCGTTGCGCAAGAACCGCAGCCGCTTCAACCCCAACCGACCCCACAGCATCCTGGAGCACGGCCTGTCAGATGAAAAGCTGGCGCGGCTCTATCGCGAGAGCGACTGGGACGAACTCAGCAGCGCCGATCCGCATTTCATCACGATCCGCGACATTCGCGTGCCCTACGTCGTCTTCGAGAATGAAGATGACGTCACCACCGCACGCGGACCGGCGCTTGGGCGCCGTCTGGAGGCGGTCGCCGGGTTGTTGTGGGCGCTCTACGCCCCGGCGCAGCTTGACAATAACGAACCTTAAAGAAAGAGCAAGTTCGCTAGATTTAAGGTTAGACCCCAGTCAAGTTCAACGAACCGCCCACTGTGCCTTGCGCCTCGACAGGCACAACCCGTCGCGTAGAACAGACGTGCGTATCACTCGGATTCTACATAAGGATTTGCCCACGCGTCAGTTTGCAGCCAAGTGCCGATTGCTGGCCCTACAGTTTGCTGCTAGAATGGGCGGCAAAGATGACTGCGGTCATTTGTGCGGCTGTCGCTGGAACGAGGGCAGGGAAATCTCCTCAACTCTGCCGGGAAAGGTTGGATACCGTTCGTGTTGTCTGCTTCGAGCTGGGGTCATCCAATGTACGCATCAGACAATTCATCATCCCTGTCCCCGAAAGGGCTGTGGGAAACCGCGCGCAGCCAATTGCGCCTGCAGATGGCCAAAGGCACTTACGAGACGTGGGTGCGCGATACGATCTGTCTCTCGCACGAAGACGGCGAGTATGTGATCGGCGTGTCCAATGCGTATGCGCGCGACTGGCTCTCCATGCGCTTGCGCCCCCTGATTAAGCGCACGCTCGCCAGCCTGGTCGGCCATGCAGTGGATGTGACTTTCGTGGTCCAGCCGGCGCCGGTGCACGACGCGGCCGAGGACGCGCCCCGTCCACTGCTGGAAGCGGAACCGCTCGTGGAGGCGCCCATGTTCGAGTCGCCTGCGCTGGCCGGCAACGGCGCCAACCTGAACCCGCGCTATACCTTCGCCAATTTCATTGTCGGGTCATCGAACCGCATGGCTCATGCCGTGGCGCTCTCGGTGTCCGAAAGGCCAGGCGCAGCCTACAACCCCCTCTTTCTCTACGGGGGCAGCGGGCTGGGCAAGACGCACCTGCTCCAGGCGGTCGGTCACATGGTGCAGGGCGCCGGCTACCGCGCGCTCTATGTGACGTCCGACGTCTTCACCACCGAGCTGATCAGCGCCATCCGCACCCAGACCACCGAGCAGTTTCGGGCCAAGTACCGCACCATTGACGTGCTGCTGATTGACGATGTCCATTTCATCGCGGGCAAAGAGCAAACGCAAGAGGAATTCTTCCACACCTTCAACGCTCTGCACACAGCCAACCGCCAGATCGTGCTGACCAGCGACCGGCCGCCGCAGGCGATCACCCTGCTGGAGGAACGGTTGCGCTCACGCTTCGGGTGGGGGATGATCGCCGACCTCCAGCCGCCCAACCTGGAGACGCGGATCGCCATTCTGCAGATGAAGGCGGCCACGTTGGGCCGGCAGGTCTCCAACGACGTCCTGACGCTGATCGCCCAGCGCGCGCACCGCAACATCCGCGACCTGGAAGGCGCGCTGACGCGCGTATTGGCGCACGCTGAGCTGCTCAGCCGGCCGTTGAACACTGCGCTGGTGGAGGATGCCCTGGCTTACCTGGCGCCTGCGCAGAGCCGGTTGAGCCTGGAAGCCATCCTGGACACCGCGGCCGACTACTTCGGCGTCAGCGCCGACGACCTCACGGGCCGCTCGCGCACCGCCAAAATCGCGCAACAGCGCCAGATCGTCATGTACATCATGCGCGAGGCGGCCGGCGCCTCGTTGCCGCAAATCGGCGCGGTGTTGGGCAAGCGCGACCACACGACCATCATGCACGGCTGCGACCGCGTTACCGAGGGGATAGAAAGCGATGCCGAGCTGAGCCGGGTCGTCGCCGACCTGCGCGCCCGGCTATACGAGCCGGTGCGCGTGCGCTGACGATCGTGTGGATAACTCGCCTTTTTCTGGGGATAACTGGGCCTTGTTGTGGATAACTCTCACCCCGCGGCCAGGAATAGGCCGTTGGTCCCTACGGACGCCCTACCTGTAGTGGCCGCGTAACGAAGTAGCTGTGGATAAGGGCTTCGGTTCTCGCCCAACCCCGGCACGATCACAGGCGATGGCTTCCGCGGGAGCCTGGAGCGAGCAAGCTACACGGATCGCCCTGCCGCGTGCTTCGCTGGACGCTACCACAGGCGGCAGAGCTTTTCCGTATTCGCCCGATACCCGCGCTGGGTGCCGGCCAGGGACAGATCACGCCATTTTGCCTCGGCCCCGCATCGTTAGACGATCCAGGACATTGCCGGCGGGGAAGAAGGAAAATGTGGGAGACCAGGCGGAA
>Ga0194126_10001252_pt1 | contig 42733 bp, 30 predicted proteins | sample TA2KigC150mmetaG_FD_148641 | JGI IMG/M metagenome (GOLD analysis project Ga0194126, IMG submission 148641) | Freshwater microbial communities from Lake Tanganyika, Tanzania - TA2015035 Kigoma Deep Cast 150m | ecosystem: Environmental > Aquatic > Freshwater > Lake | place: Tanzania: Lake... | reverse complement strand
ACGCGTGAGATTGCCGGAACATGATTCCGGCCAAGGGCGCGGGTTCACTGGAGACGCACCCGGTAATACCGGGCGGCGTTGGTGGCGGGTTGCGGATCGCTGAAGTAAAGCGGACCGGCGCTCAGCGTGTTGGTCCAGAGCGGCAGCCAACTGCCCGGCTGCAGATTGGTGGAGGTCTCGACCACCACCACGTGCCCGCTCGCTGCGTCGAGGTTGAACCCGAACCGATTGGACACCACGCCAAAGCTGCCATCCCGGACGATGGCCGGCCTCGGGGCACTGAGCCCGAACCACGCCATTCCGATCAAAGCCGCAGGCGCCGCCTCCAACCCTCGAGCCGTTAGGGCGATCACCCGGGACGCTCCCGCCCGGCCACCCGTGGCTCGCGCCTGCTCGTAGGTGTCGCCGGCTAGCGCTCTCACCCCGTCGACATCGTACACCCTGGTGTCAATGCTCGTGCCAGTGAGGCGGATGTTGAAGTCCACCCAGCCGGCCGCCGGTTCCTCGACGATCTGCAACGTAGCCTCGCGGCTCGGCGTGACGCCAAGGTTGTTGGCACTCGCTAAGGATTCTGGTTCCGGCTTGACTTTGCTTTTCTCCGCGATTATGAGGCTCGTGTACCCTCATAGTATGGAAAAGGCAAGTTACTCTTCAGCGGGAACTCTCGTGCTCATTTTCAGCGCGGTCGTGGCCTGGGCCGCCCGGGCGCAGCTATCGCTCACCTTCGAGAACCAAGGCGCTGGGCCGGCGGGGTCCTTTCTTTGGCCGATCTATCTGCTGGAGAAGAGCGACCCCTACCTTGCCAAGCAAGGCAACACGGATTCCGGGCGGCCGCCGGGCAAAGAGACCTACACGGGGGGGCTGGTCAGCGGCACCGGATTCACCGCGGAGTTGAGGGTGGGCCCGGCCAAGAGCGGCGAAAGCGGCCTTGTTCCGGTGGCAGCGACGACGTTCCGGACCGGCACTTCGGCCGGCTTGCTGGTGCCCGCGACGGTCGCCGTGCCGGGTTTGCCGCCCGGCAGTTCCTTTGCCTGGCAGGCCCGGGTTTGGGAGAACCGCGGTGGCACGCTCAAGTCCTGGCAGCAAGCGATCGCCGACCCGGAGGTGGCGCGGGGCGTATCCCTGGTGGTGGTGGCCCCGCCGGACAGCAAGACGACGCACGGCGGCGAGAGTTTCAACCTGCACCAGGATGGGGCACCGCAAATCGTCGCGCCGCCGGAGGACCAGCAGACGGTGCTCGGGGCGAGTGTCTCGTTTACCGTGAAGGCCGCCGGGCCGGAGCCGCTGACCTACGGCTGGCTCAAAGACGGCCGCAGTCTGGCCGATGACGGGCGGATTAGCGGGTCGGCGACGGCGACCCTCAAGTTCACGAACGTCCGCCAAACCGACGCGGGCGAATACCGTGTCGTGGTGAGCAACCGCTATGGCGCGCGGACCAGCGCGGCGGCTTCGCTCAGCGTGGAATTGCCGCCGCTCAAGGATCTCTTCCTCAACGAATGGCTGGCGCTGAACGTCACCGGACGGCTGGATGAGGACAAGGACCGGCCCGGCTGGATCGAGCTGTTCAACGGGGGCACGACGGCTCTGGATCTGAGTGGCTGTTACCTCACGGACACCAAGGCGGCGCCGACAAAATGGCGCGTGCCCGCCGGGACGGCCATCGCGGGGGGCGGGTATCACTGCGTGTTTGCCTCCGGCAAGGACCGGCAGCAGCACACGAATTTCAAGCTCTCGGGGAGCGGAGGGAGTCTCCTCCTTTACGCCCCGGATGGCGCGACGGTGATCGACCAGGTCGGCTACGGGGCGCAGCAGGCGGACGTCAGCGAAGGGAGGTGGCCGGATGGCAGCACGCGCATCCTCCCCCTCACGCCGACGCCTTGCAGCCCGAATGTGCGCCTGCCCTCCACGCAGCGGTTCACCTTCTCGTTTGCGATCGACGGGCCGCACTCGGTGTTCTTCCGGCTGTTCAACGTCAACACGACCGCCGCCATCCAAATCGAGGCCACGTGGCAGGGCACCAGCCCGAATCTCACGCTCGCACTGACCGGCCGGCGCCGGGCCGAACTGCCGGATCCCACGACGGCCTACGCGAGTGCGACCGGACCCTCGCCCCTCTCACTTTCCTACGAGGTGACGGAGGCGGACTTGGCACGGGGCGTGGCTTGGCGATTGGTCATCAGCGATCCCGCCGGCCTCGGGCAAGCCCAAGGGACGGTCACGCTCACGGTTCCTTTCGACGCGGCGCTTAGTCTGGCCTTTCAGCGGGAGAAGGTGTCGCTGCGGAGTGGCGATCTCTGGCCGGGTGCCGGACTGCAGGCCGGCTTTCTGGCGAACCTGGCGGCCACCCCCGCGGCCGGTTTGCATGCCCTTATTTCGCTGACCCGGGCGGTCACCTGCGACGAGGCCGAGCAGTTGGAGCGATTGGGCCTCGTCCGCCAACATCACCTGGCCCGGCCCGGATATCATTCTGTCGGGCTCGTTCGCAAAGGGATCAACCTGGCCGATCCGCTCCTGGCGGCGCTCCTGCGCCGGATCACCCCGCTGGATCCCGAAGACAAAATCAACCCGCCGATCCTCGTCGGGGATTACTCGCGGTTCCGGGGCTTGACCGAGGATGGCACGGTCGCCAACGCGGTGCTGAACCCGGACGGCACCCTCGAGTTGTCGGTCCTGTTCGCTCCGGACACGACCCAAGCCACCCTCCAAGCCATCCTGCGCGCGGAGGCTGTTTCGTTCAGCCCGATCACGGACTACGCGTGGCGGGCGACAATCGGCCCGGCCCGCCTTCGGCCCCTGGCCAGTTACGATGCAGTCAGTTGGATTGACGCCGGCCCGGCGCTCTCGATGCCGGACAACAACAACTCGCGCGCGGCGCTGAACGTGAATGGGCTGCAAAACGTGGCGGCCGTCAACGCCGGCCCGCCGCCCAACATCACCTACGGCGGCCTGACCGGGGCGGGCATCACGGCCGGGGTGCAGGACACGGGGCTGGATGCGACCCACGCCGATCTGAACATCGTGGCCACGATCGCGCCCAACGCGGTCGCCGCTCATGGCACGCATGTGGCCGGCACCCTCGCGGGCAGCGGGGTGCAGAGCAGTCTGAACGACGCCGGAGGCAACCCGAACAACGGCGCGCCCTTCCAGTGGCGCGGCATGGCGCCGCAGGCGGCCCTGGTCTCGTCCAGTGACCTGGTCAACGGCGCGAACCTCCTGACGGCCATCCAGAGCAACTCGCTCGATCTGGTCAACCGCTCCCAGTCCGTCACCTACGACGGCAATTACGACCTCGCGAATCAGACCATAGACGCCAATATCCGGGGTGGCAGCAGCTCGGGCGGGACGGCCATCCCGCGCCGGCCGCATGCGTACTCCGCCGGCAACCACGGCATCGTCCCGGGGAACCAAGAACCCCCAAAGCCTGCGTCGCCCGCCGCCGGCGGCCCCGCCGTCGGCACCACCCAACTCTTCAACAACGGCCAAGTGGGCTACTTCTCGATTACCAAGCAAACCAAGAACACGATCGTGGTGGGTAACTGGGACTCGAATGTGGATGGCTTGGGCAACGACAACGGCCTCAACGCCAGCAGCAGCCTCGGCCCCACCTACGACGGCCGACTCAAGCCCGACGTCGTCGCCCCCGGCACGCGAGTCGTCTCGACCGGCACCGGCACCACGGCCAATGGTTACCGTTTCTCCTCCGGCACCTCGATGGCGACGCCGGCGGTGTCTGGGATCATCGCCCTGCTGCTGCAGGGCTGGCAGAACACCTACAGCACGCCGCTGGGCACCACCATCGACGCCAGCCCGCCCTTGCCTTCCACCTTCCGCGCCCTCCTCATCCAGACGGCCACGGACATCGTCGCCAACAACGTCCGCGGCCAGGCCAGTGTCGACATCGACAGCGACAGCAACCCCGCCAACAACGGCGGCCAACCCGACGGCAATGGCCTGGCCACGGCCACCGCCGGCCCCGACTTCACCACCGGCTGGGGGTTCGTCAACGCCCAAGCCGCGCTGACCTTGGCGCAGGACCTCCGCACCGAGAACGGCCGGCCTGTACCCAACCGCATCATCCAGGATGCCGTCCAGCAGGGCGCCGTCCGCGAGTATGATTTCGTTGTCAGCCAAGTGGGACCGCTCCGGGTCACGTTGGCCTGGGACGATGTCGAGGGTGCGGTCCAGAACCCGGTGGCCGCCCCGTTGCTGGTGAACGACCTGGACCTGGAACTCGTCGATCCCAACGGCGCGGTCCTTTACCCCTGGCAACTGGGCCAGACCATCCTCGACCTGGCGGGCAATCCCCTGGCCAATAACGCCCAGCCCCCGGGCACGGACATCCAGGTGCAACTGCCCATTCTGGCGATCAACAACCCGACTTACACCTGGGTCGTCTCGAACTGCATCGCAGGGGCGGGCTGCGTAACCCAGTGGTCCCCCACCGGCCCCGGCACGGGCCCCGGCAACGTGGACTACATCCCCGCCAACGCTTTGACCGGGAATGGCGCATGGGTGGCTACCCAGGGCAAGGATCACCTAAACAACGTCGAGCAGGTCTTCGTTGCGAACGTCCAACTCGACCAGGTCGGCCACTGGAAAGCCCGCGTCCTCGGCTTCGACGTCCGCCAGGGCCCGCAGGACTTCTCCCTGGTCGGCTTCCCGTACCCGGATTTGCCGGAGCTCATCGCCTCGTGCAGTGACAAGGTCGGCCTCCCGGCCTTCAACACCCCGCTCGCCTTCACCTGGACCGTCGCCAACGTCGGTGCGGTCGCGACCCCCGGCGGCTTCGCCTACCAGGTTTGGCTCTCGCGCGATTTCTTCGTCGACGCCGGCGACGTGGCGCTCGTGGATGCGAACCAGGCAGCGCTCGGGCCGCTGGCCGCTGGGGCCTCCGTGGACCAGAACAGCTCGGTGCAGATCAGCCAGGCCCAGGCCGATGCCCTGCTCGGCAATCCCCCGGGCACCACCACCCTTCAGGACCTGATTGACGCGGACGTGTTTCTGCTCGTCCAGGCGGACTCCGGCGACGTTGTGCTCGAGCACGAGGAGACCAACGTCGCCTCGGTCCAACTCGCGCGCCTGGTGGACGCCGTCCTGGTGATGGACCGCAGCGGGAGCATGGGCGAGGAGGTGCCCGTCTCGAGTGGCAACCGCCGGAAGATCGACATCCTCAAGGACTCGGCGAACTTGTTCCTGGATTTGATGCGCCTGGACACCGGCGACGAACTGGGCGCGGTGAGCTTCTCGGCTGACGTCACCACCGACTTCGGCCCAGACGGCAACCTGACCGCGTTGACGGCGGGCAACCTCGAGCAGGCCAAGGAGGCCGTGGACGATCTGGAGCCCGACACCAAGACCAACATCCGGGACGGGCTGCAGCGCGGCTTGGACCTCCTGACCGCCGCGGCCAACCCGAGCCATCGGCGGGTGCTCATCTTCTTCTCCGATGGCATGAAGACCGCCGGGGGCGATCCGACCGCGGCCGCGTTTCTGAACCAGTTCGGCGCGAACGACGTCACCGTTTACTCCGTGGGCTTCGGCACCGTGGGAGCCAGCGGCGATGCCGGCATCGACGTGCCGCTGCTCCAGACGCTCGCCAACGCCAACCCGGCCGAGACCGGCTTCTTTCACGTAACCGAGAGTGCAGCCTCCCTGGACAAGTTCTTCGTCAACGCCGTGGCGGGCGCCATTCAATCCGAGGTGGTCGTGGATCCGGAGGCCGACCTCCTGCCGGGCCAAAGCGCCACCGTGGACGCCGTCTTGAACCGCCAGGACGCCTACGCCACGTTCATTCTGACCTGGGACAACCCGGCCTTGACGTTGAACCTCGCCGTGCGCAGCCCCGCGGGCCTCGAGCTCGACGCGGCCAACGCCGGGGCTTTTGCCGACCGGGTGACGCTCCTCGAACGCCCCGCCTACCGGCTTATGAGCGTGCGCTTCCCGCTCACCACCGGGCCTTCCCGGGATCACGCGGGCCGCTGGACGATGATCCTCCGCAATCCGGGCGCGGCGACGGTGCATTACGCCGCCTCGGTCATCGCTGAGTCCACCCTGCGCGCCAACTTCCAACAGCCTCAGCGCCCGGGCGGCGGTCCCTTCCAGCTCAACGATCCGGTTCCGCTCGAGGTCACGGTGCAGGCACGGGGCGGCACCCCGGTGTCCGGGGCACGCGTCGTCGTCACGCCGACCGTTCCGTTGGTGAGCCTGGGCAACTTGCTCGCCGCCGCCGGCATCACGCCGGCCGAGCTGGCCCGGGTCCCGCTGGTACAAGACGGCGATGTGCTGAGCGAGCGGGAACGCCTCTACCTGGCCCTGCAGAACCGGGTGGGCGGCGGGAACCTGGTGCGTAGCGGGGAGGGTGCCCCGTTCGAACTGGCGGCCGGGGAGACTGCGGGGCACTACGTGGGCCAGTTCCCACGCGCGCCCATCGATGGGACCTACAGCTTCCTGGCGCGCACCGAAGGACTTACCCCAGATTGCGAACCGTTCCAGCGCGAGGGCGTGCGCTCGATCGGCATTGCCTCGGCGCCGGACCCGGGGCGGACCCCGATCGATGTGGGTTGGCTAGATCCCGGGAATCCGGGAGGCGGTGTGGTGGTCACGGTCACGCCGGTCGGCAGCGGCGGGCTCTATGTGGGACCCGGCTTTTCGGGCTCGGTGACCATCACCGCTGGCGGCCAGGCCGAACCCACTTCGGGTGTGCTGGACAACCTCGACGGGAGCTACCGCCAGACCTTCCGGCTTACGCAACCCGGATTGGCGGCCTTCGTGGTGACCGTGGGCGGCATCAGCTTGCCCACCGTGGTCGCCGACGCCGCACTGCCCACGCCCGTCGCCGTGCTCCCCCCGGGCGCCCCGAATGACCGGGCCACACCCATCGAGGTGTGGTTCGCGCCGAACACCGACTTGTCCGCCGTCACGGGCATCACGCTCCTGGCCGGCGGGGAAGTGCTCCCGCTGGCCGGCTTCCAGGTGAATGCCGCCGGGCCCAGCCTCCGGGCCACCGTGCCGGCGGGTGTGCCTCCGGCCCTTTATTCGGTCCTGCTCGAGGGCAAGTCTGGCAGAGGGCCGGCGGCCGGCGGGCTTACCTTCCGCGTGACTGGACGCGGGCAGGACTTCCCCGACCCGGTGGGTCAAGTGGCAGATCGCTTGGATAGCCTGCGAACGACCGGAACGCCCGCCGACGGGCTGGCGCAATTGGGCCTGCTCGTGGGCGACCTGCGTAACCTTCCCACCGGCGCGAACCTGAGCCAGGCTGCCATACTCGCCGCTTATGATCAGGTGGCCAAGCTCCTCGGTCGCGGCCAAGGCCAAGTCAGTGAAGCGGAGGTCGATGCCGTTCATGCCGTCGTCAACGCGGCCAAGATCGACGCCCGTTCGCTCGACCGGGGGCCAGTCGTCACCCCCACGGGCAAGGGCGTCCGCCTCGACCTCGGCAACGGCGTGGCCACAACATTCAGTTCGGTCCTCGCCTCGGGCCAGACCACCGCACGCCTGTTGCCGGGCCCGGTTGAAATCCCGCCGGCGAACCGTGGCGAACCGCACGTGACTTACCAAGTGACCACCACGGCGCAGCTCGATCCGGCCAGCTCGCTGGACGTCCAGTTCGAGTTCGAGGAGGGCGACTTCCCGAACGAATCGCAGCTCCGGGTGCTCCACCTCGAGCAAGGCCGATGGATCGATCGCACCGCCAGCTTGGACACGACCAAGAACCTGATCGTGGCCCGGGTCGGCCACCTCTCGAAGTTCGTCATCGTCTCAGGGGAGGTGCCACCGGCCGTGGTTCTCCGGGCTGTCGGCTTCGAGACGACCGACGCCTTCGTCTTCCGGCTCGAGGGTCCGCCAGGCACCTACGAGATCCAACAGTCGACCGACCTGCGGCAGTGGGCCAAAACTGACGCTGTGGTTCTCACGGGTGGGGCTGCCGACCTCCGCGACCCGGCGGCCGGCCGTGCCGGTTCGAGATTCTACCGCGCGGTGCGGACTCAGTGACACCGTGGGGGGCGGGGGCGCCTGAGACCTGGGCCCAGCAAGACGGTTCAGCCGCAGGGCTGCTCTGACCTCCACGGAGAGCTTGCGAGCGTCGGTGGGCATCGGGGCTCCCTCCCAACTCCGAAGTTTCGGAGTTCGGGCTTCGGACTCGAAAGCAGGCCCGGTTGGCCATCCAAAGGACTTGACAAGATATGGTCCATATGCCATACCTTGGATGGTATGAAGATGACCTTGCACATCGATGACGGGTTGCTCGAGCGGGTGATGGACGCGACCGGGGCGAGCAGCAAGACCATGGCGGTGGACTTGGCGTTGCGGGAAATGGACCGGAAAGCCAAGTTGGTCAAGCTGTGCGCCGAGGGTCTCGGACTCGGGCCGGAGGAACTCAAAGATGCGGTGGATCCCGCCTATGACCTGGGAGAGCTGCGTCGCCGCGAAACCCCGGTTCGTTATGGCCGTAAGTCCCGTTCTCGCTGACAGCAGCTACTACATCCGGCTGCTGCGCCAAAACCAAGACCCCCTGCGGGCACTCGGCTTGGCGGCCGCCACGCGCGACCTCGCCATCTGCGGGGTCGTGCGTTGCGAGGTCGGGCGGGCGCTGCGCCCGCCTGCGCTGCGGCAGCGGTTTCAGGCCTTTTGGGATGTGATGATCAACGTGCCGACCGACAACCGGCTCTGGGCCGAGGTCGAGAGCACGCTCTGGAGTCTGGACCGGAAAGGGACTGTCCTGCCGTTGACCGACGTCGTGATCGCCTGCTGCGCGATCCGCATCGGGGCCCTAGTGCTGACGTATGACGCGCACTTCTTCGATATCCCCGGCGTGCGCGCGGTGGATCATCTGGAACCCTGAACGCCGCCGCCGCGCGGCTCGCAGGCGGCCGTGTACAACGCCTCGAAGTCCGCGGCATTGACCTGCCGGGGATTGAATCGGGCCGTCCACTGTTGGGCGGCTTCGGCGGCGAGCGAGGGGATCGTGGCGGGGTCGACGCCGCAGTAGGTCGAGTGTTTGACCTGCAATACAGTTTGGGCGACTTCCAGGCCGCGGAAACGCTTGAGCACCAAGTCCGCGATGCGTGTTTCAGAGTACTGGGTTCCACCGATCCTGGGTGGCGAGCATGCACGGCGGCGTTGCAAGGCTGCAGGATGATTCGCGGTTGCGCTTCCGTCTGGTCCAGACCGCCGGCGAGGCAGCAGAGGAGAGCGACGCAACGGACCGGATGCAGGAGGAGGCGTCGAGAGGGCATGGCGGTTCAGGGGGTGCTGCTAAACAAGCTCAAAACGCGGAAGAAGCTCGCCACGCCATCCATCTGGAGGGTTGTGCTGAGGGCGCCCGTCGGCGCGCCTTCGTTCCCCCAGTCGCCCGCATTAAGATCGGAACGGCTCTGCAACTGATAGGGCGGCACGCTGCCGGTCCAACGGACTTCAAGGACCTCGCCTTGGCGCTCGATTCCAGTGACTCGCAGCGGAGGCAGCCCGTACTCCCAGGTCTCGTTCGTGGTGACGCGGTTGGGGAGGTCGGTCGCGCCGCCGAATCGGACCCATCGGCCCCGCCGCGGATCGTAAGCGCCTGCCGCCGCGATCACCGGAGTGGGAAGTGTGCCGTCCACCGCAATCTCCAACCAGGCGTTGCCGTTCCACTCCCAGACGTCGTTGCGGTACTTGTACTCCGGGCCGCCGATGGGTGGGTATTCGCCGCCGCCGAACAGGAGGATCGCCAGCCGAAACGGGTCGTAGGCCAGGATGGGAAACTGCCGCGGGCCGGGTGAACCGACGCCGCGCAGCGAGGTTGTCGTGCCGGGGCGTGAGGTTTCCGATAGTGTCATGCTCTGCGGCTTCGGAGCCGGAGAGCCCGGTTGCCCGTATCGTTTTCGTTGTATTCACCGTTCTTCGGTGGCTGAGGGTTTTCGCGCGTCGTTGCCTGCGAACGCGGCGCGCTTCGCGAGCTTCACGGGTTAGTTCGATCTGAAATAGATTCATAAGACGTGGCGCTCATTGCCCCAGGAACAGCGCCCGGAAAAACTCAGTCGCGGTTTCTCGCTCGAAGGTTGCGCTCGGGAGAAAGCTGACTTCACCGACCGGCTCCCATCGGCCCGAAGCCAGGTCCGTGGTGCGTTCAACGCGGAAGGGCGGCGAACCGCCGCTCCAATCGAGCCTCAGGCCGCCATCGGACGTGCGTCCAAAGGAGTCAATCCGCAACGGCGGCGTCAGTGAACGGTAAAGATGCTCGGCGACGTGGCGGTGGGCTGCGGCGCTTTTATGCCCGCCATCGCAATAGATGTCGCTCCCGAAGGTCTCGCTGCCCGGAGGGGGCACGCGAAAACCGTAGGCGGCCGGGTCTTGCCAGATGGCATTGAAAAGGAGCCACATGTCGGTCCGGTAGAAGCTCAGCGAGTATTCCGCCTGCAATGATTCCAGGCCTTCATCCACCAGCCGGTCAAACTCACGGAACAATTCCGTGGTCATGTGCGGATATTTTTGAAAGGCTGGCAATCGCTCGGGCGGCAGGAAGGTGGGGAGCAGAATGTGACGGGCGCCTGCCTCGGCCAACAGGCGCAGATTGGCCAGGCGATTGGACACCGCTTGCTCCATCGGCAAGCCGTTTTTTACATCGATGCCCGCGCCTCCCGTCCACAGCGAGATCAGGGTGTTCGTGGTGGGCGTGAGGGTCCGCAGGTAACCCGCGATCTGCGAGCGCACTTCGGAACTGTCCGCTCCGCCTTCGGCATAGTTGCGCAAGCGGACGCCGAGCCGATTGGCCAGCAAATCTGTCCAAGGCGGACCATCACAGCGTTGCAGCCCCTCACTGGCACCGAAGTAAACCAGTTCCGTCCAACGCGTCGCCAGCAGGAGCCAGGCGGGGGCGCTCGTCACTGCCCCAGCACTGTTGCTGACCACGACAACATAGCGGCCAAGCTGAGGCAACGCCGCGTTGGTCACGGCGAGGGTGCGGTCGGTGGCGCCCGGCAGTTCGTCTCCATTAAACCGCCATTGATAGGCCAGCGGGGCTGTGCCGGTACCGGTGACCGTGAACTGCGCGTTCTGCCCAACCTGCACGGCGGCGTTGCCAGGCTGCAGGATGATTCGCGGTTGCGCTGCCGCCTGGTCCAGACCACCCGCAAGCAAGCAGAGGAGAGCGACGCGATGCTGCGACTGTAAGAGGAGGCGTGGAGAGATCATAACGGTTCACGGCGTGTTGCCAGATAGACCCAGAACGCGGAAGAAGCTCGCCGTGCCGTCTGGTTGCACGGTCATGTTGAGTTGGTCTGTCGGCTCCCTGACATCTTGCCACTCACCTTCGCTGAGACTGGAGCGGCACTGGAGTTGATAGAGTGGCGCGCCGCCGGTCCATCGGATTTCGAACACCTCGCCTTGGCGCTCGATCCCGCTGACTTGCAGCGGAAGCAGCCCGTACTCCCAGGTCTCGTCCGCGGTGATGCGGTTGGGGAAGTCAGTCACGCCCCCGAATCGGACCAATCGGCCCCGCCGGGGATCGTAAGCGCCGGCGCCAGCGATCACCGGGGTTGGTCGTGTGCCTTCCACCGGAACCTCCGACCAGCCCTCGCCGTTCCATTCCCAGACGTCGTTGAAGTATTTGTAGGCCGGTCCACCATAGGGCGGGTATTCGCCTCCGCCGAACAGGAGGATCGCATGTCGGAACGGGTCGTAGGCCAGGATGGGAAACTGCCGCGCGCCGGGCGGGCCGTCGGTGGCGGCTTGTCGCCACTGACTGCCGTCGAACTCCCAGGTGTCCACGGGGCCGGACCCAAGGACATCGAACCCACCGAAAAGGACCATCGCCTGGCGCCTTGCGTCGTATGCCATCGCATGTTGCGCCCGCGCGGGGCCGTTCGTGTCCGGGATTTCCACCCATGCGGTTCCATCCCACGCCCAGGTGTCGGCGAGAATGGTGTTCCCCGCGAGGTCCAACGCCCCGCCGTGCAACAACACGCGCTTGCGTTTGGGATCGTAGGCCATCGCACTGCCGGCGCGGAGTCCGGGGCCGGCGCCGTCGCTCACCTTTCGCCAGAGCTGTCCGTCCCACTCCCAGGTCGCGCCAAGCGTGGGCCGGGGCGAACCATTGCCCAACCCGCCGTGAAGGACGGCGACGGCGCGATCCGAGTCGAACGCAAATGCAAACCCGAACGTCGTCGGCCCCTGCTGGGAAAGGCGCACCCAGTTCTGGCCATCCCAGGCCCAAGTGTCGCCCTCTGCGACGCTCGACGAGACACCCCCGTGCAGGAGGTCAACGTCGCGACCAGGGTCGTACACCATCCCATGGTGAGCGCGAGCGCGAGGTTTGGTGGCCGGGGGTGCCGCTACCTGGAACCACTGGAATTGGGCAGAGGCCGGCTCGACGCCGGCCAGCACCACCGCCAGCATGGCGGCGGGCGCGGCTTTCGCGAAGATCGTCTTTGTTTTCATGGTCTGAACGAATGTTTCATTGGTTCTCGTTGAGGTCTGCCCAGTCCCGCCCTCGCGGCGGGGGCAGATCACCGTCACCCCTTACACAGCGAAAACCGGGCGGAAGGGACAAAGAATCTTGAGGAAGACCAAGAGCTTCAATCCCGCCGGCAGCGAACCTTTTGAATTGATCCAAGCAGCGGAAGCATTGATCACGGCTGCACCGCGCGGAAGAAACGGGCGCTGTTGGTGGCGGCGTCGGGATCGGACAATTGAACGGGCGTCTCGCCGAGGGTGACGGTTTGCCAATCTTCCCAGTCGGCAAGGTTGCCGCTGCGCTGAACGCGGACGCTGGCGCCCGGTTCGCCCGAGACACGAAAGGCGAAGGGGTTAAGAGCGGATATCTCCAGCCAGGGCGGGCGGGACTGTTCGAGGATGAGCAATCCCCCCTCGCCACTGGCCAGGTAAATCAGGTTGCCCGACACAGCCATACCCTGGGCAGACCCGCTGGTCTCATAGCCGCCCACACGCACGGGATTGGCCGGGTTGGTCACGTCAATCACCAGCAGGCCCCCACCAATGTAATTGGAGCCTGTCCACTGCTGCGTTTCCGCCAGGTAGGCATAGTTGCCCGCCACCGCCACACCAGCCGCAAAGCCGCTGGTGTCATAGCCGCCCACACGCACGGGGTTGGCCGGGTTGGTCACGTCAATCACTTGCAGGCCACATGATCTCGTTCGTCCCCTCTCGGCGGCTTCCGGTCACGTAGGCATAGTTGCCCGCAACCGCCACACCCTGAGCATGCCCGCTGGTGTCATAGCCGCCCACGCGCTGGGGGCTGGCCGGGTTGCTGACGTCAAGGACTTGCATGCCACCATCTTCATCCGCCACGTAGGCATGGTTGGCCAGCACCGCCACGCCAGAGGCACTCCCACTGGTGTCGTAGCCGCGCACGCGCACGGGTTTGGCCGGGTTGCTCACGTCGATCACTTGCAAGCCCCCAGCGCCCGCCGCTTGCAGGCCCGTCGCCCAACTATCCGCCACGAAGGCATAGTTGCCCGCCACCGCCACGTCACGAACCTCCCCGCTGGTGTTATAGCGGCCCACGCGCACAGGATTGGCGGGGTCACCAACGTCAATGACCTGCACGCCGTACCCTCGGGGACCGAAGTCCCAACTATTCGCGACCACAAACGCCGTGTTTCCCGCCATCGCCAACCCGAATTCTCCGGCAGAGCCGAGATCACTCTCACCCAGGGCCGCAGGTTTGGACGGAATACTCACGTCAAAGACCTGCAACGTTCCACGGTGCGCGTCCCGCCGGTATGCGGCCACGTAGGCCTGACTCCCCATCACCGCAACCTCGTGCGCCAGAAAGTCGCTGGCGCTGTAACCGCCGACCTGCTTTGGATCAGCCGGATCACTGACGTCGATCACGATCAGGCCGCCCTCGCCCGCAGCCACGTAAGCGTGATCACCTGCCACTGCTATCGCCGCGATGAAGCCTTCGGCGAATTCATACGTGCCGACTCGCTGCGGATTGGCCGGGTTGCTTATGTCAATCACCGTCAACCTCCAGCTTTCCGCCAAATAGGCACGATCGCCGGAAATCGCTACGGCTCGACAATCGTCGGCTGTGTCATAGCCGCCGACCTGCACGGGATTGTTTGGAGCACTCACGTCAATCACCTGCAAGCCGGGGATCCAATTCGTGCCTGCTTGGTGCGCGCCAGCCACGAAGGCGTAATTGCCCGACACTGCGACACCGCTGCCGCGGACATTCTCAAGCCGGCCCTGCCGAACGGGATTGGCCGGGTTGCTCACATCAACAACCCAAAAGGATCCACCACCGAGCCACCAATTGCTCGCGTCAAACACCACATAGGCATGGCTGCCTGACACCGCCACGTCATTCGCAAGGTCACAGCAACCCCACTGAATCTCCTCCCTGTAACTTCCCACGGGCACTGGATTCTCCGGAACGCTCACGTCGAGCGTGAGAAAGCCAGCCGTTGTGGGCACGTAGGCATAGCGGCCCTGGACCGCCACATTAACCGCCTCTCCTCGGGGGTGCCCGGGCCAGGTGCCTTTGAGGGTGAGGGAGACCGGGGCTGCGGCCCGGGCGAGCGGCGGCGATATGATTTCAGTGGCCGACGCGGCCAGCAGCAGCGCCAGCGCGGCGGCGGGCGCGGTCTTCACGAAGGGTGTCTTGGTTTTCATGGTTGGAACGAACGTTGCATCGCTTTTCGTTGCGATCCGCCCAGTCCCGCCCGCGCGGTGGCGGCAGATCGCTGTCACTCCTTACACAGCGAAAACCGCGCGGAAGGGACAAAGAATCTCGAGAATTCTCGGAGCCTTCGGCGGGGCTTGCTTCAGGCGATGGAAAGTGATGCGGAAGCCTGCCGTGTTGAAGGCCGGGGCAGAGCATCCCGGACGGCTTGGCCACCGTGCCCAACCGTGACAATCCCTGATGCGGTCGCATCAAGGATTGTCACGATTGGGAACCTGTTTCAGAACTGTGGCCGCGAACACGAGTCCGCCCCAGTTCCCGGCAAGCCTGCGCCGACGGACATCGGCCAAGCGGTTTTGAACGAGCCTCCTGTGGATTCAGTGGAACTCGTCGTTGCTTTGGCTTTGCAGCAAAGACCCTTTGGACAATAAATGATGCGGTCGCATCATCTATTGTCCGCGCCCCTCAAGGCCACTTGAACGCCCGCATCTGTTCGCCCGCCTCCGCCAGGATCTCCTGGCGGAGACGCCATGCTTGCTGACCGGTATAGCCCGGCGGCAGCAGCGCCTTCGGCAGCAGTGGATCCCGCTCCGTCGCTTCCAGCCACGCGACGCGTTCCTCGCGCAACCACCGGTGAAAGGCCTTCGCCGCGGCTTCCGTGTCGAGGCGCCGGCGCGGTCGGCGAAGCAGAATCTCCCGGTGCCGGGCGTAGCCTTGGTTGATCTCCTCAAAGTCCCAGGCGCCGGCGACGATCTCGGCGTCGCTCTCGCCGGCGCAGGGACGGGCCTCGATCAGGATCAGCGATTCGACATCCACCGGGCCGTCGGCGAGAATCGCCCGCTCGCGATGCACCGGGTCGGGCGTGATCCACACGCTGTTTTGGAGATAGCCGAAGCCGCGAGATTGCAGATAGCGCCGCAGTTTGTTGCGCGTGCTGCTTCGCGCTTCGGGCACGTCGAAGAGCACCAAGCGCCAGCGTCCATCCCAGCGGCGCCGCCAGCAAGCCTCCGGATCGCGCCCCCCCAGGGCTTGCAGGCGACCCTCCTCAGTCAATCGGTGCAAACGGTCGCCGGTTGGGCTGGTTTGGCTTTCGAGCCATTGCCGACGCTCCAATCGGTGCAACTGGCGCAGAAAGCCGTTGCGGTAGGCCCAGCCTTCGAACGAGTCGGTCAGATTGCGGAAGGTGGGGCGGGAAAGGGTGTCGCAGGCCCACAGCGCCAGGTAAAGCAGTTCTTCGGTTTTGGCTTTCATCGCCGCAGCTTGCCAGGAGCGGCAAGGAATGTGGACAATAAATGATGCGGTCGCATCATCTATTGTCCAAAGCAAAGGGGCTACGGCTCCGGCAAGCCGGCCTGGAGCCAGCGCAGGTCTTCGAGATCGGCGGCGTTGGCGGCGGGTTCGTTCCGCTCGTTTCCCAACTCCTTGTGCAGCCAGCGCCACCGGTGATGCTCGGTGTGTCCGTCGGCAAAGGCGAGATTCGCGCCGCCGTTGTGGCGGGTCGCTGGTTGATGCAGCCAATTGCCGTTCTGGTTGGTTTTCGCAAGAGGCCAGATGAAAAAGCTTCCGCCGTTGATCGTCCCTTCGCTGGCATCGAGAAACGTCCAGACTTGCGCCGGCGCCGGGCGAACGATGCTGGCGTAGGTGGCGCGAATCCGCGCGACGACTTCGGGCTGGCTGGACGGGGGCAACGGGTTGCCATTCATGAAGCCGCTGAGCATGTAGCTGCGGGTGCGGGGAAGTTGCGGTTGGCCGATGACTGCGGATCTGTCGGCGGGACAGCGATAAAGCATGGCGGCTTGGACGTAGGGGAACAGCGCGCCGCGCTCGAGGTTGGTGGCCGTCGTGTCCCAGCGCGCGTTGCCCACGACCCACGAACCGGGCGTACTCCACACCTCGCCGGCGGGGTCTCCCTGGTCCATTCGGTTCAAGGGCAGGCAGTCGCCGTGATCGGTGGTGTACATGAACCACGCCAGTTGGAGTTGCCGCAGGTGATTTTGACAAGCGGCTGATTGGGCCTTGGCCTTGGCTTTGCCCAGCGCGGGTAAGAGCAGGCCCGCCAGGATGGCGATGATCGCGATCACAACCAGCAGCTCGATGAGCGTGAAGGCGGACGGATGGCGCGGCCCTCGTAGCGCAGACTTCCAAGTCTGCTGTATCGCGGGTTTCCAAACCCGCGGCGCGCTCGACACTTCGACGTGCTTGGGGACGGTCGGACGGCGCGCCGATTTGGAAATCGGCGATACAGCAGGTTTGGAAACCTGCGCTACGACTGCGACTGCGGCTGGTCTCCAACGGTTGTGGCGACGTCTCGTGAGAGCGCCGCAAGTTTCAGCGGCGAAGAATGCGGCGCTCTCACGAGCCGCCGCTGCGGGGAATATCCGGTTGAGGAGCGGCGAAATTTGAGCGGACTCATGTCCGCTGCTACGAGGTGCAAAGGCTTTCATGCGCGGGTCATCGGCCTGTTTCGCGTTTTTGGAGCGGCTTGCGATCTTGACTTTGCGATGGCGCACTATCCGCCCGCCAGAGGCGCACGACGCCGGCGTTGTCGCTCGAACCCAGCATGTCGCCATCCGGCGAACGGGAGAAACGCAGGTGGGAAATCGCTCCCTGGTGTTCAGTGAGCGTCAGGAGCTCGCGAGTCTCCCATCGCGAGCGGTAACGCCGTTCGGGGGCTTGCAACCGCCAGAGTTTGATCACCCCGACCTGGTTGCCGGTGGCGAGCGTCCGGCCATCCGGTGAAATGGCCAGGCTCGTGATTTCCCCCATGTGGCTGGCGGTCGAGTGAATCCGCCGGGGAGTCGTCAGTTCCCAAATCTCGATCTCGGCACTAATGCCGGCTGCGATCAGCCATTGACCGTCCGGGGTGAAGGCCACGGTCCGAATCGGTTCCTCCCGGTCGCGGCTCGTTGAAGCCAACGTCGCCAGCCGGCGCCCGGTTGCGGTTTCCCAGAGCACCGTCTCCGCGCCGGAGGACGCCAGCAGTCGGCCGTCGGGTGAGAACGCGAACTCGTTTTTGTCGGGAGTCGCTTCGAAGCTTCCCTGGCTGGTCCATTCCCGGCCGGTCTCCAGATCGTGAAACTGGATCGCGCCGCTCGTGGCATTCTGGCAGGCGAACCAACGACTGTCCGGTGAGAAACATATCGGCATTTGTCCGGCAAAGGAATTCGTCAGGACGCGGCGACGGACATCCCAAAGCTCGATCCGTTCCTGCCACGAGTTTGTGCCCGCCAGATTCAAAGTGACGCCGCGAGCCGCGGCCAGCGCGCCGTTCCGTGAAAAGGCAAGCTCGTTCACCGCCATGCGGACGATGCGAACCTTGTGCGCCCCGGCGATTTCTTCCGGAGAGAGAAGTGCGCCCAGGGCCGGAGCGGGCAAGCTGGTTTCGAGCGCGCCGGTGGCCGGGCGCCAGAGGAGGATGTTGGTGGCGCTCGCGCTGACCGTGGCGATTAGGCGGCCGTCCAGCGCAAAGGCCAGAGGCGAGATCTCGCCGCCGCGTCCTTCCAGCAGGTCGTTGGGCGGCGGTGGGTCGAGGTCCCAAATTCTGACCGTGTGGTCCCACGATCCCGAAGCGAGCCGAGTTCCGCCGAGCACGAATTTGACCGGCGACACCAGTTGGGAATGCCCGCGCAGCGTGCGGATCGTATCCGCTTTCCAATCCCAGACTTTGACCAGGCCATCGTACGCGCCCGAGGCCACCAACCTGCCATCCGGGCTGAAATCCAGGCCCGTGACAAAACCCGCGTGCGAATAGGAGTTTACCTCAAGCTGTGAATTCAGGTCCCAGAGGCGGACGGTGTTTCCGCTGGCGGTGACCACCTGCTGGTCGTCCGGAGAAAAAACGGCCAGAAGGACCCCGTTCGTGTGACTTAGGACGGCGATTCTCTCCCAGGTGATCGTGTCCCACAGGACGGCGGTCTTATCGAAGCTCGTCGTCACCAGTCGTGTTCCGTCTGAGGAAAAGCGCGCCGACCAGGCCGAGTCCTCGTGATGGGTAAGCCGCTTGATTTCTTCCCAATCCCCGCCGGCGCGTTTGATGACGACCTCGTTGCCCGAGGGCACGGCCAGGAGCTTTCCGTCCGGGGAGAAATCGCAGTGCCGTCCGGGCAAGCCAGGATCGCCAAAGACCAAGTCCAACCGGCCTGTTTCCCGCAAGGCGAGGGCATCCCAGACCTGCAGCCCTTTCCGGCTTCGCTTCTTGCTCAGTCCTCCCGCCAGAAAATAGCGGCCATCGGGCGAGAAGGTGAGCGGGCCGGCCAGGTACGGCTCCCCCGTCGTGAACTCGCGGAACGGGCGGTCCGTGTCCGCCTCCAGGTCCCAGATCGTGACGTAGTCCATACCGCCGGCGGCGGCCAGCAGTTTGCCATTCTGTGTCGCCGCCAAAGCGAGCACGGCGTTGGGGGTTTTCAATGTGCGCGTCTGACGGTACGGCCGGCAAAGCCGGTTCAAATAATGCCAGGTGAACTCACGCAAGTCGCGTTGGCCTGGTTGCGGAAGGTGCCGGTCCAACGCCGTCACGGCTTGCTGAAGCTGCGCCTGTTGCCAAGCCTGAAGAGCGACTTTCAAATCCGACGCATAAAGGAGTTTTCGATACTCCTCCGCGGCGGCGCGTTGCTGCGAAGCGACGATTGGGGCACCGACGGCCAGCGTCAGCAGAAGCATAGTGGCCAGCGCGCTTGCTGAAGCCAACGCCGGTTTGCGCCGGCACCAGCGCCAAGTTCGCCCGAGGAAGCCAATGGGCCGCGCGAGGATCGGTTCACGGTTGAGGAAACGGTCCAAATCCTCGGCCAAGGATTGCGCAGCGGGATAGCGTCGCGCCGGCTCCTTCTCCAGGCACTTGAGGCAAATCGTTTCGAGATCGCGCGGCAGACTGGCGTTGAGCCGGCGGGGGGAAACCGGTTCGGCGGTGCGCACATGATCGAGCGTGGTCGCCAGCGTGTCGGCGTGAAACGGCGGCCGCCCGGTCAAGAGGTGATACAGGATCGCGCCGAGCGAATAGACGTCGGCCGTGCGGTCCAGGTTGCCGCGTTGCCCCGTAGCCTGCTCCGGCGGCATGTAGTTCGGCGAACCGAGCACCTGGCCGGTGACGGTGAGGTCCACGTCGCTTTCGAGTTTCTTGGCGAGGCCGAAATCGGTCACGCGCGGCTGATCGTTCGCGTCGAGCAGGATGTTCGATGGCTTGAGGTCGCGATGGAGGATACCCCTCGAGTGGGCGTAATCGATGGCCTGGGCGATGGCTTTGAGATAAGTGGCCGCTTGACGCGCGGGCAACGGCTGAGTGGCGACGACCTTCCCCAGGTTCGGTCCCGCGACGTAGTCCATCGCGATGAAGTGCTGGCCTTCGTGGAGGCCGACCTCGTGAATGGCGACGATATTCGGGTGCTGCAAACCGCCCGCCGCCGCGGCTTCCAGGCGGAAGCGCTTGATGTACTCCGGGGCGACCAACGCGCCGCCGAGCAGCAGCTTCAGCGCGACGATGCGGTCCAGGCTGATTTGCCGCGCCTTGAAGACCACGCCCATGCCGCCGCGGGCGAGTTCTTCCAGGAGTTCGTAATCGCCGAAGCGGCGCGGCAAGGCAGGCGAGTCCCCCGCGCTCGGCGGCGGGCGAGGGTCCGGTTCAGGGAGGCTGGCCGATGGATTGAGGTTCGCCGAAGCCAACGGAGCACGAGCGGCGGCAAACAGGCACTGCGGACACAGACCTCCCCGCGCATCCGCGGAGAGTGGCGCGCTGCAATTCGAGCACTGGACGGTGCGCTTCACAACGATTCGCGTCAGGCTTCGCCATTTCTTACACCGTCAAAACCGCTCGCAAGGGACAGAGAATTTTCATTTCCGGGCCGGTAGCGGCGCCTCGCGGGAGGGCGCCGCCCGCTGTGAAGCCGAGGTGAACAGCGCTCTCACGAGCCGCCGCTCATCACCGCGCACAGGTACCGCAGTTCGTCCTCGATCTGTTCCGGCGACGAAACGGTGTGGGCAATTTCTTCGCGGAACAGCACTTGGTAACGACGCCGCATCCGCTGTACGGTCTTCTTGATCGCTTCTTCGGAACGTCCGAACCGCGTTGCCACGGCCGCATAACACTCGCCCCCTTCCTTGGCCGCGAACAGCCCGGGCCGGTCTCCTTCCGCGTACTCACGGCTCAGCCGGGCCAACGTACGATCCAACAACTCCATGGCCCACCGCCGCTCGAAGAGTTGTTCCGCTGTATGCTCGTCTCGCGGCTCCAGCCGATAGCGCTCCTCGCCTGCGACGGCGTCCCACGAGACCACCGTCTGGCCGCCGCCGCGTTTCTGCCGCTGCTCGCGAGCAAGCTGGTCGGCGACAAAATACTTCAAGCAGGCCAGGAGAAAGGACCGAAACCGTCCTTTCTCCCGCGCGGCCCGGTCCAATGTCTGATGCTCGAAGAGGTGCGCGAAGAATCCCTGGGTCAAGTCTTGCGCGTCCGGCACCGACCAACCGTCACGGCGCAGATAGGCATAGAGCGGATACCAGTAAGCGCGGCACAAGGCTTCCAGGGCCTCGCGTGCGCCCGGTGCGTCGGCCTGCCGGGCTGTCAGGACGACACTCCAGTGGGTCGGCGGGAAGGTGCCGCAACCTGCGAACGGCGAAGGTGGCGCGTCATCTTGCGCAGGCATGATGGAAGCTTGGCCTTTTCAGCCGCCTTGGAAAGGCTGAAAATGGCCTCCCTCGGAGCCCTGGTCGAAGCAGGGTGTGACCATAGATGATGCGGTCGCATCATTCGCGGTCCACCGGCGCGCGAGCGGTCCGGCGGCAAAGCGTCCTTCGCCGAAGCCGACTTTGTCCGCCTTGTTGGCGAGTCCCTACGGCGAAAGGCGGTCGGGCTATGGGTAAAACCAGTTGCTGTACCACCAAGCACCGGCGTACCAGCGATTCGATTTGCCGCACTCGACGTGGCCATCGCAGAACAGCAGATTCTTGCCTTGGGCGTGCCTGAGACCGTCACTCCGAAGATCCACAGTGTGGTTCGGCAGGCGTTGCCCGCGGAGTGGATGTCCGGCGTTGAAAGGCAAGACGGCGACAGTGACGTACCCCAGTTCATCAGCGTCTCCGAACCCAGCCAGGGCCGGAGAGGTTGACTTGCTTCCATTGGGTACCGTCCCACTCCCAAGTGTCATCAAACCACGTCGACGGACTGGCTGCGCCACCGAACAGCACGCCCACGTTCCGATGCGCATCCCACACGAACGCTCGATTGAACGGGAATCGCGCGGAAGGACCGAAAGTGGTCAGAATTGTAGGCGAAGCTGTGCGTGACCGAACGGGCGCTCGGGGCAAACTGGTTCGGCTGTCGGCTGGCGGCGGGCGACCGGTCCGTTAGCGTGCCCGGCGAAGGGCGATGCCTCACAGCGCCGTCACCCGCTTCCAGAAGTAACGGGCCGATTTTGTGACGGAGAATGTTGCAAGTTCGGGTGAACTTGCGATCCGATGCGGGGAGATCGGTGGGATAAACGCCTGGTGGTCCGAAGTCGAACTCGAACTCGCCAGAACGGCGCTTGACCACGCTGACCATTCTGACCATGTTCTCGATGTGAAGGCCAAAGAAATCGGCACGCTCGAGGCCAAGACCCGGCTTTCCGAGTTGCTGGACAAAGTGGAGGCGGGTCAGCGCTGTTACATCACGCGGCATGGCCGGCCCGTTGCGGAGCTGGGGCCGCTGCCGCAGAAGGGTAAGAAGCCGAGGTTCGGCTGCGGCAAGGGGATGGTCACCTTTATCGCTCCCGATTTCGATGCTCCCCTCGAGGATTTCGCGGAGTACGTGAAGTGAGAATCCTGCTCGATGCCCATGCCTTGCTCTGGTTCATTAACGCGGATGAGCACTTGTCGAGAGGCGCGCGGGCGGCGGTCGAGAACGATCGGAATTCCATCGTTGTCAGCCTGGCCACCATTTGGGAGATCGCCAGCAAGGTCGGACTGGGAAAGCTCCGATTGAGGCTGAAGCTGGAAGGCGAACTGGAGGAGTTCTTGATCGAGAACGGTTTCATTCTTCTGTCGATCGAATACGTTCACGTGGCCAGGGTGGCGAGATTGCCGCGGCATCATGGAGGTCCTTTTGACCGGCTCCTTGCTTCCCAGAGCCTGATCGAGAACATGCCTGTGGTGAGCCACGATCTGGCCTTTGACGCCTACGGCGTCAAGCGGATTTGGTGACCACGTGCCGGAACACTTCGCCAGGTGAACGTTCTGGTTCACCGGCAGGACGCCGCTGTTCCCAGGGACGATGACGAGCGAAGTCGTTTCCGCGGAGATCCATCAGTGTTTGTCTTCATGGCTCACGGCGTGTTGCCGAACAGACTCAGGACGCGGAAAAAACTCGCCGCGCCGTCTGCTGGCACGGTAGCGGTGACTTGGTCGGTCGGGGCGCCGATGTCTTCCCACCCACCTTCGCTGAGGCGGGCGCGGCGCTGGAGTTGATAGAATGGGGCGCCGCCGGTCCAGCGGATTTCGAGGCCGTTGCCCTGCAGGGTGACTCCGGTGATGCGCAGCGGCGACAGGCCGTATTCCCAGGTCTGCCGGGGGACGAGGTCGCCGCCACCGCGCGTGCCGCCGAACTGGACCAATCGTCCGCGCCGCGGATCGTAGGCGCCAGCCGTGGCTTGCGCTGCCGCTGGCCGGAGTCCCTCTGTTGCAACTTCTGTCCACGCCTCGCCGTTCCATTCCCAGGTATCGTCGAAGGCCTTGTGGGCGGGGAAACCGTCCTGTTGCCATTCGCCGCCGCCCCACAGGACGGTCACGCCGCGGACGGAATCGTAGGCCAGGACAGGAAGCTCGCGTCCGCCCGGCGGACCTGCGGTGGCCACCTGGCGCCATTGGGCGCCGTCGAACTCCCAGGTGTTCACCGGCGCCGAGCCGCGGGCCTCCGCTCCACCAAAGAGCACGAGCACCTGGCGCTGCTCGTCATAGACCATCTGATGCTTCGCGCGTGGAGGGCCGTTGGCGTTGGGGATTTCCTGCCAGGCGGTCCCGTCCCACGCCCACGTGTCGGAGAGGATTCGACTCATATCGAGATCCAAGGTCCCTCCGTGGAGGATGACCCGTTTGCTGTTCGGGTCGTAAGCCATGGCGGGGGCGGCACGAACGCCGGGTCCCGAACCGTTGCTGACCTGTCGCCACAGCGCGCCATCCCATTCCCATGTGGCCGCGAGAAAGGGCCGGGGTGAGCCGTTTCCCAGGCCGCCGTGCAGGACGGCAACGCCCCGATCCGAATCGAACGCGAAACCGAACCCGAGGACGCTGGGCCCCTGCGTCGTCAGGCGCGTCCAACTGGTGCCGTCCCACGCCCAGGTGTCGGTGAAGCTCTGGGACCCTGGCGCCGGATTGCCGCCGTGCAAAAGCACGACACCGCGCACGCTGTCATAGACCATGCCGTGGAAAGCGCGTCCGAACGGCGTGCTCGCTAAGTCGGTTTCGACGCGAACCCACTCGGCTGGCGGCGGCGGGGCAGTGGACTGTTCGAGGATCAGCAATCCCCCTGTGCCATCGGCCACGTAAATGAGATGCCCCGCCACGGTTACACCCTCGACACCCAAGGGAGATCCGCTGGTGCCAAAGCCACCGACGCGCACGGGGGTGGCTGGGTTGCTGACGTCAATCACTTCAAGCCGACCGCGGCTTACCTTGGCTTGCGAGTCCCACCATCCTTGCGCCACGTAGGCATACTGGCCTTGGACCGCAACGTCCCGCGCCGGACCGCTGGTGTCAACGCCGCCAACGCGTACGGGATTGGCCGGGTCGCTCACGTCGAACACCTGCATCACGGGGACCGAGTTTGTCCCTTCCTGGCGCGAACTCGCCACGTAGGCGTAGTCGCCAGCCACCGCCAACCTCCAAGCCGGCCCACTGGCGCCACCCACGCGCATGAGCTTGGCCGGGTCACTTACGTCAATCACTTGCAAGCCCGCATTCCCATTCGCCACGTAGGCATAGTTGCCCCCTGCCGCCACGTCCCACAGAGCCTCGCTCGTGTAATAGCTGCCCACATGCACCGGGTTGGCCGGGTTGCTCATGTTAATCACTTGAAGGCCGCCACCACGATAGTCGGAGCCTGTCCACCGGGTTTCCGCCACATAGGCATGGTTTCCCGCCACCGCCATGCCATGGCCTCCTCCCCTGCTGCGATAGCCGCCCACGCGCACGGGCTTGGCCGGGTTGCTTACGTCAATCACCTCAATCACTTCATTGCTGAGATCTGCCAGATAGGTGTAGTGATCCGCGACAGCCACGGTTACGTCGCCGGCCTGTGCCCACCAGGCGGGTAGGTCGTAGCCGGCGACGCGTTCGGGCTTTTCGGGGTTGCTGATGTCAATCACGTGCAAACCAGCTTCGCTGTCCGCCAGATAGGCGTAGTTGCCGGAAATAACCAGGTCCTGCACCCGCGGGTTTGGATTGTAGCCGCCGACTCGAACGGCATTCGCCGGATCGCTCACGTCGATGATCTGGACACCCGGACCCTCCGGGGAAAACCAATCCCAACTGTTCGCCACAACAAACAAAGTGCTTCCGGCTGCCGTCACGCCGCCGCTCCCAGGTCCAAAATAGCCAACATCGTCGGAGCTGCCCAGATGCGTTGGGTTAGCCGGATCGCTCACGTCGAGCACTCGCAACTCGGGCCCGTAGTCGTCCGGCACATGCCCGATCACATAGGCGCGGCTGTCGGTGACAGCGACATACCATGCGTAGAAATCGGCGTCCGAATACTGGCCAACCGGCTTGGGATCGGTTGGGTCGTTGATGTCGATGACCATCAGGTCGACGCCCTCTGCGGCCAGGTAAGCGTAATTATCCGCAACTGCCATCGCGGTCACGTACACCTCAAAATCAGAGGTGCCGACCGGCTGCGGGTCAGTCGGATTGCTGATGTCCAACACCTCCAATCGTCGCTGTTGCAGCACGCAGGCGTGATTGCCCAGAACGGCGACGCCTCGGGCTTCCCCCTCGGTATCCTGGCCTCCTACGCGGCGGGGATCGTGCGGATTGCTCACGTCGATCACCTGCAGTCCGCTGATCCAGTTGGTGCCGTCTGGGCGCGATCCCGCCACGTAGGCGTGGTTGCCGGAGACCGCCACATCCAAGACGCCGATGTTGAGGAGCTTGCCGCGCCGCACGGGATTGGCGGGATCGCTGACGTCGATCACCTGAAAGTCGCCGTCCGATATCTTTCGCTCAGGCTCCCACACGTATCCCCTGTTTCCCAGATAGACATAGCTGCCAGACACCGCCACCGCGTCCCGGTATTCCGAGGGAAGTTCCTCGGCAGAACTGCCCACTGGCACTGGATTCCCTGGATTGCTGACGTCGAGAATGAGGAATCCCGTCGTGGTGGGCACGTAGGCATGCTGGCCTTGGACAGCCACATTGAGCGCGGTTGTGCGGGCGTGTGGCGGCCATTGGCCTTTCAAGGTGAGTGAGACTGGTGCCGCCGCTTGCGCCGGGGTTGGAAACAGCGTCCCGCTCAGCGCCATCAGGCCGACGCCAAGAACGATGGTCCAGCGGTGGAGAGCGCGTTTGGGAAACCCGTGTAAAACGTCTGTTCGCTTCGTTTTCATGGTCATGTCTTTCGGTTCGCCCGTGGCGGCGAATTGGTACTGTTGTCTTCGCACGCTGGTTTCGGTGCCCGCCGGTTTGCCGCCGGTGGCAGCCAGTCGGGCAACCGCTCCCAGCGCCTTCACCCGGTTACAGAAGCAAAGGGCGGCGTTTGTGACGGGAAATGTTTCGGCGCCTTTCGGGAGGGCGATTCGAGTGGGGAACCGCGAAGGGAGGTGACGGCGCGCGAAACCGATGAGGTCGTTTGGACGCCGGCCGAATGGGCCAAGCCGGTAGGCCACCGAATCCGCGCTTTACCGCCGACCAGTTCGGCGGCGAAGGGCGGCCTGCGTCACGAGGATTACGCCGGATAGTTTATGCAGGACCAGGTCGCACGCCGACAGCAAAGCTAACGCGAGCTCCAAGCGGGATCAGTCGCCCGGCGGCGCCTCGGCGGCAAACGGGCTGCGAACCGTCAAACCGGGCCGGCTGTAATCCGCGACGTTCCGCGTCGCGATGGTCAGATTGTGTCGGCGGGCGGTGGCGGCGATGAAACTATCCGGCATCGGCATCGGGCAACCTTGGCGCTGGAATTCGGCCTCCTGTCGGCCCCAGGCGGCGGCGACTGGACAGCTTGAACTTGCACGAGGTCGAACCGGTCTTTCACGGACGGCGCTTTGTCTGATCTTGGCTCACCAAATCGTCGTCACCAGGCCGGACCTTTGGATCGTCTCGTTCGCGATGGCCTGTTAAGCGGCGGTGGACAGCTTGGGCGACTGGCTGGCCCACCAAATCCAAGCGTGGGTGTCGAGCACGATCATGACGCCGCTTCCCACCGAGCGCCGGTCGGAGAAACCAGGTCGCTCTCCTCCAGGACACTGCCGGCCAGACTGGCGGGTTTCCGCACCGGCACCACTTTCGCCACCGGCTGTTCGTGGTGAGTGATTTCCACCTCTTCGCCTCTCTACCCAGCCCAGCAATCGGGCGAACCCAGTTTGAGCTTCACTGACGGTCATCGTTTTCATGGGGCCAGCATACGCCTGCGCTCCGTCAGCCATCAACTGCCAACTCCGGTCCCCGATATCGGCTGGGGTCAGCGTCAGGAGCGCAGTTGGTCAGGGACGCGAAATACTGTTGCTCCCGCCAGTCCAGGATGCGGTCGCCGTCCGCGTCGCGGTATTGTCCCACGCCGCAGGCCCGCCCCTTGTGGTTCTCCGCAGCCGCGTCGGGGATAATGACGAAGTTGTAAACCTCGAACCGATAACCGGGCGCCTTCACCTTGCTGAGGGCGACCACCTGAGTTTCAGGGTCGTCCTCAATCACGAAGTGGTCGCCTGCGCCCAAGCCGCAGCGTTCGCGCACCGCCGGCGGGATGACGATCTGACCTCGACTGGAGAGCGTGGCAATCACGCCGTAAGTAGTGCTTACTGACGGCGTGCCGCGACGAACATGCGGCCAGACGTGGCGGACGCCTTGCGGGTTGAAAACCCGCGATACGGCAGGGTGCAAACCTGCGCTACGGCGCGGGCGATCCCGGACGGGTGGAACCCGAGAGCTGTCACGCCATTGGATCAGGATCACGGCGTGCTGCCGAACAGACTCACGACCCGGAAGAAGCTCGCCGCGCCGTCCGCCTGGACGTTGGCGTTGGTTTCAATGGTGGGGCCGCCCACGTCTTGCCATTCGCCGGCGGTGAGGCTGGAGCGGCGCTGGAGTTGATAGAATGGAGCGCCGCCGGTCCAGCGGATTTCGAGGACGTTCCCCTGCGACGTGATGCCGGTGATGCGCAACGGCGGCAGGCCGTATTCCCAAGTCTGCCGGGGGACGAGGTCGCCCCCGCCTCGGGTGCCGCCGAATTGGACCAACCGTCCGCGCCGCAGATCGTAAGCCCCAGCCGTGCCTTGCGCTGCCGCTGGCCGCAGTCCCTCCGTGGCCACTTGGGTCCACACATCGCCGTTCCATTCCCACGTGTCGTCGAAGGCCTCGTGGACTGGAAAACCGTCGTTTTGCCATTCGCCGCCGCCCCATAGGACGGTTACGCCGCGGACGGAATCGTAGGCCAGGACCGGAAGCTCACGTCCGCCGGGCGGTCCAGCGGTGGCCGCTTGCCGCCACTCGGTTCCGTCGAACTCCCACGTGTCCGTCGGCGCCGAACCACGCGCCTCGAGTCCGCCGAAGAGCACCAGGACTTGCCGCCGTTCATCGAAGACCATTTGATGCTTGTCGCGGGAAGGACCGTTGGCATTGGGGATTTCCTGCCACGAACTCCCGTCCCACGCCCAGGTGTCCGAAAGAATTCTACTTGAATCGATATCCAGAGTTCCGCCGTGCAGGATGACCCGCTTGCGCAGGGGATGGTAGGCCATGGCGGGAGCGGCACGAACGCCTGGCCCCACGCCGTTGCTGACCTGACGCCACTGCTCACCGTCCCATTCCCACGTGGCCGCGAGCACCGGCTGGGGCGAGCCGTCTCCCAAGCCGCCGTGCAGGACGACGGCGACGCCCCGATCCGAGTCGAACGCAAAGCCGAACCCGAGGACGCTGGGCCCCTGCGTCGTCAGGCGCGTCCAACTGGTGCCGTCCCACGCCCAGGTGTCGGTGAAGCTCTGGGACCCTGGCGCCGGATTGCCGCCGTGCAAAAGCACGACACCGCGCACGCTGTCATACACCATCCCATGAAAGGCGCTTGCGGGAGGGGAGCTCGCGAGGTCCGTCTGGACGCGAAACCACTCGGCTGGAGGCGGCGGTGCAGTGGATTGTTCGAGGATCAGCAATCCCTGTTCGCGGTTGGCCACGTAAATCAGATCGCCTACCACCGCCACGTCCAAGACAAACCAACCACGCTGCCCGGTGTCATAGCCGCCCACGCGCACGGGGTTGGCCGGATCGCTCACGTCAATCACTTGCAGGCCCGCATCGAAATCCGCTACATAGGCATGATCGCCCGCCACCGCCACGCCCTCGGCAGACCCACTGGTGTCAACGCCGCCCACCCGCACCGGGTTGGCTGGGTTGCTCACGTTAATGACTTCCAAGCCCAAACCATAAGCCGCGACATAGGCGTAGTTGCCCGACACCGTCACGCGCGAGGCAGCCCCGCTGGTACCGCCCACCCGCACGGGGTTCGCTGGGTCGCTTACGTCAATGATGATCAGGCCACCCTCGCTGGCCGCCACGTAAGCATACTGCCCCTGGACCGCGACCTCCCGCGCCCACCCTCGGGCGTACCCCTGCCATTGGCCTTTCAAGGTGAGTGAAACTGGCGCCGCCGCCCATGGACGGTCGGCGGGCAACCGTGCCCAGCGCCTTCATCCACCTACAGAAGCAACGGGCGGGATTTGTGACGGGAAATTCTTCGGCTCCTTGCGGGGAGCTGTCATCGGGGAAACCGCGAACCAGCGCGATGACCGGTTGGAAATCAGCCGAAACGCGGAATGCGGAGAGAAAGAGAGTTGAGACCGGTTCATTGATTCTGACGCTCGGTGCGGATCATCCTCAAACCGGCGGTTCAGTTTTACAGAAGGCAACGAAGCAAACGAAGGCCAGAAAGACTTGCCGCAGGCGCCCCTTGGTTCAGCGGCCCATCCAGACTGCGATGGCGGACCGGCGCGCCAAGCCCAGTCAAGGGACCGCCTCTTCGTTGCCTTTGTTTCCTTCTGTGAAGTGTAACGCGGACTCGCTGGCATACGCTGCGATCTACGGTTCGGGCAAGCCGGCCTGCAACCAACGCAGGTCCTGCAGGTCGAGGCGGTTTTCCGCCGGCTCGTTCTTTCCCGGCCCCAAACGCTTTGGCCAACGCCACCGCTGGAAGGCCACGTGCCCGTCCACGAAGGAGAGATTCGCGCCCAGGCTGTGCCGGTCCGAGGGCTGGACCAGCCAGTGGTCGCGATACGGGTCGGGTTGGCCTGGAGGCCAGATCCAAAAGGCACCGCCGAGGATCGTCCCCTCGCTGCCGTCCACGAACGCCCAGATTCGGGAAGGCCATGGCCGGGTGAGCTCCGAGGCTTTTTTGCGGATGATGGCCTGTGTGGACGGCCAGGAGTTGGGGTCGTTGCCGTTCAAACCGAGGCTCAGCAGGTAACTGCGGGTGCGGAACAGTTGTGGTTGGCTCTCCACTCGTGATCGGTCGGCGGGACAGCGGAACACCGTCGTGGTCGTGAGATAGCGGAAGAGCGTGCCGCGTTCGAGGTTGGTCGTGGTGGTGTCCCAGTGGGCGCTGCCGGCGATCCAGGAAGCGGGCGTCGGCGGGGTCCACCAGGACGGGTCGGCGTACGGCCCGCCACCGAGCATGAGGTTCAGCGGCATCTGATCGTTGTGGTCGTCGGTGTAGAATTGCCAGACCAGTTGGACTTGCTTGAGGTGGTTCTGGCACGCGGCCGATTGCGCCTTGGCCTTGGCTTTGCCCACCGCGGGCAACAAGAGGCTGGCCAGGATGGCGATGATGGCGATGACGACCAGGAGTTCAATCAAGGTGAAAGCAGCCGGTTGGCGTGAATCTTGTAGCGCAGACTTCCAAGTCTGCTGTGTCGCGGGTTTCCAAACCCGCATGCGCCCCCAGTCCGCACGCCCCGCCGATTTGGAAACCGGCGAGTGCGAGCCGCACGGGCCAGCGGCAGGTTTGGAAACCTGCGCTACGACTTCGGCTCGTCGCCGCTGGTGTCCCTGTCGGTTCATTTGATTCCAAAAGCGTCGGCGGGCGCGCGCCATAGGTGCACGGTGCCGTCTCTGCCGCTGGAGGCCAGGGCCTGACCGTCCGGCGAGAAGCACAGCCAGACCACGCCGCGTTTGTGGGCGGGGAGGGTGAGCAACTCGGTCCGTTGTTCGAGGCTCCAGAGTTTGATCACGCCTTTGGCGCTGCCGGTCGCCAGCGTTCTGCCGTCGGGTGAAATGGCCAGGCTCTCGAGGTAGGCCGAATGCCCGACCCATTCATCGACCAACTCGCGCTTCGCCATGTCCCAAAACTGGACCTTGGTGCCGAGACCGCCGGTCACGAGCCGGGTGCCGGCGGGCGTGAAGGCCAGGGCGTAAGTGGGCGGCTGGATGGAACGGTGGTCTCTCAGCGTGGCCAATCGCCGGCCACTGCGGACGTCGAGCAGCGCCAATTCGCCTTCGGCCTGGCCAGTCCGTCCACTCACCGCCAGGAGCGTTCCGTCGGGGGAAAAGGCGAGCGCCAACACATCCTGGCGCTGGACGGGCCCATCCGCCTGCAGCTCGACCCAGGCCAGGACAGAGCCGCGTCGGTCGGTCGCTGTTCCGTCCGGCGGGGATAGAATCCAAAGTTGCACGCGGCCATCTTCCGCGCCTTGGGTCGCGATTCGGTTCCCATCCGGAGAACAGGCAAAAGGAGACCGCCCCGGGAAAGAATCCAGCAACACCTGGCGGCGAACATCGTGCAGCTCGATCCGGTACTGGAGGTTGGTGGCTTGCGCGTCGCCCCCGAAGGTGAGAGTGCGGGCGACCGCGAGCGGTCCGTCTGGCATGAACGCGAAACCTCCTACCGCGGCTTCAACGAGGCGGGTCGTCTCGGTCTCCGCCGGCTCGAACGCCGCGCGCAGGTCCGGAACGGGCAAGGACAACGCAGTGCGACGCGCGCCGCTGGCCCTCTCCCATAGCAGGATGACCGTCCGGTTGGAATTGACCGTGGCGAGGACCTGATTGTCGGGAGAGAACGCTACTGACGAGCCGCCCCAGGTCGGTCCCTCGAAGACATCGGCAGGCGGCAAGCGCGTCAAATCCCAAAACCGAATCGTTTGATCCAAGCCCGCCGTGACGAGGATCGTGTCGCCCAGGACGAATGGAACCGCTTTTACCGAACGAAACTGGGCCCGCAGGGTTCGCCGCTTCTGCGCCTGGAGATCGATGAGCGTGACCAAGCCGTCGAAGTGACTGCCCACGGCGAGCCAGCGGCCATTGCGGGAAAAGGCCAGCCCCATGACCGGCCCGCTGGGCTGATAGCGCGGTTCGAGTTCAGTGAACGTCTCCGCGTCCCACAAACGCAGCGTGCCGTCCAGGCTGCCCGTGGCGATGATCCGACCATCCGGAGAAAAGACCGCGTTGCGGACGACATCCTCATGCCCTTCAAGTCGGCCCAATTCCTGGCCGGTCGCGGGGTCCCAGACGCGCGCGGTCTGGTCCGCGCCAGCGGAGACGAGTTGGGTGCCGGACGGCGCCCAACTGATTTGCCAGATCACACCGGTGTGGCCCTGGAGCCGGCGCCGTTCTTCCCATCCGCGTTCCACGTCGAGCAGCGCGACGTTCGTGCTCAGGCTGAGCGCGAACCAGCGTCCGTCCGGAGAGAAATCGCCGGCGTGGCCCTGCTGGTTGGCGAAATCGAGTTCAAACACCTTGGCGCCGGTGCGGATCTCCCAGACGCGGAGGGCGCCAGGTTCATCCCTGTCGCCCGCCCGGCCGGTGGTCACGAGGAATCGCCCGTCCGCTGAAAAGGCCACGCCGCCTGCGAAGGCTTCCCCCGTGCGAATCTCCCGTTCCACTTGGCGCGAGGCTGCATTCCAGATCGCAACCGAACCCACCGGGCCGGAGAGGGCGAAACGCTGACCATCCCGCGACACGGCCGACAAAAGGACGGGCGCGGGATTGGTCGCCTGCGGTGTGTCGCGCGCCGGCTGGCAGAGGTGCCACAGCAACCGCCACGTGAACTCGCGCAGGTCGGATTCGCCAGGCCCGGGCCGATGGTGTTCGAGCAATTCCATGCACCGGTCCACGTTGCCGACCTCCCAGGCCTGCCAGGCGGCAGTGAGTTCGGCGGCGTAAGAGAGCTTGCGATACCGCTCGGCCAGGGCGCGTTGGTGTGCTGCGACGAGCGGTCCGCCGACGGCCAGCGCAAGCAGGAGCAATCCCAAGCCCACACCCAGGCTCGCCACGACCGGCTTGCGGCGGCACCAGCGCCAGGCCTTGCCCGCCAGACCCACGGGCCGGGCCAGAATCGGCTCCCGCTTCAGAAAGCGATCGAGTTCGTCTGCCACGGTCTGCGCGGTCGGGTAGCGCCGTGCCGGTTCCTTCTCGAGGCACTTGAGGCAAATCGTTTCGAGATCGCGCGGCACGCCGGAATTGAGCAGACGCGGCGAGACAGGCTCCTGTTGGAAGACCTGTTGGAGAGTCCCTTCGACGCTGTCCGCCTGAAACGGAGGCCGGCCCGTCACCAAATGATACAACAGCGCGCCGAGTCCATAGATGTCACTGTGCTGCCCGGCCTGGCCGCGTTTGCCGGAGGCTTGTTCGGGCGGGATGTAGCCGGGCGATCCGAGCGCCTGGCCGCTCAGAGTCAAACTCGAAGTTTGCAGGCCGAGGTTCGAGGCCAGCGCCTTGGCGAGGCCGAAGTCGGTGATCCGCGGCCGGTCGTGCGCGTCCACGAGCACGTTCGACGGTTTGAGATCGCGGTGCAGGATGCCCCGGTCGTGCGCGAACTGCACTGCCTCGGCGATTTGCCTGAGGTAGCGGGCGGCTCTCGTGCTCGACAAGGGACCGGCGCGCGTCAGGTGCGCCAGCGTGGGGCCCTCGACGTAATCCATGACGAGGTAATGCTCGCCCTCCTCGAGGCCCACCTCGTGGACCGCCACGATGTTCGGATGCTGCAGGGCGCCCGCCGCCACCGCTTCGACCCGGAACCGATGCACCTGTTGCCGTGTGACGTCGCTTCCGAACGGTAGCGTCTTGAGCGCGACCAACCGGTTCAGGCTGATCTGCCGGGCCTTATAAACCACGCCCATGCCGCCTTGGCCGATGCGTTCGAGCAACTCGTAGCCGCCCAGGCGCAGCCGCGGAGAACGGTTCGCAGGCTTGGCCGTCGCGAGCGTTGCGTCTCGTGCGTTCGACCCATCTGCGGAAGACACTTGCCCCGCAGCGTCCAATCCCAGTCCAATCAGACAATTCGGGCACTGGCCGGCAGGAGTACCCTGCGGTAATTCCGCACTGCAAGTCGGACAGGTTCGAGACATCGCGTTGCTCCGCGTCATGTCAGTTCATCGACTACAGAAGCAAACCCCGGAACATGTGACAGACTTTGTTGCCGCTCCCTCGCGGGCCTCGTGTAAGCTGATGCGGGTAGGGCGGCGTCGGATCACTCTTGCGGTCTCCAACAGAAGGCACCAAGAAAACGAAGCCTTGCGACGGTGGCGATTTGACTGCCGCTGATGTCTGGCCCGTCCTCCACCAACGGCTGGCTTGGTGGAAGCTCGACACCCGTTTGGTCCTGTGTCGGAACCTTCGTTCCCTTCGTTTCCTTCTGTGGCATGGATTGACACATTACCCCTGCAACAAGCGCCGCAGATGCCTCAATTCTTCATCGACCTTGTCGGGCGTGGCCACGGTCTGCGCCACGACTTCCCGCAGCAGTTGGCCGTAGCGACGGCGCATTCGCTCGACCGCCTTACGCAGCGCAGCGGGACTCAGACCCAGCGTGCCCCCCACCTCGGCGTAGGGCACGGCTGCCGGGTCGCCCGCCAAATGTGCGCTCAGGCAGGTGACCAGGTCCTGTTTCCCTCGCGCCCGGTAATCCGCTTCCAGTCGCCGACGCGCCTCCTCGAGCACCGCCAACGCCCAGCGGCGTTCGTAGAGACCATCCGGCGATAACCCTCGGGGGGCTTCCGATTGAAACTCGATTTCCACCCCGGCCGCTTCGAGCGAAATGAACTCGCAGCGGCCGCCGCGTTTGACCGCCGTTTGTCGGTCCCACTCGTTCGCCAGAAAGTGTTTCAACGACGCCAGGAGGAACGAGCGAAACCGGCCTTTGGCGGGATGCACGCTTTTCAAGTCCTTCTGGGCGAGCAACCGCTCGAAGAAGGCCTGGATGAGGTCCCGGGCCGTTTCAACATTGTGTCCGGAGCGGCGGACGAACGCGTAGAGCGGTCGCCAATAGGTCCGGCACAATTCTTCCAGCGCGTCTGCCGCCCGTGCGTTTCTGGAATCCTGCGCCGCCAGCACGACACTCCAGTGGGTCGGCGGGAAGGTGCCGCAACCTGCGAACGGCGAAGGTAGCGCGTCATCTTGCGCAGGCATGATGGAAGCTTGGCCTTTTGAGCCGTCTTGGAAAGGCTGAACATGGCCTCCGTCGGAGCCCTGTTCGAAGCGGGCTGTGACAATCAATGATGCGGTCGCATCGAGAATTGTCTGAGAACACGGCGCCCTCTCCGGTCAATCGCTATGGGGATAGGCGGTCGGGTTCTGGGTAAAACCACTTGCTGTACCACCAGTCACTGGGGTACCAGCGATTCGATTTGCCGTACTCAACGTGACCATCGCAGAAAAGCAGATTCTTGCCTTGGGCGTGCCTGAGACCGCCGCTCCGAAGATCCACAGTGTGGTTCAGCAGGCGTTGCCCGCGATCATAATCGTCCATGTACATCTGCGCGGTTACGCCGATTTGGCGGAGGTTGCCCTGACAGCGGGCCCTGTGGGCGGCCATCTTCGCGCGGCTCAAGGCCGGCAACAGCAGGCTCACCAGGATCGCGATGATTGCGACGACGACCAGCAGTTCAGTCAAGGTAAACGCGTGCTTCGGTTTCACTGGGTTGTAGTCTTGGTCGAGGGCGTTCCCAAACGGCTGAGGTGCGCAGGCGGGTATCGAGTCGGCGATTAAGGCGCGTTGCCAAAGAGGCTCAGCACGCGGAAAAACCTCGCCGCGCTGTCGCTTTGGACGGTCCTGGTCAAGGCCTGCGTCGGCGCGCCTTCCTTCTGCCACTCGCCGGTCGTCAGGCTCGTGCGGCTCTGCAATTGATACGGCGGGGCTTCGCCGGTCCAGCGGATCTCGAGCGTGCCGTTGACCGCAGGATCGAGAGTGACTTGCAGCGGCGGCAGACCGTATTCCCAGGTTTCGTTGATCTCACAGCGCACACAGTCCCGGTAGCCGCCGAAAAGAACGACCTTTCGCCGCTTGGCATCTTAGGCCATCGCGTGCATGCCGCGGCGGCCCGGACCGGGGACGTTCACCTGCTGCCACCCGACGCCATCCCATTCCCAGGTGTCATCAAGCCCCTCACCCGAACCGGCGGCGCCGCCGTAAAGCACCCCGACGTTCCGATGCGCATCCCACACGAGCGCTCGATTGAACGGGAATCGAGCGGAAGGACCGGCCGCGGTCAGAAGGGTCCATTGATCGCCGTCAAACTCCCACAGGCCCGGCGATGGGGAGTTGTTGCCCGTGCTCGAACCGCCGAAAGCGAGCATCCGGCCGCGCACGGCATCGAACAGGAGGCTATGAGCACCACGAATGAATCCATCGGCAATCTGCGTCCAGGTCTGTCCCTCCCATTCCCAGGTCTTACCCACGTCGAAGGTGTCGTTTGGCGCCGTGATGCCGCCCTGACGAACGACCTTCTTCCGGATCGGATCGTAGGCCATGCCGCCCATCACCGGAGGCGGCGGCTTGGTGGGGCCGACCTCGATCCGGGTCCAGGATTGGCCGTCCCACTCCCAGGTGTCGCCGATCGGGTTAGCATGGCCGGCAGCCGTCCGACCGCCGTAGAGCACCGTGACGCCGCGGGAGGGATCGTAAGCCATACTGTGTTGAAAAACGCGCGGACCGTCAGTCGCGAGTTGAGTCCAACGCTGGCCGTCCCATTGCCAAGTGGCCGAAAGCACGGTGCCGTCCTGCAACCGCCCGTCGTGCATTACGATGACCTCGCGCACTTCGTCAAAAACCATCGCGTGGTTGTGCCGGGCGCGAGGGGTGCTGGCCGGATCGGTCGGGATGCGGACCCATTGGGCGGGAGGCGAGGCAGCCGCCACGGTGGGCAGCGAGAGGAGCGCGACAGTCCAAAGCGCCGCCGCCAGTGCCAACGCCCGGACCCTGCCGCGAGGCCGGGGCAGGGCAGCGAGGTTGTGGAACCGGAGCGCAAGGCTTCCGGCGGAGCTGCGCTCTCCGGCCTTGCAGCCGGAGAGCCCGGCTGCTCCGATCGTTTTCGGCGTGTTCATCGTCTTCGGTCGCTGATGGTCTTGGCCGGTCGTCGCCCGCGAGCGCAGCCTTCACGCGGTTACAGACGAAGAATCGGGGATTGGTCCCAGCCTGGTGCGAAGGCCGGTTCACGCTACGGCAACGGATAGGGTTCCTGCACTTCCACCCGCTTCGACTCAAACGCCCACGGGACCACGACGACCGGGACTTCGCCCTCATCAGGGAAACCGTCGCGCGGCGCCACGTCCTGCCTGGCCGCAAAGATGGCCAGCACGCCGTCGTTGACCAGCGTGCCTTGGTCGGTGAGGTAAGCCGTGCCGCTGAACACGTGGAGGGTCACATAAGCGGCCCGACCGGGGAACTCGGTTGGCCCCAGGCCGCGAGCCCAGGTCAGCGTGGGATTGAATTGGTTGGGACCGACCCGGACATAGGTTCCCGTGGGCCGGCCAATGGTGTGGTCGGGCGAATTCTGGACCGGTTTCGCAAAACCGAAGGTCGCCGCGTAAGTCGCACCGGCCTGGTCCAGCGGCAGGATGATTTCCGATTGAACCAGCGTGTTCGGGTCGCCGGGGAAGTCAAAGGTGTTGACCCAGGCGCCGGCGATCGAGCGGCGACCGTGGCTGTGCCCGTTGCCAAGGGCCAGCGTGCCCAACGCGAGCGCCAACACCGCGGCGAACGCGACCCGTGAGAGGACGATCTTCACTTTCATAATTCCCAATGGATGTGTGGTTGCTGTTGACCGTTTCCCTGCGCTGCCCGGGCTTGCTTTCGCCCGGCGCCCACGACGCATTCACCGCACCCACCGGCATTTCTCACCGGCCAGGGAGTCGGTGAGAAATGCAGGCTGCCAGGTCGAGGCTCGCGCCCATCCTTGTGGAAATCAGGAAATCGACCGGAAGGTTACAGGATGAGATCGGCGGGCTGCACCCGGGATGCTTCACCGCCGAACGCGAGGCGGTGGAGCAGGGCACACTCCCGGTCTGCTGTATCACGGTCTTCCAAACTCGCCGGGCCGACGCAATGCCAAGGGGTTCTGCGAAACGTCTGCCGATTGGAAATCGGCGACCCGAGTTGCAGGCGAAGCGAAGATTGGTGGCCCGTCTTGCGCCCTCGATCGGTCGGCGGGACAGCGGCACCTGCGGTTCGGGGGAATCGGATCGTCGTGGTCGCCCGCGTGAAGCTGGCGGGCCCGTCGCAGGAGCGGTAGCCCGCGATCCTCACTGCCCCTCCTCGCTCACCACCGACAGCAAATAGCGATTCTCGTGCTCGATCGGCGCCGGCGTCTCCACGGTGTGGGCAACTTCCTCGCGGATCAGTTCTCCGTGGCGGCGCCGCAGCCGGTGGATGACGGATTTGACCGAGTTCTCCGCCATCGCCAATCCCATTGCCTCGTGCACACAGAATACCCCTCTTCGAAAAAGCGGACAGGTTTGGGTCCTCCTCCCCTCCCGCCGCGAACTGCGAAAATGGGCCGAAACCGGCGCAAACGGTCGTTTCATGTCAGGAGCTCCGGATTCATTGCGGCATCAGCCCGTATTCCCAAGTCTCGTTCGTGCGGACGCTGTTGGGGATGTCGGTGGTGCCTCCGAATCGGACCCATCGGCCCCGCCGCGGATCGTAAGCGCCGGCTGCCGCGATCACCGGGGTGGGGAGCGGTCCTTCGACCGGGATCTCCGACCACGTACTGCCGTTCCACTCCCAGACGTCGTTGCGGTACTTGTATTCCGGGCCGCCGTAGGGTGGGTATTCGCCTCCACCGAATAACAGGATCGTCTGTCGCAGCGGATCGTAGGCGAGGATGGGAAACTGACGCGCGCCGGGCGGGCCGTCGGTGGCCACTTGGCGCCAGCGGGTGCCGTTCGTCATAGGCCATCGCGTGTTGCCCCCGCGGCGGGCCGTTCGCGTCAGGGATTTCCACCCACGCGGTTCCATCCCAGTCCCAGGTGTCGGCAAAGACAGTGTTCCCGCTGATGTCCGACCCCCCGCCGTGGAGCAGCATGCGCCGGCGTTGGGGGTCGTAGGCCATCGCGGGCGCGGCGCGGTATCGGGGCCCGGCGTTCACGCTGACCTGTTCCCAAGTCTGTCCGTCCCACTCCCAGGTCGCTCGAAGAGTGGGCCGGGGCGAACCCGTGCCAAGGCCGCCGGCCCTTGTTGGGTGAGCTGGGTCCAGTTCTTTCCGTCCCAGCTTCAGGTGTCGGACGAGGCCGGCGTACCCGGCCCCCCGGCCACGCCCCCGTGCAGGAGGACAACGCGGCGAGAGGAATCATAAACCATCCCATGCCAGGGGCGGGCCGCGGGGGTGCTGGCCGGGTCGGTCGGGATCCGGGCCCACCGCGTGGGCGCTGTGGTGGACTACTCCGTGATCCGGTAAGTCACGTTGGCCCCGTAGCCGGTGACGTAGATGGCACCGGAGGAACCCACTGCCACACCGTCGAACATGTAGGTCGGTGGGAAACCCGGCGCTGGCAGTGGGGGTCCCAAATCCAAGCCCGCGGCGACAGTCGTGATCTGCCCGGTCGTCGTGTTGACCCGCACCAGGCTCCGGCTGCCGGTCTCGACGACCAGCAAGTCGCCGTTTGCGTCCAGCGCCAGGCCTTCGGGATTCTTCAGCCCGGCGATGACGATCCGCGGCGGGGTGAGTGGCACCCCGCCCGCCACGAGTTGGAAGATGAGACCACTGGCCCAGTCGCCGACGTAGAGCGCGTCCGCCGACGCCGCCAAGCCCGCGGGGACAAACAGGCCTGACGCCAGAACCGTCCGCTCCTCGCCGTCGAATTGCGCGACGCTGCCGCTGGCGATTTCGGCGACGACGAGCTTGCCCTGGAACTCGATCGCGCTGATCGGCGTGTTGGTCACGATCACCTGACGCAACACCGTGCCGGTGGCCAGATCATATTCCTGCACGTTGTGGCCGGCGCTCGGGAAGATCCACGTGCTCACGACGACGCCGGCGGGTGAAGCCGACACCGTCATGGGACCCAGCAGCGTGCTGACGCCCGGCGGCGGCATGAAGTTCGACTGATGCGTTTCGAGCAGCGCGCCCGTGGCCGCGTCGAACTCGTACATGGACTGCAGGTCTGCCACGACGAGCACCTCTTCGTCCCCGTCACCCACCACGGCGAGGCCGCCGGGGTTGCGCATGCCACCGGGACGGATTTGGCGGATCGTGCCGTCCACGGTCACCTCGAGCAGGCCGTCGGGGCCCGAGACGTAAAAGCGATCTTCGCCGATAGGCACGAAGTTGTCCATGCGCTGGCCGAGTGCAATCGTCTGTTCGATCACGCCCGTGTCACGGTTCACGCGGAGCAGATCGCCCTCGGAGTGCAGCCAAAGGCGCTGGGCGGCGTCGAACTTGACCGCGCTGATCGATCGATTCAGCGCGCCGATCGGGGTGAGCGTCTGCGCGTCCACGTCGATGCGCACCAGGGTGCGACGTGTGTTGGACGGGCTGTAGAGCAGGCCGTCCGGTCCGAAGGAAAAGCTGTTGAGCTGACCGGGCGCGTCCAGAACGAGCTGGGGCGGTTCCTGGAGTTGCGGGTCCAGTTCCCAGAGCGCGTCGCCGTAAAAGGCCAGGCCCACGAGCAGCCGTCCGTCCGCGGAGAACGTGATCGGGTTCACGCCCGGCGCGACGAACTGTTTCGTCACCGTGCCGTCCGGCGCGCGACGTCCGACCTGCCCGACGGCGATGTCGGTCCAATAGAGCGAACCATCCGGCCCGAATGCCACGTCGTCCGGGAAGAGCACGCCTTGGGCGGGTCCGAACCGCTCGAGGAACGCCCCATCGACCGGGTCGAGCACGACGATTTCGCGGCCGAACACGCTGGCGATGTAGAGCCGGCCCGCGGCGTCTTGCGTGATCCCGTTCATGCCACGGAAGGGCGCGCCGCCGAGCGTTGGTCCCTGGTGAAGGACTTCCACTTGGGACGACAACTGGGACAAGCGGAAGAACTGCGCCTGCTCCGTCGTGGGCACGGCGACTTCGTAGCGACCGTCTTTGATCGTGGGCGACTGCGGAACTGGCGCGTAACGTCCGGCCACGCTGGCTGCGCTTTCCAGGACGAACTGCCTTTGTGTGAGCGGCCAGGAGAGCACCACGGCATTCTGAATCGCCACGTTCTGAATCGCCAGTTGTGGCGATTCGTATTGCCACACCTCCAAGTCGTCCAAGCTGACCTTGGCTGGAACCTGCGGAGCGGTCTGCGTGTTCCCCCACCAGACGCCGACGATCACAGTCCCACGGTCCTGCAACAGCCAGGGTGTGGCGGCGGGATCGGCTTGCATGCGGATTCCTTTGACCGCGCCGCTGGGGAGAACGGGATCGCTCAGGGGCGTGTCCGTCACGATACGCTCGAACAAGACCGCGTTGCCGTTGTCTTTATCGAGGACCCGGCTCGTGATCCGCAGATCGGTGCCGAGCCGCGTGAACGCAAGCACCAAGGTGACGTTTTCGTTCCTCAACGAAGCGTTGTCCCAGAAAAGACAAGCGTTCGCCGCCCCGGAATTCCACTGCTTGATGAGTCCGATTTCATCCTGGTCCTTGAGGAGTGTGTAACCCGTGCTCGCGGGGGCCTCCATGTGCCACCACTGCAAATAGGCAAACGCGTCGTCTTGATTGGCACCGACCAGGTCCACCCGCAATTCCAGCGTTTGCTGCTCCGGAAGCACCGCTGGTGGAAAGAGGCCCGGTGGCCAGGCTGAGCCGGCGGTGGCGACCGGGTCGTCGATGGGCGTGGGCATCGAGGCCCTGTGGGTGAGGACGAGCTGCCCGCCCGGATTGCTCATCTGTATCTTGCTGCTAGCCGTCCAGCCGTTCAGGTTCTGAAAGTCGTGGGTGTACAATTGTGTTTGCCCCAAGACCGTTGACAAGCCCGCCGTCAAGGCGAGCGTGATCAGTGCGAGGTTGGGTTTGCATTTCATAGCGTCATTCCTCAGTTGCATTGTCTTTGTTGTTGCTGTTGTTGACTGTTTCCGCGCACTGCCCGGGCCTGCTTTCGCCCGGCGCCCACGACGCATTCACTGCACGAGGCGGTGAGGCCGAGGCGTGTGCCCATCCTTGTGGAAATCAGGAAAACGAGCGGAAGGTTACAGGAAGCAATCGGCGGAATCGGCCAGGCTCGGCCGCAGCCGACTTCCTGACCAGCCTCCACGGTCTCAAAACCGCGCACTGCAACCATGAACCGGTAGGGCGCGACCGCTGGGCGCGCCGACCCAAGCAGGTCACCGGGCCCGAGCGGCCGGCCCGGCGGTCCGGCCCTGCCTGACGGTTCATGGGGAGCTTCCACCCGCTTTGGCGCGCGCATAGGGGCCATGAACCGGTAGGGCGCGACCGCTGGGCGCGCCGACCCAAGCAGGTCACCGAGCCCGAGCGGCCGGCCCGGCGGTCCGGCCCTACCTCTAGCTGGCGGTTCATGGGGAGCTTCCACCCGCTTTGGCGCGCGCATAGGGGCCATGAACCGGTAGGGCGCGACCGCTGGGCGCGCCGAACAAGCAGGTCACCGGGCCCGAGCGGCCGGCCCGGCGGTCCGGCCCTACCTGGCGGTTCATGGGGAGCTTCCACCCGCTTTGGCGCGCGCATAGGGGCCATGAACCGGTAGGGCGCGACCGCTGGGCGCGCCGACCCAAGCAGGTCACCGAGCCCGAGCGGCCGGCCCGGCGGTCCGGCC
>Ga0194126_10001248_pt1 | contig 42783 bp, 32 predicted proteins | sample TA2KigC150mmetaG_FD_148641 | JGI IMG/M metagenome (GOLD analysis project Ga0194126, IMG submission 148641) | Freshwater microbial communities from Lake Tanganyika, Tanzania - TA2015035 Kigoma Deep Cast 150m | ecosystem: Environmental > Aquatic > Freshwater > Lake | place: Tanzania: Lake... | reverse complement strand
TCATAATCTAGAATTTACTAAGAAAAAAACCACATATACTATTCCAATATACCCTTTGATTGATTATGACAGTAAGTTCAGAATTGTAGTAATAGAGGAAAATACAGTAATAGTTGAGATAAATTACGAAGTAGAACATTGGTCGGGACCATCAGGACTTTAACTTTTAATAATTTGAACAGTAATTTATGAAAGACAATGTTACACTATTGTTAATTATTCTGTTTTTATCTTTTGGATACCCACTAAGTAGTTATTCAGATATAATCACTAAGGATGGAGTGAAGATACAGTTCTTCAAAAAAGGACAGAAGAAGTCTATACCTAAACTAGAATTATTAGATAAAAAAGGTATTTCATCAATGGAGGATGAGTATCTCGATAAGATAGTTTTTAGTTCATCCAAAGACATATACACTTCTTATTCGATTAAAGTTTATGATTTTCAAAATCGGTTACTACTAAGAAAAGATGATATTTGGATAACAGATAAAAAGAAAGGTTTTATACTTCCTATTTATCCTTGGATACAATGGGGTGGTCTTGGTGATTATCAAAACGATGAAGAATACAATCTGATTGGTAGATACAGAATTGTTATTGATAGTAAGAATGAAGATAAAGTATTAAATGAAGTTGATATTATCTACTCTGTATACGAACATATAGGTGATTAACTCCTAAAACTACCATTGGGTTCACCGAACATCCCACATTCAGTGAACCCATTTCAATTTACATCTCCCACCATTCATTATTATTGATGACCACCTTTTCATCCACAACACTATACGGTATGACTTTCACCCAATCCTTCAGAATGATATAGACTGTCCGTATCCGAATACCCAACTACACAGATAAATACTCACTTGTAGGGAAATTCGTAACCTTTTTCAAAAAGTGACCAAAAGGTTACGAATTAGATACTGTAATCACCCCTTTTTTCATCGATTTACCCCTATCAATACCGATGAATGTGACTGTGTTGAATGTGAACTATGATGGTGTGACTGTGTTGTTGTGATGAGGTCGGTAATACTACTGATACTATCATAACTACATAGAATACAATACAGTTAGTAAAAGATTTATACCTACCCAATACTACCATTACCAACAAAAAAACCGATAATTACCTATTGTAATCATCGGTCACAAGTATCCGGTCTCTACCTGGGTTGCGGAGAAGGAGGGATTCGAACCCTCGATAGGATTGCTCCTATAACGGTTTTCGAGACCGTCCGATTCAACCACTCTCGCACTTCTCCGGATGTGGTTTGGAGCTCAAAAGTACGAAATCGTTTCGACTATTCTTCCAGACTCTCCACGATCTGCAGATAACTCACATAGCGTTCGGGTTCAATCAATTCTTCTTCCACCGCTTGTTTCACCGCACAATCAGGTTCATGCCGATGCGTGCAAGATGTGAATTTGCATTTGGGATACCATGCATCAAAATCATGAAAATAAAATGCGGTGTCATCAGGATGCATGTCCCATATTCCCAATTCTCTCAATCCCGGTGTGTCGGCAAGAAATCCTCCGCCGGGCATTGCAAACAATCGCGCAGAAGAAGTGACATGCTTGCCCTTCCATGTGCGCTCGCTCACTTCGCCGGTTCTTTGTAATTCCTCGCCCGTGATTGCATTGATGAGTGAAGATTTTCCCACGCCTGAAGGACCCGACAATACCGTTGAATGTCCGCGCAATGCTTCTGATAATTCGTTGATTCCGATTCCCTCCGCAACGCTCGTGAACATCACGGGGATTTTCAGCGTGTCAGAATACACAGCCAAATCCTCGGCAATCAATTCTTGATCCATCAATTCAATTTTGTTGATGCAAATCAACGGCTCCAATTTTCCCAATTCAGCGGCAATCAAATATCGATCAAGCAAACGCTTATTGTAAAAAGGATCCGCAGCTGACATTACGATCAAAATGGAGTCCACATTGCTGATGATCACCTGCTCACCAGCATGCTTGCCAATACCTTTTCTGGATAATTGAGAAGTCCGCTTGCCAACTTCAACTATGCTCCCTTTCTTGATCCCCGTTCCATCATCCACAAACACAATCCCAACATGATCGCCAACAGCCAAAAGGGAAGTGTCCTCATGCATGGCAAAAACAGTACCCGCAGACAAACATTCAAAAACCTCACCCGATTCAGATTGCACAAACCATGTTCTACCACCTACAGCCATCACATGTCCGGATGCATCAATCATACCCTCGGGCGCTTGACCGGCCTTGATAAGAGTGCGCGTCTCCTCCTTCTTGGATTGTACCCTGCCGGTGGATGAACGAACATCCATCTCCTCCAGCCATGTCTCCTCAGTGGAATATGACTTTCTTTGCTTGATTTTGGCCTTTTTGCCCGATTCTACTCGCTTTTTCTTCATGAATACAGTATGAGTGTGTCAGATTGTTTACACAATTCTGTCAATATTTTTCCACAATGACTCTTGCCATATATGGGAATTTATGTAATTTGATCCCAGTTTTTCTAAACAATAGCCAGTTTTTTTTGGAATATCGTTGGATTATCAGAGAACATGCTGATGATGGTTCCGCACAAACACTTGCACAAACGTTAAATGTACCCATAAGTCTCGCAAAAGTCCTTGCGACGCGCGGACTTATGAATGAATCCGAAGCTGAACGATTTCTCTCTCCCGCACTTGAAGAAATCCATGATCCGTTTTTGATGGATGGAATGGACAAGGCAACGGAAAGAGTTTGTAAGGCCATAGCGACCGGTGAAACTATTTGGGTTCATGGCGATTATGATGTGGATGGAACCGCAAGTACAGCAATGATGCTCCTCTTCCTGAGAGAGATAGGGGGGGATGTACGATATTTTGTTCCGGACAGACAAGGGGAAGGATATGGACTGTCGCATCAAAGCATTGGCAAAGCCAAAGAAGCCGGTGCAACACTTCTCATCGCCGTTGATTGCGGCATTACTTCCGTTGAACCCGTTGAATATGCCAAATCACTTGGTATAGACACCATCATTTGCGATCATCATGAACCGGCTGAAGAATTGCCGAATGCATGTGCAATTCTGGATCCCCTCAAACCTGAATGTTCCTATCCCTTCAAACATTTATCTGCCTGTGGTGTTGCATTCAAATTGATCCAAGGAATTTGCATCGCACTCAATAAACCCGACATTCCTTTTTCCTATCTGGATTTTGTTGCAGTTTCATCAGCGGCCGACATCGTTGCACTCACTGGTGAGAATCGCATTCTTGTGCATTATGGTTTGGAGCGCTTGAATAATAATCCGCGTCCCGGATTTCAGGGCTTGCTTGATTGTGCAGACATACGTGCCGGAAATCTCACAACATCCAATATCATCTTCGGCATTGCGCCTCGCATCAATGCTGCCGGCAGATTGGGTGATGCGGGTAGAGCGGTGGATATGATGATAGCCGATGATGAATATTCTGCATTCTCGATTGCACAAATGCTCGAGAGTGATAATCGCCGTCGCAGACAATTGGATGAATTCACCTTCGACCAGGCAAGCAAAGAAGCAGAACGATTGCTTGGCGAAAAAGAACGTCGCTCGCTTGTGGTGTATAAACCAAATTGGCATGCAGGCGTAATCGGAATAGTTGCATCACGTTTGGTGGAGCGCTTTCACTTACCAACGATTTTGCTTACTTCATTTGACAAACATGCGAAGGGTTCAGCAAGAAGCATTCGTAATTTCGACATACATAATGCATTAAAAGAATGCGAACATTTATTGCTTGAATTTGGCGGTCATAAACATGCTGCCGGAGTAACACTTCTGGAGAAAGACATCGAGGAATTGCGTGAGTCAATCGATGCCATAGCACATCGCGAAATCACTCCCGAAATGTTGATTCCCGAAATCGTTGTTGATTCAGAATTGCAACTCAGTGAATTGTCACCACGATTTTTGGAAGTTCTCAGACGATTCGCACCATTTGGTTATGCAAATTCAAAACCAATGTTTTATGCTCGCAATGTACGATCGGCAAATGGTGTGAAAATCATTGGTGGAAATCATATCAAATTGCGAACCGTGCAATCAAACTTTGCAATCGATGCAATCGGATTCAATCTCGCTCACAAAATCAAATATTGTAGCAATGGAAAGCCCTTTTCAATTTGCTTCAATTTGGAAGAGAATGCACAAAATGGATCCAATGCTCCCCAGCTTTCCATCAAAGACATTCGTCCTGAAGAATGATCAATGCTTGAATCTCAGCCATATATCCTTGATTGACCATTCATTGTTCATGATGAATGTCAATGCTAGGCCAATGAACCCCGTCACATAAATACCGAACCAACCTCCCACTTCGGCAGAGATCAAATCACGATCGGCCAATTTTTCTCCTCCGATCAAACAAGCCCAGAAAATCACATAAAATATCAGACTGATTGCAGCACTTATCCCGAAATTTCCGCGCTTGCTCATCATGCCGAGCGGACATCCAATAAACACGAAAACCAGACATGCACAAGGAATGGAGTATTTCTTGTAAATCTCCACGAGATATGCCTTCTTCTTTTTTTGCTGCTCCGATGCCTGAAACAAATCAGATTCCAATGGAGAGAGTAGCATGGACAATCGATTCATCACGCGTTTCTGAATGTCAATATCATTCGGTTTGGAAGGTTTCTGCAGAGCATCCGTCAATCCTGAAGAATCACCTGCAATGCGTGCCTGCATCACCTCGGCATAATGGTCTTGCAGCAATGTGTCGATACGCTTCTGCGTGACATTGATCGATGCATCGGTTTCAAAAACGATTGCCCTCATGTCTGCAATGGACATCTCGCGATCTCCACGAGAACCCGGATTCACATTCGATTGCTGAAACAAAAAATCTCTGGCAGCTATTGAAATCACATGTTTTGCAAAACGCATGATTCTGAAATCAGTTCTCTTTTGTTTTTGCAATTGATGCACTTCTCCATTGCGAAGCGTGACAATCACTCGAGCATAATCAGAAGAAAATTTGATTGATCCCGTATCTGCAGAAAGGACATTCGTTCTTGTGCTGAAACCATTGTCATAAATCGTGACCCCATACATCGCTCCGCTTGCAGTATCAACCTTCCTTGCAAGAATAGTATATCCCTCCAATTGAGAAACAAATCTACCGGACTCAATGGCAAAAGTCGGTTTCTTGCGCTGTATGTCCTGCATCAGGATTTTAAAACGATGATTTGATTCAGGCAGGATAGTGTCATTAAACCAATATACCCCATAAAACAATCCGCAACCGATGAAAATGATCGGCATCATCATGCGCCACAAACTGCGTCCACCGGACTTGATGATCGTTGTTTCATGCGCTCCGGACATACTGCCGAATGCCATCAATGTGGAGAAGAGAACGCCCATGGGAATGGCGAGAACAATCATCCAAGACAAACTCAACATGATCACTTGCAGAATGATGGCATTGTCGAGCCCTTTTCCGATGAGCTTGTCCAGATTGTTCATCAAGAACTGCAGGAGAAACAAAAACATCACCGTGAAGGTCCCGAAGAAGAAGGGGCCTATATGCAGTCTGAGAATATAAAGAGATATGAGCATGATTCAGTGGAATTCAATCATCAATCAAGGAAAAGATACGGTTTCCACGCTTCATCCACTTTTCCCATGAAATTTTTCAAGAAAGTGACATGATGCGGTTTGCGAGGTTGCTTTGCAAGTTTCATGCCCGCTTCCTCCGGTGTTTGATTTCCTTTGCGATTATTGCATCGGATGCAAGCGGTCACCAAATTATCCCATGTGTCCATGCCTCCGCGTGAACGAGGTATGACATGATCCAGAGTCAATGGAGGACTTGTCTTCGCGCAATATTGGCATTGATGATTATCTCTTCTAAGGATATTTCTTCGCGATAATTCAATATTCTTGAATCGAACCCGGATATAAGAGGAAAGTCGAATGACACTCGGATAGGGAAATGTTGCATTCACTGAACGCAAAACACGGTCTTGTCTTTCGGCAACAAGATCGGCTTTCAATAAATAAATCAACAAAAATGCCTTTTTGGCACTGCAAACGCTGATGGGTTCATAGCTTTGATTCAGAACAAGCACGCGATTGGCCAATGAAGGCGAATTCGGCAATTGCAAGCTTTCCTGATCATCATCCTGAATGAATGAGGCCTTTTGCGATCCATATGTGGTGTTTTTACTGAATGTACCCTCGGCTTGAACAAATGATCATGTTTCAATGATACGAATATAGCACAGAAACATGAATTCTCATGATGTTCGCTTTGTCATCGTGAAATGGTAAATTTGAGTCAATATTCCATGTCAATGAGATTGTTTCCAACTATGAAGCCAATCATCGCTTGTATCGCCTTCATGCTTGTGTTCGGGGGTTGCTCAAGCACCAAAATGGCTTTGCCTGAATATCTACCCGTTTATGAATCCGCAAGACCTTCAAATGTTCTGCAAATCCCATATCCTATTTTGCTCCTTCATGGCCTTGGACAAAAGGCCAGTGTTTGGGACAAAGATGCCATTGAATTTTATGAACATGATCTCGGATTGCAACATGCGGGGATATTGCGGCCGAACAAAAAAGGAATTTCATTGGACAAAAAAGGTTCAGGAACGTTCATGGATTTTTTCACGGTACAATTCAGCAATCCCGTCGATTCAGTTGAAGGTTGGACAAAAGAATTGGAACAGTGCATACAATTTGTGCGAGAAAAAACCGGTGCTGATAAAGTGATACTCATTGGCTATAGCATGGGTGGTCTTACCGGCAGACATTATCTCACAAAGCATGTGAAAGATCATCATGTGCAAAGACTCATCACTATTGGTTCTCCGCATCAGGGGTCTGCTTATGCAAAAGTGTATAATTGGAAAACCTCGGTTAATACTACGCTCAAGGAAGGAAAGGGAGGATTATTGCAACCCATCATTGAACAAGCAGCGGAATTGATTCGAAAAGCAGAGCGTGATGTTCCTTTTGATTCTCCTGCGGTGCGTGATCTACGTAGACCACAGGATGGCGGTTGGTTTATCGAAAAATCCGGCAATAGAGAACATCCTTTGGATGTTGAATACATCTCCGTGATTGGTGATGTAGACATCATGAAGGAATTGTCTGCTTTGAATCAATCCGGTGCCAAGGAATTGCTCAGACGCATCATGGGATTGCTCGGACTCGGCGTTGAATCGCTCTTTGAGGGCGGAGATGGTGTGGTGAGTGCAAGTAGTCAGACAATCAATGAATTGCCATGGTTTAGATCTCAGCCGGGGAGACAAAGAATTTCACAGACGATAAAATTGTCCTCAGTTCATGAAGAACATCTTCGCAATAGCAATGAAATTCAGAAATTATCGCTTGAAGATCAGCCCGAATTCAAGGGCGCTGAATTCTATCGTGATGCATTCGGCAATCAATTGCTTCTTGTGATCGAGTATACAGATTATTTACCGAAGAATGAATGTAAAGTGACCATTGATTTCAAGCAATCGGGAATCACCAAACAAATCATCGTTTCACCCAAGGATATATCATTGGTGAAAACATCTTCCGGTCTCGTAAAACAATGCGCAATCAATATGCCGATGGGATTCAATGTCAACTCGGCTTTTGAATGTTCGATCATGATCAAAAATGCCTTTGGCAGACAATGTTCCGCAATCAAGTCTTGGAGAGGAATATGAATCATTTGTGGTCACCCTGGCGATCAACTTATATCCAATCATTTTCAGAGTCCAAGCAATCCGGTGATTGTTTTTTATGCGATGCATCGCTATCACATGCACAAGATTCTTTGCTTATCGGAGAAAGTGCGCATTCGATCATCATCATGAATCGCTATCCATACAATGCCGGGCATGTTTTGCTTTCACCCAAGCGACATTGTGCCGATCTGCTCATGTTGAGCGATGAAGAATATCTTGATTTGATGCACTTGACAAGAATCATGCAGGCTGTTTTGGTGGCTACATATGCTCCGCATGGTTTCAATATTGGCATGAATCTCGGTGAAGCCGGTGGCGCGGGTGTTCCCGGGCATGTACATGTGCATATCGTTCCGAGATGGAATGGCGACACGAATTTCATGTCCACTGTGGCTGATGCAAAAGTGATTTCATCATCGATGGAAACAATCGTGACTGAACTTAAAGCGAATTTCTTGAAGATCATGCAATCCACAGAGCCCGATCGCGGGACAGCATTATGAAACAAGATAAGCGGATTCAAGCGAAGCGATCACTGGGTCAGAATTTTCTGACCGACAAAAACAAGGCATCACGCATAGCCGAATTGATGGAAGCAACCGCTCAAGACAATATCCTTGAGATTGGTCCCGGATGTGGAGATCTTACTCGATTCCTGCTTGATACAGGCGCTTATGTACATGCGATTGAATTGGATGAGCGTGCCATCGATACCCTGCATGATCTCATCGAAGATGAATCACGATTCACTGTGGAGCATGGCGATGTGTTGAAATTCGATCTTCGTGCTTATGGATTAAACATCATGCAAGAGCAAGCTGATCATCGAAAACTGAAAGTGGCAGGAAATATTCCGTATTATATCACCTCCGATATTCTCTTCAAATTGTTTGAACATGCGGATATATTGGACAGAGCAGTGATCATGATGCAGAAAGAGGTTGCAGATCGGATAGTCGCTCAGCCAAGAACAAAGGCCTATGGCATACTTAGCATTGCAGCACGTTTTGTTTCTGCACCGAAAATTGCATTGAAAGTACCTTCGGGTTGTTTCACGCCACGACCTTCGGTGGATTCTGCCGTTGTGGTATTTGATTTTTCCAGAGCAAGTATAACGATGGAACAATTTGCCATGGTGCATCCGCTTGTAAGAACAGCATTCGGACAAAGAAGAAAAATACTCTCCAATGCTCTTCATACCTATATCAATGCTTATGGGAAAGAACTTCCTGAAGATATACAGTCAATGATGCAGAAGAGAGCCGAGGAATTGCTTCCGGAACAGTTTCTGCGATTGGCAGAATGTTTTTCACAATCATGAAGAATGGACACATGAAATCACAACCATTCATGCGATTCACATTAAGAGACATACTGCTTGGAGCTGATTGGTATTTTCTCGGAATGATTGCGATCTATACAATCATTTTGATCATATTCCATAAGCAAATCCCAAATGTTGGCATGTTCTTCATGCAGAATGTATTTCTAACTCTTACCATCATTAGCATTGCAACGCTTGGAAAATATAGATCAGGCAATCTCTTCATAAATATTCATCGCTATTATCATTTGCCAATCATCTATGTGATTTTCATGCAAGTGTTTGTGTATATCAGCGTATTGAATCCTCATGATTATGATCAGATATTGGCCGGATGGGATCGTGCATTATTTGGCATGAATCCAACGGAGTATATTCAACAATTTGCTTTTCCTGCATTGACCGAATTTTTGCAGATCGCTTATGTGCTATTTTATTTTCATGCATTTGCTCAATCTATTGAGCTGAATCTTCGTGGATTATATGAAGAAGCGGAATCAGTGACGCGAACAATCGTATTTGGATTCTTGCTTTCTTATGTGATGTATGTCTTCATGCCGGCCATCGGACCCAGATTTTCAGTTCATGATTATGCTTCAATTTCAACGGATCTTCCCGGACTTTGGTTAACCGATGCGCTAAGAACCATCATTGATACAGGTGATGGCTTTCGCGATAAAACACTGGATCCTGCCCTGCAAATGCATCGCAATTGCATGCCAAGTGGTCATACCATGATGACACTCATGAATATGATACTGGCATTCCGCTATAGATCCAAGTTACGATGGGTGTTTTTGATCATGGGAATCAGCCTGATCATCGCCACCGTATATCTCAGATATCATTATGTGGTGGATGTTCTGGCGGGAATAATTCTTGCATTTGTGGCTCTAGGCCTTGAATCTGGGATATATTCCTTCCTACAATCCAGAAATTTGATAAAAAAAGTTTCAATGGATTAAACCCATGCAATGATCTTGTGGTCTGAATACACAGAGATCTCAAATTATTCATTACTATTTCGGAGTTCGATTATGCGTACAATGATGATTGCGATATTGGTCGCACTAGGTATGACACTCTCTGCATCGGCACAAGATAAAGATCAAATCAAAGAAAGATTGAATGCCGGTAAAGAACAAGTAAAAGCAGGCGTCACAGTCGTGAAGTCAGCCAAAGAGCAGGCACGTCAATTGCGTGAGCAAGTAAAATCAGGTCAAATGACCAAAGAAGAAGCGAAAGCTCAGATGCAACAAATGAAAGATCAAGTTCGTACAGCGAAAGATCAAATCAAAAATGGCAAAGAGTCCGTCAGAGATGCTCGCCGTGAATTGCGTCAATTGAAAAGAGCCGGCAAACCATGAGGTTGAAGCTCCAATGCTCGACAATGTGTTCACTCCTCATCATGATCATGATGGGGAGTGTTCTCTTTATTGCCCCAATGTATTCTCAGGATCTTCCGACAGATCCGGATGACATGTTTGACATAGAACTGCTTGATGATTCACTCGATGTATTGCTTGATGATTCACTCGATATTTTACTGTCTGACACCACATTGTTTGCAGAGGAAATTGAGGAAGAATTCGAAGAAGAATTCCCATGGACATTGAATTCCGGTATTTCTTTGCGCAATAGACAGGTACAAAATGGGGTGGATTTAAGTGGAAGTCAGGGGTTATTGTCAATCGGGACCGAATTGTCTCATGATGGTGGATTCTTGTTTGGATTCGATGCGGCAAGAAGAGTTGGAGATTCGCCCGGGCCCCAAGGTTGGAATGCACGTTTGGGTTATCAATATTCGGCAAGTGATTGGCTGGATCTTTCAGCGCAATTCACGCGATTCGGTTATCCATCCGATACGATCAATCCGGTGGCAGGCATTCCGAACATGTTCTCTGTAAGTGCCACTGCTTTTTCTTCGGGATTGATGTTTGACCTCACTTTTGACCGCATGTTCGGTCCTGTTTCGGAGACGATCAATTATCTATCGGCAACCATCATGGCCATGACGCAATGGGGTAATCTCCGCATCACTCCGATTGCATCAATTGTGGGTACGCGATATACCATTGCCACAAGACGCTTGCTTATCAATCGACCGGGAAAATTACAGACGGTATCAGGTATAGCCATGACATCCATTGGATGTGCTCTTGCATATGATATATCAAGAGCATGGTCTTTGACCGCAACCCCAATGCTCCTCTATACTCCGCAGAAAGATTTCTCACCGAATGATGTTCAAGCAACATTTGTGATTGGTATTCGACATCTGCTTGAGTTTTGATGACAATTTGCTAATATCGGTCATCAATTTTCGAGCATAACATGTCTTCCATTATTCGCATTCAAGATTTACGCTTCACAGAATATGTGACACCTGATGACATTGCAGATCGTGTGTCTGCCATAGGCAAGGCATTGGATGATCGGTTCAAAGATGTGGATTCAATCATCACCATCATCACATTGAAGGGGGCATTCATGTTCGCTGCGGATCTGGTGCGCAAGATGCATACGCCGATGCGCATGGAAATGGTGAAAGCTTCAAGTTATAAAGGAGGAACCGTGTCGACGGGGACGGTGGAGCTCAGTGGATTTTCCGAAAGTTATGCCGGAAAGCATGTATTGATCATCGAGGACATCGTGGATTCAGGCAGGACGATACATGCATTGCAAGATGCTCTACACGAAAAGCACATCGCTTCATGCACGATCACAGCATTATGTTCCAAACCTTCTCAACATGATATTGACATTTCTCAGGAATTCGTGGGATTTGAATTGCAGCCGGTATTCATCGTTGGTTATGGTTTGGATTATAAAGAAATGGGGCGTGAATTACCAGGCATATGGCGATGCATCGACTAAGGAGGATTGCCGGTATTTGTGGTGTCTTGTGGATTGAATTGTTGGGGTAGAGTATTCAAAGAACCCGGTAATATTGCATTTGTTGGTAATTGCATGGGTTGATTTGGATTCAATTGCATGTTTTTCTTTGGTGATTTCTGATTTTTAAGAGGCTCCTGTTGGGGATCAGTTTGAATGATGGTACGAGAATTATCCTGTTTTTGTCCATCCACTTCAGGTAATTGCGGTGTGGATGCGGAATCTGAGGGCTGATTGTTTACAGAATTGATCGCAGGCTTTCTGTCAATCAACTTTCCTGATTTCACATCATAGATTCCACTTTTATATGCCAAGCCTATTTCCACGCCTGCTCTCACATCTTTTGCATATTCCGATTGCGGATATCGTTCAACCAGCATTCGATAATAGTGCAATGCACTATCTGTTTGCATAAGATTGTTCTCGAACATCCATCCAAGAGAATACAAAGCTTTGGGAGCAAGAGGGGAGTCACGATATTCCTCGGCAATCCGATTGAATTGTCGCGCCGCCAAAATATAATTCGATACTTTTCTGAAACGAACGCCTGAAGAATACAGCTCTGCCAATGTGTCGATAGTTACGGCTTCGGTGAATCCCATGATTTGTCTTGCTTCGCGACCATACTCCGTTTTTCCATAATCATATGCAAGAATCTCAAGAAGCGAATCAGAGAGTTCGGGTTGTTCTTTGCGAATCATTTTTTGATAACTATAGAAATATTGCGGTCTATTCGTATCATTGATTCGGACTGTTTCATAAGCCAATTTATAGTAGATCTTTGCAGAATCTTTATTGTTCAATTGATCATGAATGCGTGCAAGTTGATAATGTGCATAGCAAAACTTTGCATTCACTGAATCAGGAAATATTTGTGTGGAATCTTTGAATAAACTGTCTGTGATTGTTTTTCCCAGAGTGAGCATTTCATGTTTCTGACTCCATTCCGTTATGAGACCGAAATACTTTCCCGCAGCATCCATCACAGGGGATTTCACGGTTTTTGATTTTGCGAAAAAGTGTTTGGCTTCATCATATTTTCCATCTTTATACAAGCTCATGGCATTTTCGAAATAAGCCACAGGTATTGCCGGAAAGCCCGCGAGTTTTTCTGCTTCTTTGGCAAGGGTATTGAATTCATCTTTTTTGCCTTTCAGGCGTAGCATGCGTAGTCTCTGGCCGAGAATATCAGCTTTATATTCCTTGTAATTGTCATTGCCATCCAAATCATCAAGAATTTCTTGAGCTTCATCATACCTGTTCATGTACATGAGGCAGGCTGATTTGTATAATTCGGCTTCGAATTCTTGCGTTATTTCCGGACTTTCATAAAGAACCATGTCGAATTCTTTTAATGCTTTGTCGAATCTTCCAAGTCTATAATACAATGAAGCCAGATCCAATTGCCAGCGTGCACGAATTTCTCCATCATCACTTTGTGCTATTGCTTGTCTGTATGGTCTTACCGCCTCATCTTCATTGGACTCAAAGATCGCTTGTTCTGCCATGAACCGAAATGTTTCGGATAAGATGTCATATCTCTTCTTGAACCAAGCAATATCCGCAGTGCGGGAAAGCATGGTTTTTCCTAATGCATATTTTCTTTGTATGAGATAAATCTTTGAGAGCAGCAAATGTGCATCGGGGGATAATTCGCCTACAGCAAATTTGTCTATCAATTCAGAACATTTGATTTCCGCGGAAACCCATTCACTTTGATAGTAAAATGATTTGGCCATCAAAAATAGCGTGCCTTCAACATAATCCGATTTCGGATGCTGCTTAAGAATCTTTGAACCTTTGATAATAACGGAGTCCAATTTCACTTTTACGGGTTGCAGGCGGGATTGCTCAATCATGATGTCTTTCAGGAATTGTGGCAATTCAGCCGGCTTGCCGAATGCATCTTGACCGAATCTCATTCCGCTATCAACCGGCGTCAATACGCGAGGTTTTTGGCGTCGCATTATTTCCGTGCCCTCAAAATCGTATTCGGTTTCCCATATCAACCTGTCCATATTGTAATATGTGTTGAAATAGGTTGTGAAATTATCATAGGTATGGCAACCTGATATGAACAAACCTGCTAACAGGATGATCCATGAGAATGAGAAATGCTTCATCGTACCCCCGAATAACGATATTTGATGCCGGTTGGGAAAGGTGTTGTAAGACGATAATCTTCGAAACCACTATTATCCACAAAAGTGAATTGTCGTTGATCCGGATAGATCCATCGGGCAAATGTTCGGCCATCGGATCCGCGTGGTGTGCGTTCCACTTGAATGGGTTGTCCGAATATGATATAGACCATGCCCATGTCTGTCATCCAACCTTCCGTATATGATCTGAAATTCTTGTTCGCAAAATCAATTCTACCATAATACTCTTCAAATGCTTCATTGCGAGATGTTGATGGATTTGGATCTTGTACCTTCCAAAACTCTTCGAACATCATGCGTTTGGTTTCATCATCTTGGCCTTCATTGATATGATCGATTTCGGCCTGGGTTGCAATGAAGCGTAATTGCCTGACTGCTTTTTTCAAGTCTTGATAGACCAATCCACCAATTGTTTGCTCAATCGTGAGTGGTTTGACACTGCGAGTCAATTCCTTATCTATGGAATCACCTTTCATTGTATGTGCCATCACGATGAGTGTATATGTCTTTGCACGCAATATCGGCAATTGTTTCACCGGAATATATATGTGTTGAGATTCAGCTCTTCCCGCGGCATAGGTGACGGGAGAGGATTTTACGAATGTTTCTTCCTGATCCTCATCCATGATTGCATAAGAAATCCCTATTACATCATCTTTTGGCATTCCAAAGTGATAGAGTTCTACATAGAGAAAGAATCCATCATTCAAGCCGGCTACATTATTTGAAAGATGCGGCGTGATCACAATCGGACCATTGCTTTTTTCTTCGATTGCAGCGGAATACATCACAGAGCTGAAGAGATAGCGATGTTCCTTTTCTAGTTTAGACCACTGTGGAATCGTGATCGTTCTCACTTCCCGAATATCCGTATTTGCAATCGCATCATGAACATTGATGAAACATGTATGATAACCCATTGAAGCCGGTACACGAAATTGTACATAATCGAATTCGGCACTTATACCACGAGATTGTTCATAGGTTTCGGCAAAGAGCATGCGATCGAGATTCTGTTCCGCTATCTTTTTTCCGGTTGTGTCTCGCACTGACAATGAAATGGAAATCTTTGCACTGAATCCTTGATTTTCCGGAGTGAATTGTAAAGACTCATATGGTATTGTTGCATAGACATCAATGTAAGGCAGCGAATCTCCATCGGACTTGAACCAGTATGCATCGGCATGGATGACTGAAATCTTTTTAGCGATGCTTGGTGATTGTCTGAATTGACTGAACAATGAAGCGGAGAACATCAAGCTGATGATCGCCAAAAAGAATTGTGTGCTATGCCTCACGCATTTATTCATGCGAATGAAGTTCAAGTTCAGACATACGATCGATGATTCCGCCACCGATGACATCATTGCCTTCATAGAGTACGATTGATTGACCGGGTGTGATGGCCTTGCGTTCTTCCTGAAACACAATATGCAATCTGCCATCAGGCAATAGCGTGCATTCTGCGGGTGCTCCATCATCTTTATATCTGATTTTGACCGTGAATGTTCGAGTTCCTTCAATGTTCTTATACTTGATGAGATTCACTGAATGGGCAATCAATTCTTTTGAAAGCAATTGCTCTTCTTTTCCGACAATCACTTCATTTGAATCTGCGAGCACATTCAATACATATAGCGGTTCAGGTGAAGATATGCCGAGTCCTTTTCTTTGCCCAACTGTATATCCATGATATCCATTATGCGATCCTATTACTTCGCCGTCCATGATGATATCACCTTTGCCTGCTTTTTCTTCCAAGTCAGGCACCATGTCTCTCATGAAGCGTTTGTAATCATTATCGGGGATAAAGCAAATCTCATAGGATTCAGGTTTCTTGGCTATGCTAAGTCCGAAGCGTTCGGCTTCAGCTCTGGCGCGCTCCTTGGTAAATCCCGTAAGTGGGAAAAGTGTGCGTGAGAGATGTTCCTGCGTCAGGCCCCATAATGCATAGGATTGATCCTTCACATTGTCTGAATCTCTGGAGAGAATATAGCGATCACTTTGTGGATCGTGAGAAATATCGGCATAATGACCGGTTGCAATCCATTGAGCACCAAGCATGTCCGCTTTGCGAATCATCTCTCCCCATTTGATGGTGCGATTGCATTTCACGCATGGGTTTGGCGTATTTCCGGCGAGATAATCCTCAACGAAATAGTCAATCACTTCTTCTTTGAATCGTTCGGACCAGTCCACCACATAATGCGGAATTCCTCTTGCATTGCATACACGTCTGGCATCGTTAATGCCGTCAAGAGAGCAACATGAGGAATCATTTCCAACATTTCCACCAACATCCTCATATCTATATGTCTTGATCGTAATGCCTATCACTTCATATCCTTGCTCATGCAATAAGCATGCTGCCACGGAAGAATCAACTCCTCCGGACATTCCGACCAATACTCTATTTGGATTTCTTTTCATGATTATGCGTTTGTTCTCATTAAGGTCAATCTTGACGATTCATGAGTGGTGATAGTCTATGATTTCACAACTTTCAACTACTGATTTTGAGGCCTACTATACCTGCGAGTACCAGAAATGCTGAGATCAATCTCCATATTCCGGCTGAATCACCGTAAAAAATGATGCCGATTGTCATAGTTCCAACCGCTCCGATTCCGGTCCAAACCATGTATGCAGTGCCGATTGGAATGGTTTTTTGCGCCATCCATAGAAATGTAAAGCTCAATCCCATCGATAGAATGGCAAGAATCATGCCCCATAGTCTCGAGGCCGGATATTGCATGAATTTCATTCCGATGGGCCATCCCATTTCGAAGATACCTGCAAGGCAGAGCAATATCCAATCCATATTCTATCCTGTTTTGACTAAAAACATGCTCAAAATTACGTAAATGAGGGGTCTGAAATGATGCTTGCAACACTTTGTGCAGAGGATTTTATGCCTTCAATCAGCGGGTCAGATCTGATTTGTACATTCTGAATACGGCGTGATTAGTGCATAATCTCCATGCTGTCTGTAATCCGGGTAAACATCATAAGAATTTTCGGGGAAAAATTCATGTATTTGTTTCCCTCTATTATTCGTAGTTTTATCATGTAAATTCTTGATAAACATCTGACATTGCATGAATTATATACATGATTTCCATATCCCTGTCATGGGATTGTCTTTTTCGGTTGACACACCTTTGAAAGTTGCTCATTTTGGCATTTCTTCCGTTGTTTCCATCATGGAAGAAGATTTGTTGGAAATGATGAGGGAACATCATTCAAAAAAGAATGGAATTCCTTTTGAACCGATAGACAAGAAAGAGTTTGATTCCAGAGCCAAGCGTATCACAGCTTATTGCAATGTTCTCGATCAATTGGTCTCGAGAAATATAGAGCGCATTCGCAGCCAGGAATTCACATTTGGTTCGGACATCGTCAAATATTTCGAGTTATTGCCTGAGCGTTCTCCGGTTAAAGCCAAATACCGTGAAATGCTCCTATGTACTGATCAGGACAAGCGTTCAGCCCTTGAAGAAGATCTTAGAAAGGCGATTGTACCGGGATATATTGATGTGAACATTATGTCCAAGGTTGATAATCTTGGTGCTACAAAAACAGGTGAGCCACTTCCTGTTGAGCAATCTGATGCATTGACGGCTCTTCGCGGATATGCTCAAAGTGTCCTAAATTCCTCCATTGTTTTTTCAGCCGGCTATAATCCACGTTTGTATAATTATATCGCTGCTTTTGAGGATTTTTATCCGAATGCAAATGGCATGCTGAAAAAGCGTGTGATTTTGAAAGTGAGTGATTATCGTAGTGCGGTTGTTCAAGGAAAGATACTTGCTAAGAAAGGGATATGGGTATCGGAATTCCGAATTGAATCAGGTTTGAATTGCGGTGGACATGCTTTTGCAACAGATGGTTTACTGTGCGGACCCATCTTGCAATCATTCAAGGAAAACAGGCACTCCATGCGAGAGGAATTGTTTGCTTTGTGCAATGCCTCACTCGAAGCTACAGGAAGAATAACCTTTTCGGATCTTCCAATGCAAAGAATCACCTATCAAGGTGGAATTGGAACGGCCCATGAACAACAGTTTCTGATTGATTTTTATGAATTGGACGGCACGGGATGGGGAAGCCCATTCTTGCTTGTTCCCGAAGCAACCAATGTGGATGATTCCACTCTCAATGCACTGGCCACTGCCGAGCCGGATGATTATTATCTAAGTGGCGCTTCGCCTCTTGGCATTCCATTCAATCACTTCAGAAAAAGTGGATCTCAAAAATTGCGTGATGATCGTGTGGCTGCCGGAAAACCCGGAAATCCATGCGTCAAGAAACTTCTTATTTCCAATACGGAATATACGCAAGAGCCCATTTGCACATCCTCAATCAAGTATCAGCGTTTGAAGCTCGATGAATTGAAGCAAGCAGGGTTGCCGGAAGAAGAATATAAAAAGAGATTTGCGGCAGTCGTTGAAAAGGATTGTTTGTGCACCGGTCTTGGCACTACGGCGCTATTGAAAAATGACATTGTGAACAAGCAACATAAGCCCGAGGGTGTGATCATTTGTCCGGGTCCGAATCTAGCTTATTTTTCAGGTACATTCACATTGGCACAGATGATCGATCATATTTATGGTCGGACAAATGTTAGAAATTCCGTTGAACGAGCATCGCTCTTCGTCAATGAGCTTGTATTATATGTGAAATATCTACACAAAGAGATTGACCGCAATGCTTTGACGCTGAATCAGAATACATTCAGAACATTGAATGCTTTCAAGACAAATCTTCTTTCCGGCATTGAGTATTACAAAAGCATCAATGCAGACTTTTTGAAGAATTGCACCTATGAATGCCCTGACATGATTGCAGATCTTGAACGATATGCCAAAGATGTTCTGGCCATAGAAATTCCATCACTTGTCATTGCATCCTGATCACTTCTTTACTATCAATTGATTGATATTACCTTTTGTTGATGAAATCACCACATTATAGACCCCAATGGGGAATTGTGCCACATTGATGGGGTCTTGATTGTATTGCATGTGCATGCTTCTTCCATTCATGTCATAAACTGCGATGCGATTGATATCCGTTCTCAATGATGTGAATCGTATCATGTCATCATGCATCACGAGAGGTTCTACTTCAGAAATCATCGTTTCTTCCTCAGAAGTGGCTCTGCAAGCCACATCCATGGTTAACTTCCACAGATCGCTCATATAGAAATTCGGAACATATCCAAGAGAATCGGGTGCTTGACCCATGCGTATCATAACAAGATCATGTTCTTTGGAGAATGAAACGAATTGACCGTTCTTACCCATACCTGATATTGCATCTTCCGGTGCTTCTTTCGCTAAATTCCCATTAAAGAAAAATTGGAATCCTGGAAGCATATATCCACCCTGACCGTTGAGCCACCACAAATATCCATATGAGGGATTCAACACTTGAGAGCGCGTGATGCTTGCATTATAATACTCTCGATCTTTGATGATGGTATCCTTATTCCAAATTCCATTATTGAGCATCATCAATCCAAAGCGAGCCATTGATCGTGGAGTACTGAAATATACATTGTTGAAGCCAAGCTTGAGCCAAGAGCCGGTCATGCCGATTTTTGTTTTGAGTGTGGTTGTCGTAAACGCATTGAGAGTTTGACCGGTGGCTTTTGTAAGAACTTCTTCCAATAATGTATAAGGTGCATTGTGATATGACCATCGAGTCCCCGGATCGGCAAGATAGGTAAGGCATGTATCATCGGTGCAATCGAGATCAATCCCTTCATCATTTAATCCGGTTGTCATGGTAAGTTGATTCTTGATCGTGATGAGATCTTCCTTTTCCTTTGGTATGGAAGTCCACCCAGAACCAAGATATGTTGAAGTCTTGTCTTCAATCGAAAGCAATTTTTCTTCTTGTGCCTTTCCTATCAATACCGAAGTAAGAGTTTTGCCGGCTGATGCCCAATACCATGCGCTATCTTTTGTGAAAGTCCCGAAATATTTTTCAAGAACAATCCTGCCTTTATAGAGAAGCAAATACCCTTTTGTATTGGAACGTTCAAGATATTCATACAAAGCCGGAGTTTTTTCAGTACACCATCCCAGAGTGGTTGCTGAGAGTGTGTCCCATTGCAATTGAGGATTCAAGGGGGGAAAATATCTCTGAGCTTGTACTTCAGCATTGGAACAAAAAACCAACAGAGAGAAAGTGAGAAGCAGTGCTCGCATCATATTACTCCAAATGATGAACTGAAAAAAATGGAATAGTAGTTCGACAATAATTCCATTCATAGGTTTAACATCAATAGCCATGCCAAAAAAAAGCCTCTCATGTTTCCATGAGAGGCCATTTTCAACATTGAGATTTCATCAGAATGAATATCTGATACCCAATTGCATTTGCATACGGGAGAGCAAATCGGAATACTGATATGCATTTTCTCTGTCTCTGTAACTGAAAAGAGGTGTGCCAACCGGCAATGCCGCTCCATTGGCACCGAGAGTATTTCCTGTTCTTGCCAATCCCTCAAAGCGAAGCATCTGATCACTCTGATTTGGTACAAAGCGATAAGCATTGGAACCAAGATTGATGATGTCCAGGGATACTTCAAGATTATGTCCATTTGCAAAAGGATTGCGAATATCTGCGGCGATCCGAAGATCAATGCGATTATTCCATGGCTCGCGAGCAGCATTACGTTCAATGATTGTTCCACGAGCAGCATTTAATGCCTCATCATTTGTGATGAAGCGATCAAGTGCATCATATGTGGCATCAGTGGCACGAGAGGTGCCGGTTACGAGTGCGATATCATTTTTATCTTTTGGCACATAAATCAAATCATTGCTTGTTTGTCCATCGGCATTAAGGTCGCCATCATAAACATAAGAGAATGGTTGGCCTGAACGACCTTCATAGAACAATGATGCCTTGAGTGACACTTCAGGAATCAATTCAATGCGATAAGCAGCGGATGCAATCAAGCGATGAGGAATGTCAAAATAAGAACGTGAGAGCGTTGGAGTATTTGGATTGTCTTGGATATAATTAAATCTCCACTGAGACACAGCTTGTGATGACAAACCGGAATTGATGTCATAAGAAGCTGAGTGAGTATATGCGGCCATAAGATCCAGACCTGCTTTCCAGGATTTTTGCAATTGCACGGACATATTATATGAATATCCCATGTCGGTATTGCTTAGGAGAATCACATTGGTGAAACTCTTGCGACCATCATGGAATCGTGCTGTTGTATTGCGGCCATTGTAAATGCCGAATACTCCGCGATTGCCTGGCAATGTGGAGCCAAATTGAGTTGTGTCTCGGCGATCACCAAGATTCAAATCAGTATAGAAAATCTCATTCAGATTCTTTGTGTACATACCATCAACAGTCAGTATAATGTCTTCGGGCAATTTATAGTCAAAGCCCAAATTCATGCGAAAAGTCTGAGGCATCTTGAAATCATTGCCTGTGAGATTCAACTCTGTAGTTGATGCAACTTTTGTGGTATCCTTCAAATTTTCAGACAAAGAATTTGCGATGGTTGGATTGAAACGAACGGTATCGGAACCTGCTGTCGCAAGTGACAAACGTGCGATTTCCACACCGGTGTTTCCATAATGATTGGAGATCCAAACAAAAGGAACGCGGCCCGTGAAAATACCCGCGCCACCACGCACTTGCAATGATTGATCACCATTCACATCCCAGTTGAAACCAACTCTTGGGGAGAACAATAATGCTGACTTAGGCATCTCGGACGTTTTCCATCCAAGTGTTCTTGTTGAATCATTTTTATATGAAATGGATCCATTTCCATTGGATGCCACGCCAACTGTTGCAGTATTGACAAATGCATTTTCAGCTTTGAAATTATATGATGGAGCATCGGGAAACACAGGGACATCCACGCGCAAACCCACATTGACTTTGAAATTATCTGATACTTTGATGTCATCTTGAATATATGCACCTAATTGCATCGCTGAAAACTGAGCTGCCCAATCATTTGCAAATCCCGGGCGAGCAAAAGACATACTGACGGATGCCGCATTTCCAAGCACGAAATCAGAATAGGAATTGAAACGATATGTTCCATAGGCGTCACGGATGAAGAGATTTCTGAAAGAGAAAATTTCATTTTGTGTTCCGATTGTCAAGGTGTGATTCTCATTCAAACTCATTGTAAAGTTATCAGTGATTTCAATCACATCTTGATCGAGTTTATTCAAGTTTGAAAATTCTTCGGATCCGAATTGAATACCGACACCTTGACCCATGCTGGGATCATTGACCGTGATGGCTGAGAATGGCTTGCCGGTAACTTCACGGAAATCACGAATTCTAGTATATCCCACGATCAATTCATTGTGCATGTCATTCCCCAATGAAGAATTGAGTTCGAGCACGGTTGAATTCTGTGAATTATTGAATCGATAATTTCTGTCGCTAAAACGCAAACTTGTGACCGTGTTGCTATAATTGTCATCATAAGCACTTACATAATTGTTTCGGAAGGTGAGTCGATTATTGTCATCAATATTCCAATCCAAACGAGCAAATACTTTTGTAGAAGGACGTGTGATTTCAAAACCGGTCAATTGTCCCGGAGCATATCCATATTTTGAAGTCAAATGAGAAGAAACCAATTGTGCGATTGAATCAATTTGCTTGGATCTTGTATTCTGAGTCAATGCCACATTGTCAACCGGTTGCACCCGGGATGTGAATTCTGCATTTGCAAAGAAAAACAGTTTGTCAGGAATGATAGGGCCACCGACTCTCACACCGGTTTGCAATTCATTGAAATTGGAAAATGTGGTTGTGATGGTTGTATCCTTCGTTAGCGGATCAAGGAGATTATTATTCGCAATGTTCTTTCTGGTGATTGTCAAATCGCTAATCATTGATTGACTTCTCGTGAACCAGTAAGCGGAACCTTCGAATTTATTTGTACCGGATCTTGTGATTGCATTCACACCACCGCCGGTAAATCTTCCTTGGCGTACATCATAGGGAGCAACCAATACTTGGAATTCCTCAATCGCATCCAGCGAGACGGGATTTGTATTGGCTTGCCCGCCGGGTGTGCCTGCGCTACCTAATCCAAACAGATCTGTATAATTTGATCCATCGATTTGGATATTATTATAGCGATTGTTTCTACCCGCAACGGAAACACCGGCACCTGTTGAAACTACTTGAGGGGTAAATTTTGCAAAGTCTTGAAAAGAGCGAGAAATGGTGGGGAAATTATTCAATTGTTCTTTGGACACATTCGTTTGAGCTCCTGTTCTGGATGCTCCGAATACTCCTTTTTGAGCCATGACAGTGACTTCATCCGTGGAAATTGCTTTCTCGGACAATGCCATGCTAATTTTTAGGTTTTGACCAAGCTTTACAAATTGATTTGATAATGATGATTCACCATATCCAACTGCGGATGCCTTTATCGTATATGGGCCGCCCACGCGAACATTGTTAATGGTGAATGTTCCATTTGATTTTGCATTAGCGCCAAATCGAGTTCCTGTGGGGATATGGATCGCAATGATTTTTGCTCCCGCCACAATGCCTCCATTCGCCGCTCTGACCGTTCCGGTGATTCCACCGCTGGTAACGCCTTGAGCATGCATGGCAGCCGGCATGATGATTGTGCAATACACACCCAAACCCATGATGGCACTTACACAAAGTGAAAGTACTGAATGTCTCATAACACTCCTTGAAATGTGAAGTTCAAGCCAAGATTATGGCAAGAACGAGAAAAAAACATTATATGATTTGTCTGCGAATTGAATCGCAAACTGTGATTTTTCCATGATGAAAACATATTACCAAGTGGTAATATGTCAACTCTTTGCAGTAGATATCGAGAATCGCCTCAGCATCATTGCTGTGAACAATCCGAACCCTGCTCCAATGAGAAGGCCACCAAGAACATCAAGCGGATAATGCACGCCTACATATATTCTTGAATAGCTCACAAGCAATGCAAACACTAAAATCCAAAGTCTCATATGTGGAAACATGATGCCTATGAACATCGCCAGGCAACCATTATTGATTGCATGAGTTGATGGGAATGATTGGCCTGGTCCGCAAGGAATGAGCAAACGAATCGTTGCTTCCTGTCTGCAGGGTCTTTCACGATTCACCATCGGCTTCAACACATGTGTCGAGAACTGATCTGTGATGCCAAGCGTCAGTGCCAATGCCATAAGCGCAATGATGCCTTGCTTTTTATATGTGAAACCGATAAACAAAGCCAAGATGGCATAAATCGGCCAGGTATGACGGATTGATGTAAGGAATATAAAGAGGTGATCAGTCGGTGGTGAGGTCAGTATTCCATTCAACACTTGAAACAAAGCTGAGTCAATATGCATGATGACATTCTGCATGAAATAACCCGAATGAAACTGAATTGGATGCACTGCAATTTGATGCTTTTTTGCGGTAAATCAAGAATTGAGTTTTCCACAATTATCATTCAGTGGTGGATCTTCCAATGCTGCGTGAGAGGATCATTTCAGCAATAGCAAAACACAGTGCAAGAATCAAAAACAGTCTCCATAACTCTGTACCTACTCTTGCTTTTGCCACTGAATCACCAATACGTGAAGATTGATTCAGTATTTGCACAAGAGATGGTTCTTTGACGCGATCTTTGATTGCATTGAGCATGTCTTTTTCTGAAGCAAATGCCAAATGACCTTCTTGTACGGGAATATTGACTGTCAATGCTGTAAGTGACTCACCTTCCTTGCTTCGAATGGCATATACTCCCGGATAATTCAATCGTCCGATGCGTACAGACAATCCACCAGGAACGGTTAATCCCTGCACTTGTGATTCTGTTCCTGCGGGATCGCTCACACGCACCAATAGCTCGGGATTCTTCATGGCATTGGTAGGAATCATTGTGATTGCATCATCTCCGCAAATCAATTCGGAGGTGAGCATTTCTTTGGCTGATAAATATTGCATAGCGCGATATACCATTGCCGGCATCAAACCGGAATATGGGAATGTGCTCCATGCTGGTGATGGGGGAACGGCACAATAGAGGATTTTGCCTTCACCACGACGTATCTCCGTCAAAAAGCTGCCTCCTTGCATCTGAATGAGCGATTGGCCCCCACTTGCAGTCAATGCTTTTTTGATTTTCGGTGAATCGCTGAGTGAGGTTTCCATTTCCAAGCCCTTGAACACTCCTCTGAATAGAGGATGCTGTCTGTCCACTCCGCTGCAAAGTCCTGGTGACCGCTCGCTAAATGACTGCACGCTCATTGGCGCAAGCCCAAGCAATGACAATGCGGGGATTTGCTCTGCCGGTTCGATTCGATCATCCGGAAAAATGAGAGCAGTCCCACCTGATTGAATGAATGCATCCAATCTACTTGCTTCATTTCGATTGAGAGCGCCGGCCACAATGATGATATCATGCTCATCATAATTCACGACACCTGCTTGATCGGCAGCATATGTAGCATAGGAACCAACACTACTTGAAAGAGCTATGCGAAGAAATTCAGCCGAATTACCTGATGCAATTGCGCCAACAGTTGGCGGTGGCGGTATGATGAATGAGGCATGTCGAACATTATCATGCTCGAGTGCATCCGGTTCTATCATCATGCGTACACGTATGATGCCGGTGGATTTCGGGGGTGCGGACAATGTGACTGTTGCCGACTCACCTGCCTCGATGTCTATACTTTTTTGAGCAACGCGCTGCTCATTGAATAACATGCTGATGATCAATCCACGAATATCATTTTTCCCACTATTGGTAAGACGCGCCTGGATGTCTGCTGATTTGTCCTTCTCAAACATCGTGGTCATCATGATGATTGTGTCTATGGAAATATTCGTTGCGGGATTTCCATTTTGCATCGGTATGATGAACATTCCTGTTTGTGCATCAAATAATTGCAATGAATCAGCAAGAATCGATGCATAGTGAGATCGCTGCATATCAGTGATCAGATATACTTCTTTGTGGATGTTTACAGATGCATCCAGCAAACCCTGAGAAGCACGTAAAGCATCATTGACTGTTGCAGTGGAATGAGCAGGAACACAAGCATTGATTTCCTTCAAAAGAAATTCAGGATTGCGACTAAATGTTCTTTTTCTTTGATTTGCTATTGCGGACAAAGGAAGAAAGGCCAATTCATCGCCTTCTTTCATTGCCATTGCGATTTGCTTGACCATCCCCTTTGCTTTTGCAAAACGATTGCCACCCAAATCCGACACATCCATGCTCAGAGAATTGTCCAAAATGACTATGATACTTGTTTTTGCATGAGAACCAAGAGCAGGAATTGAACGTTGAATCGTCGGACGCGAAAATGCCAATACACAACAGATGATGATCAATGTTCGGAGAATCAATAATATGATTTGCTGTGTTTTGAGCTTACGAATGCTAGTCTTCTGCAATTCTTTGATGAATCGCAAAGTGCTGAAATCAACGGTTTTCAATTTCCGCAGATTCAATAAGTGAAGAATCACGGGAATTGCGGCCGCGATGAGACCGAGCAAAACAAGTGGATTGAGAAAGGTCATGATGATTGCATGTGAATGAAGATTACCCCTGAAACATCATGATTGCTCTTGAAGATCCATGGTGCAATGTCCGCAACGCTTTGCTTGCACAGGGATTTTCATCAAACAATACCGACATTCCTTTTCTTTGCTTTCTTTTGATTGTTGGAATTTCATGAGCGCTCTCGTCATGGCAAAAATTGTGACGGAAACAATGACGAAATCCAAAATGGAATTCAAAAACAGTCCTAAATTCAATGTTGGTGCACCGGCATCTTTTGCTGCTTTCAATGTTGGATAATCAATGCCATTCAAGCTGATGAAGAAATTCGAGAGATCCACCTTGTTGATTGCTCCGAGGGGAGGCATTACGATATCATTGACAAGTGAAGTGACAATCTTACCGAAGGCACCACCGATCATCACGCCAATGGCCAAATCCAGAACATTCCCTTTATTGATGAATTCTTTGAAATCTTTCAGCATACATCTACTCCTAGGATGACTCAAAAATCATGAAATGAACGCTTCTCTGCAAACGAATTTCGAATGGAATGATGTCTTATCCACATGCAAGCCCGATATAGCAAGAAAAGCAGGTGATTTCGTATTTTGCATGCATTCTGATTTACTTTTTGCAAGGATTGCTTCATGGCAGAGCATGGAATGGGCATTGATGCCTCAGAAAAAAGTGCACTTCTCGATAAACGCATAGATTGTTTGGACAAAGGTTTTGTTCGCCTCATCGATGTGATGGGTGATGATGCCTCGATTGTGCAAGCTGCTCGTGTATCCTATGGATCTGGAACCAAGAAGGTGCATGAAGATCGCGGTCTCATTCGTTATCTGCTTCGCCATGCTCATACAACTCCTTTCGAAATGGTGGAATTCAAATTTCATGTGAAATTGCCAATCTTCGTTGCAAGACAATGGATCAGACATCGTACCGCGAATGTGAATGAATATAGTGGTCGATATTCTGAAATGAAGGATGAATTTTACACCCCTTCAATTCAAGACATTCGTCCGCAAAGCGTCTCGAATAAGCAAGGAAGATCAGATGAAACGCTCCCCGACGGCATGGCTGAACAAGCAGCCGATGCTTTCAAGAAAGGTCAGGACGATGCTTATGCTCAATATCAGGAATTTCTGGAGCAAGGCATCGCTCGTGAAATCGCCCGCATCAATTTGCCGGTTTCGAATTACACAGAATGGTATTGGAAGATTGATCTCCATAATCTTTTCCATTTTCTGAGACTTCGCATTGATGCTCATGCCCAATATGAGATTCGCGTTTTTGCAGAAGCAATTGCAGAATTGGTGAAGCCATTTGTTCCTCATGCATGGGAAGCATTCGAGGATTATATTCTGAATGCACATCGCATGACTGCTCCTGAAATGAAAGTGATGAAACATCTTCTGCAATCACTCACCATGCCATCCGATGAGCAATTGGCTGAACTTGGTTTGAAGGGAAGGGAAGCTGTTGAATTCAAAGATAAAATGCAGGGACTCTTTTCTCAGGACAATCCCTGATATTCCTGTGAAAAACAATATCCGATATAGCGTCTTATTGATGTTCACGATCGGATTATGTGCCATTTCATGCTCAGAAAGTATTTCTCCTTCGATGGATTCCTGTTCTCCATCAATGATGAATCTTCCCGGTGGAATTTCCGTCATTCCATTTTCCGCTCATCAATCATATTCACAGCCGGTGTTTGTACTGGGACGTGCTTTGTTTTACGAAGGCAATTTATCAGGAGATGCCTCTGTATCATGCGCTTCCTGCCATAAACAAGCATTTGGGTTTTCGGATGCAGGAAATATCGTAAGCAAGGGCGTGGCAGGTGAATCGGGTATGCGCAATGCTCCCACGCTCATCAATTCAGCATTTCAGGCTTCTTTCTTCATGGATGGCAGATCCGCAACGCTCGAAAGGCAAATCGAAGATGCATTGCGAAGTCCGAATGAAATGTATGCTACTGATTCCATCGTGAAGAAAGCGGTGATGAACTCTTCTCGATTATCTCAATTATGGAAACAGGCATTTGGTGAACAAGAGATAACTCTCGGTGGAGTTTCAATGGCAATTGGTGTATTCACCCGTATGATTGTTTCAGGTTCAACTCTGCATGACGCATTTCTTGCAGGCAATCAATCTGTATTGAATCAAAGAGAGCAAAGAGGAAAATTATTATTTGATGGAAAGGCGCATTGCGTGAAGTGTCATGGCGGACCCCATCTCTCTGATGGCTTATTTCATAGCACCGGATTGCATACGCATTATTATGACAAGGGGAGATATTATGTCACGAAATCAGATGCAGACATTGGAACATTCAAAACTCCTACTTTGAGAAACATTGCTCTCACGCATCCTTATATGCATGATGGCTCATTGCCAACACTTCGGTCGGTGATTGAGCATTATAATGTGGGTGGAAAGCAATTCATCAATAAGTCTTCAGACATCATTCCCCTGAATCTCACCAAAGAAGAGATGGATGATTTGGAAGCTTACTTGCATGCATTCACTGATTCATCATTGATTCGCAATGCTTGTTTGTCCAAGCCATGATCAAGAAGCTCCAAGCACTGTGAGTTTTTGTTCGGCATCATCCAGTGTTTTCTTGCATGCCCCGATCAATGCAATCCCTTCTTCATACAGCGACATCATTTCATTGAGCGGTGCATTGCCTTGATCCAATACGGATACGATGTATTCCAATCTTTTTATCTGATCTTCAAAACTTTGTTCATTCTTCTTTGCCATGTGCATCCTTAGCTGAAAATGATAATGAAGCGGAATTGACGCAATAACGAATTCCTGTAGGGGCGGGTCCATCCGGAAACACATGTCCAAGATGTGCGCCACATTGCGAACATGTGATCTCGGTGCGAATCATTCCATGCGAATGATCAGGAGTTTCTTCAATCAATTCGGGATTCGGTGCAGAGAAAAACGAGGGCCATCCGCAACCTGAATCATATTTCTCATGCGAAGTGAATAGGGGAGCTCCACAACAAATGCAGGAATATGTACCATCTTCATGATGATCCCAATATGTTCCGGTAAAAGCGCGTTCCGTACCTTTGAGTCTTGTCACAGCATACTGTTCATCTGTGAGTTGCTCTCTCCATTCTTCTTCAGATTTATTGATGTGATTCATGTTATTTCTGAATGATGATGGGAATCGAACAGCGTTCCGTTCTTGTTTCAAGAAGAAGCATATACATTCCCGGACTCAATCCTTGATATGGTAATATTGCTGTGATCACACCGGGCAACGTGAATCCTTTTACAATAGGGAATTCACTACCTGTGCTTGAATATGCTCGCAGAGAGAATGGGCCTTGTTCAGGTATGCGTAGAATTATGTCTGCATCTTGAACAATTGGATGAGGATTCACGCTGATGGCGGCCTTTGCAAATGATTTATCGGGATGCCATAAGCGGATGCCGCCTTCATAACAAATGTCGCCGATGATCACATTTCCATTTCTGGTGGTATATTTCAAGATTCCACCTATGGGCTTTACAGCTTCGATCGTCACGCTTGTGGAAGGTGCATTTCCAAGTAATCCTCTTATATTCAAGTTGGTCAAAATCGGGGCATTGCTCATGGGCAAATACAGAGTCGCAAACTTTATTGAATCACCTGTAACTTGACTAAATCCCTGATTTGAAATTTCAGCAACAGTTGCATTCCATGAAATCCTCAATTCCACGGCTGTGATGCCTGCTCCTTCAATCCCGGAAGTGTCGACAATTGAGATATTCATGACCGCTTTTTCATTATTGTTCACAATCAATGAATCCAATATGATGCGTGCATTACCGATTGACACGAACATGGAATCAGACAAGGTGGAGCAATATTGTGAATATGCTCTGACTGCATAAAAGCCTGAAGTATCGATCACTTTGATTGAATCTCTGCCTTTTGCAAGAACAGTGCCATTCAATAACCATTCATATTGTGATCCATTACCACTGACAAATAGTGTATCATTTCTTCTGCTTATGATTGGCTTTATTGGTGGATCAACAATGGTGATTGTCACGGTATCGAAGATTGTACAACCTTTCGATGACATCCCTTTGACTATATACGTTGTTGTCACTTGTGGTGTGGCGATTGGATTCGCTATTGTTGGATCAGATATTCCTGTAATTGGCAACCATTCATATGCATCACTTCCGCTCGCATCTAACATTATTCCGTCACCTTTGCACAAGACGGTATCTCGTAATTGAGTGATTTTGGGTTTAGGATTGACGATCACTGAAATCGAATCTCGGAATACACATCCTATAGGTGAAGTTATTGCAAGTTGATATACTGTTGTTGTTGATGGTTTCACATTGATTTGCTTAAAGACGGATCCTCTTGCAATCGTATCATTTTGGGTGTACCATACATATGTATATGGTGGGACGCCACCAAAAGTAAATGAGCCGGGAATTGCGATCGAATCTTGTTCCGGGCATCTTTCAATAATGCGCTGGATACCTGAAACGGTTGGTGCTTCTTCCATTTCGACACGGATTGTATCTATAGCGGAACAACCTGATTGTGTTTCTGCATAGACTGTATATGTGCGTGTGGAATCAACAATGCAACGTACTTTTTGCCCTTTGTTTTCGAGCAATCCTTTTGTGGCAAGCCATGTTAAATCCTGCGTGCTGTTTGCACTAAGAATGATGGTGTCCCCTTTGCAAGCTTTGATGATATTCGAGGGAACGCTCAGCGTGGGAGCCGGCAATACTTTTACACTGACCAATGCATAATCAACGCAACCATTGGAATCTGTTACGATCACTCGATATACTTCATCTTTTGTAGGTCTTGCAGTTGTGTTTTGCCTATCAGTATTTGTGATATTCATTCCTTCCCAACGATATGTATAGGGTCCTGTACCACCGATTGGTTTTACGGATAATTGCACCAATGTCTTCTCACAAATCGTTGTGTCTTTCGAAGCGGAAACAGACATCACACCAAGTGAACTTTCTTTGAATTGCACATTGGAAACTATGATTCCTTTTTGGCCCTGTTCAGCTCCATAACTATTTCTATGGGCTGTATTGAGTCCGGGCATGCCACCAATATTGTCTATGATTGCAAGACTTGATGCTGAATTTTTAAAGAGTACGGCACCACCGGCACCACCTCCCCCCGGTCCATGCATCGCGGCAGCTGTTGAACCACCTTTTCCACCCTTTGTTTCAATGATGAGTGTATCGCCAAATGAGATAAAACGATTCACATCAAAGTAAACGGTTCCGCCGGCACCACCACCTCCATAGCCATCATTTGATGCTCCGGGTTTAGGACCTCCGACATCGGCACCATTATTTTTGATGACAGCAAAATCTCTGATGATCACATTATTCGCTCGGATATATGCGATGCCACCACCGGCTCCTCCAGACAAACTTGCATTGTTATTGTCATGTCCTGCACCACCTCCTCCACCCATGAATAATCTCGGCAATGAATCATTCACGAATTGTTGATAAGGAAGATTCATCCCACCGATTCCTCCGATGTGAGCGAGTGTATCTGGCCAATCTTTTGAACCTATTCCGCCATTCCCGCCATTACCTCCGCCACCCCCACCGGAATTATGAGCATTGCCACCGCCACCACCATTTGCAGGAGCACCTCTTCCGAGGAGATAATTTCGAGAAAGTATTGCAATGCCTGAACCTTTTTCACCTGCATCCAATACAACTGTATCCGGGAGAGCATAATCCATAACTTTGTAATTGCCAGAGCCGACCCTTGCTCTTCCACCATTGAAACCTTTACCTGAAATATCAATGATTCCTGCTATTTCAAAGTAAAGCCGCACTTCAAATGCGAGCACTCCGCCGGTAGAACCATTCCATGGTTCACATGTGAGTGGCATATTGAAAATATTCACTTCCGCTGAATCATAAACAGGCACCGTCACCAATTGCACGGGTGCTTTTTCGGGGTCATATTGACGCATGGGAGCATGCTTGAAAATGATTGTCGAGCCCTTGATCGAATCAATAACCAAGATTTCGGAATTTCCTGCATTTCCCCATTGTAGAACAGTGCCGAAAGCCGGAGTATTGGTGGTATCTATCCTGGCCCCTTGCATTTGTATCATCAGAACTTTTTGATTTGGAGCAAACCCAAACACACCAATCACATCAACCGATTTCGTGCATCTATGATATTTGGCCACTTTCGCATAATTATTGATGATTCCTGTCAAGGGTTTTACGCCCTGTCCATGGGAAATTCCGGTAAAAAGGACCAAAAAGAATAAGCAAAAGGCCAGTTTTGAAATGAAGTGGCTTTTAATTGGTCCGGAATTATGTGAAAAGTTCAAATGCATGTCACGAAAATACATGTTTTCAGCAAAGTTGGAACCCACAACAGTCTAATTTCAAGGAGAAAGTTAGCTATGCGCAAAAAACTGCTGTTTTTGGGACAATTCCTTGAAAACTATTGCTTTGAAGGGCACATTGAGCTGGGATATTGGGGGGAAATTCGAGAAAAATCCGTATTTTCGCGTTACGCAATCGTGCGTATTCATACACCTTAGGTTGAACTTCAAGCCATGGCAAAACCATTAAGCATATTGTTTGTGACGAGCGAAGTCTATCCATTTGCCAAGACCGGTGGTTTGGCGGATGTTTCCTATTCTTTGCCCCTTGCTTTGCGTGAATTGGGTCATGACATCCGAGTGATGGCACCAAAATACGGTTCAATCAGTGAAAGAAAGAATCGCATACATGAGATCAATCGTCTTCGAGACATTCCAATTCCGATTGGCGATACAGAATCGTATGCAACAGTCAAATCCTCATCCATCAATAATCCGCGTTCAAAAGTTCAGGCATATATCACAACCAATTCGAATTACTTTGATGCCAAGAAAGGTTTTTATGCTGATCCTGCTACCGGGTTGGATTATCCTGACAATGATGAGCGATTTGTGTTTTTTGGGCATTCGGTGATACAAACCTGCATGTTGCTCGGTTGGGTTCCTGATATCATTCATTGCAATGATTGGCAAACCGGGATTTTGCCTGCATTGGTTCGATTGAAGCATAATGATTTGTTTGCAAAAACGAAGATCATTTATACGATACACAATTTCGGATTGCAGGGTGATTTTCCGATGAAAACATTAACAAAAACCGGATTTTCTTCCGGTGATGCTGATGCTTTGTCGCATAAGAAGAAAGTCAATTTCATGAAAGCCGGCATACATTTTTCGGACTGCATCACAACAGTAAGTCCGACATATGCAAAAGAGGTTCTTGCAGATCAAAAGCTCAGCAATGGGCTTAGCGATGTGCTCAAAACAAAACCCGATCGTATGGTGGGGATTGCTCACGGAGTTGATTTGAACACATGGAATCCAAAGACTGATGCATATCTTACAAAAAAATATGACAAGTCCTCTTTGGAAAACAAAGCACCGAACAAAGTAACAGTTCTTGGGAGATTTGGCTTGCCTGTGCATCATGATAAGCGAGTTCCTTTGATAGCAATGGTCACTCGTATCATCGATCAGAAAGGGATTCAACTTATTCTTGATGCTGAAAAGGATTTGTTCAAAAAGGATATACAATTCGTTTTACTTGGGGAGGGTGATCATTTATTCTATCCAAAGCTCGAAGCATTGGCAAAAAAATATCCTGAAAAATTCTCTCTTCGCATTGAGTTTGATGATGAATTGGCTCATTTGATGGAAGCAGGCGCAGATATGTTTCTGATGCCCTCCAAGTATGAACCATGTGGTCTCAATCAGCAATACTCATTGGTGTATGGCACTGTTCCCATCGTACGTTTAACAGGGGGATTGGCAGATACAGTCATGGATTTTGACAAAAAAACCGGTGAAGGCACAGGTTTTCTGTTCAAGGATTATACTGCTAAATCAATGCTTGCCGCCATAGACAAAGCGTGCAAACATTATGATGATGAAGAACAATGGAATGCACTGGTCCTCAATGGCATGAATGAAGATCGTTCTTGGGGGCGGGCCGCCAGACAATACAGTGAATTGTATCGTGCTCTCATGAAAGACATGCTCTAATGAACATACATCGCTCTTCGATTCAGCTTTCCTTATATATGTTTATCGGTTCCTTCTTGCTCTTGATCATGTCGGGATGCAATGAGCAAAGTCCGATAGCAGGAAGTGACTTGCATAATGATACCATCAATGCAAGCGTCATTTCATCCGATTCAGTTCCCATGTTGATAGGATCAAGCTTACTTAATAATAAGCCATCCGCTTCATATCCCGTTGATGTGTTCTTGGGGGCTGCGAAAGGATATACCTCAACTGTGCTTCTTCGTTTCACGCCTGACAATATTCCTGATTCCGGTACATATCAAATCATTTCTGCGCAATTGTCGCTCCAACCAAAGAGATATGCATTTGGCGATACCTTGTCGAATCGTTTGGCTTTTGATGTGTTCCCAATAGCAAAACCATGGACACCACGTGCCACGATTGACACATTGCAACAAGCCGGTTTTTTGGAAAGCAATGCCCAAGGAACATTTGATGCTTCGATTGCTTTGCGTGATACGATGCCGGAAATTTTCTGCGATATATCACCGAACTTGATCAAATCGTGGTTCGAGATAAAGCAAAAGAAGATTAAGGATTCGACATTCAATACCGAATCTGCTTATGCAATTGCACTTGTTCCAAAACCGGTTTCCAATGTTATTCGAACATTTGCCAGAACAGCTTTGACCGTGGACCCCGCAACAAATGCCAAATTGCTCGATGAAGCAATGATCATACGCGTGATTTGCAGAAAAAATGATGCCACGAAGAATGATACCATACTTGTCAAAACCGCCTATCATGGGTCTTTCACTTCTGATCCATCCACCAAATCAGATAAGATCATCGTGAATTGCGGAACAGGTGTCTATGGTGGCTTGGACATTTCATTGAATCAATTGCCCTCGGGAATTGCCATTCATGGTGCAGTCTTGAAATTGACTTTGGATAGTGCATCGAGTGTACGCGGAAATCAACCTCGAGATTCAATTCTGACTGCGCAATTCACGGACTCCACAAGTGGAAATCTGATACGGGAATTTTCCGGTTGGGCCAAGAATGGCTCGGATGTCTATGAGTTCTCAGTGGTAAATGCATTGATTGAATCATTGCTGCGAAAGTCGAGAGTAGGAACATTGAAGATATTCCCATTCATCGATAGAGATCGCACTCGATTGGATAGACTTGTATTCCATGGACCCAATGATCCGGATCCCAAAAAGCGTCCATTGCTACGCATCATCTATTCGACTCGCCCCAAGCCCTGAATAATTCAAGCAGAGAAAAATGCAGCAGTAATATGGTTATCCATTGTACTGCATTGTCTATTGTATACCATTCCATCCCCAACTTTTCACATTACAATTGTATATTCGCTGCATGTTTAATTGAGAGAATTCCCATGCTTCTATTTATTCTTCTATCTGTTTTTTCATTTCACATGCATGCGCAACAATTGGAGCAATCCATTGTTCAAGGCATGAAATATCGTCATATAGGACCTTTTCGCGGGGGAAGATCTCTGGCTTGCACGGGTATTCCGGGCGATAGACAAATCTATTATTTTGGTGCTACAGGTGGGGGTATATGGAAAACCGAAGATGCAGGTGAATCTTGGTTTTCAATTTCCGATACAACATTCACTGCATCATCAATCGGCGCAATCGCTATTGCACCCTCGGATCATTCGATGATCTATGTTGGAACAGGTGAATGTGATATTCGGGGGAATATCTCCTTTGGAGAAGGCATGTATCGTTCACTAGATGCAGGTAAAACATGGAAATCAATCAGTCCTTCTTCATTCGGCAGCATAGCCAAGATATCCATTCATCCAAATAATCCGAATGAGGTCTTGATTGCATCAATGGGAAGAATATTTGGTCCGAATCCAGAGCGAGGACTCTATAAAACCACGAATGGTGGTACTACATGGACACAGGTATTAAAAGGGCAAGGTGCATTTGCAGATTCCACCGGTGCCATAGACATTCAAAGAGATCCACATAATCCCAGAGTATTGTATGCAGCTTTATGGCAGGCATATAGAAATGCATTTAGCATGAATAGCGGTGGACAAGGCAGCGGTTTGTTTCAGTCCACCGATGGTGGAGACACATGGAAAGAACTATCCAAAAATCCCGGTTTGCCAAAAGGAATTCTTGGTAAGATTCGCATCACATGTTCACCTGCAAAAAGAGATCGCATTTGGGCCATGATTGAACATGAACATGGAGGTTTATTCAGAAGTGAAGATGCAGGAGCAACATGGACGAAGGTTTCAGAGGATAGAAACATACGCCAAAGACCATGGTATTTTTCACATATAGTGGCCGATCCTCGCAATGCCGAAACACTCTATGCATTGAATGTCGGTATATTTAGAAGTACCGATGGAGGTAGAACATTTTCAGGTATGCGAACCATGCATGGCGATCATCATGATATGTGGATTGACCCTGAAGATTCGGATCGCTTTATCATCGCAGATGATGGTGGCGCATTCATAACCAATACCGGAGGAAGCACATATTCCGATATTGATATTCCAACCGCTCAGTTTTATCATGTCACAACCGATAATCAAATACCATATCGCGTATATGGATGTCAGCAAGACAATTCTTCCATCGGAATTGCATCTCGCTCACTTGGTTGGTCTATTGATAAATCCGATTGGTTTATTGCTGCGGGCGGTGAATCCGGATATATCGCCGTTGATCCCAAAGATCCAATGATCATCTATGGAGGAAATTATGGAGGATTTCTTTCAAGACTCAATAGAAAAAACATGCAAGATCAAGATGTGAGCGTTTATCCTGAAAACGTTGTTGGAAGTGCTGCGGCAACTCATCCATATCGTTTTCAATGGACATATCCCATCGCCTTTTCAAAGCATGATCCAAAAGTATTGTACACATGCGGCAATCATGTATTCAAATCAACCAATGATGGTCAGGCATGGGAACGCATAAGCGATGATCTCACAACAAAAGATACAAGCAAGATGCAGGCATCGGGAGGCATGATAACAAAAGACAATACCGGCGTTGAAACATATTGCACGATTTTTTCTTTCAGTGAATCTCCCTTGAACAAAGATGTACTGTGGGCCGGAAGTGATGATGGCTTGGTTCATGTAACACGTGATGGTGGAAAAACTTGGAGCAATGTCACTCCGAAAAATCTACCGAATGGAGGAAAACCTGCTCTGATTTCCATTATTGAAGCAGGACATTTCAATGAAGGAACCGCCTATATCGCGGCAACACGATATAAGTCCGCAGATGATAGAAAACCATATCTACTCAAAACAACAAACTATGGCAGTACATGGAACATCATCACAAAAGGTATCCCGGACAATGCATATACACGCGTGATTCGTGAAGACGCAAAACAAGCCGGCCTTTTGTTTGCAGGAACCGAAACTGGAATGTATATATCAACAAATGACGGAGATTCGTGGATGACATTCCAGAATAATCTTCCAAGAACGCCGATTCATGATATCGCAATTCAAGAGCGCGAAGGAGATCTGGTGATAGCAACGCATGGCCGCTCTTTCTGGATAATGGATGATATCACACCGCTACGATCTATTACATCAAAAGAACGACTATCAGCCGGTAAAACAATTCAGGGTTTGACACTTTTCAAGCCTCGCATGAGCTGGCGAATAGATGGTGGCTCATGGTCTGCTCCCATGATGCAAACCGGAGAAAATTTACCCAATGGAGTCATGGTGTATTATCATTGGGATGGTTCAGACAATCAACCAATCACCATGCAATTCCGAGATGAAAAAGATTCAGTGTTACGTGAGTTTTCATCTGACAAAGATATGAAGGGTGAAAAAGCTCAGACAGAAACCATCTATCATACAGAGCCCGGAAAGGAAGTGAAAAATGCGGCACTCATGCTGCAAAAAGGTCTGAATCGTTTTGTATGGGACATGCACGGAGCACCTGCATTGGAATCACCGGTTGTCATGTGGGGTGCATCAACCAGAGGACCAAAAGTTGTGCCGGGCACCTATTCGGTTTGTCTGAAAAAAGGGGATAGTATTATTGCAAAACAGGTCTTTGACATCGCATCGGCAATAGGTGCATCAAAGGAAGATCTGAAAGCTCAATATGAATTACATGCTTCGGTCAATGCAAAAGTGACCGAGACGCATAAAGCAGTCAACAGAATCAAAGACATGCGCTCTTCCATCACTCAAGCAATTGCAAAAATGAAAAAGGAAGTGAAAGATACATCCACAACCAAAGACATCATGCGATTGGGAAATGCAATCATTGATACATTGTCAGCTATTGAACAACGATTGGTACAAAACAAGGCAAAGGCAGGGCAAGATTTGTTGAATCATCCAATGAAGCTCAACAATAAACTTGCTGCATTGACATCGACCATCGCATCTGCTGATGCAAGGCCAACAGAGCAGACATATCTTGCAGTGAAACACATCACCGGATTGATTCAAAGAGAACTTGATGCAATCAAGGCATTGGAATTGGTCGAAATCAAAAAATTCAATGAACAGTTCATTGGTCTTAAATTACCGGTAATCGGAGCGGAATGATTACTGTTTGATGAATCGAATCATGTGTTCATCATTCTTGAATCGTAACATATATATACCTTTGGGCAAGAATGACACATTAAGCGGAGTATTTGTCATGCCGGACATGATGGATGCTCCGTTTATTGTTATTATATCATAAGACTTTAGTTCTTGATGATGAATATGAAGAATATCTTCAATGGGATGAGGGAATATGCCATAGCTGATCAAAGCATCATCGATGGAACTCAATTGTTGCTCTCTGAATGTCAATGTTCTTATAGCGCTCCAAGCACTCCATCCATACATATTTAGAGACCGTATCTGCATATACCAAACTGAATCATTGCCCGGAATGAATTGTGGCAAATTGATTGAAGTTGCAAGCCCGGCATTCACAGTATCTGCTTTGGGAGAAAATGCAAGATGTGGTGAAAAACGCACTTGGGACTGCAAGATGCTGTCTTTTGCTTGTACTTGCCAAGAGATCACAAGACTTAGTTTTTCCCCTTTTGGATATGTTAACACAGTATCATTGCTTGGACGAATCACAATGATGCTTGGCACTTGTCCTTGTTGTAATTCCGAGAATCGGATGGCAGTCATTTCGCTCCAAGAACTCCAACCAGCATTGTTTCCAATTCTTGATTGCATATAGAGGATTTCATCTCCACCCATTGTATTAGCCGGAAGATGATTGGCAATCGGATTCATGATATCAGTTGTATCCGCAATCAAAAAAGTTCTTGTTTTGGAGAAACGTGCTTGAGCTTTCGTCAATGTTTGTCGCGAGTTTCTTTGTACTATGATGGAAAGAGAAGGTCGTTCACCTTTCTTATATTTAATCAAGGTATCTCTTTCGGGGAAAATATTTGTCAATACAGGAATCTGTGACATTGCATTCGTTCCAAAGCGAAGTCCATTCCCATCTGTTCCAATAAACATTTCCCATGGCACCAATGGATGAAACAAGAATGTTCTAGAAGCTTTAGCAGGAAAAATCTGGGATAACTCAACAAATGAAGGAGAGGGCTGTTGGATATTCTCTGAAAAATACAATCCATGTGAAGCGGTTGCAACAAACATCTGAGATGATTGTACGGGATTTATGACACAAGCATTCACTCTTCCGGAATATTCTTCCTTTTTGGGGAGCGTCAATATCCTTGTCCATGTGGAACCTCTGTCGAGCGTGCGATAAACTCCACCCGAGTTATCTTGCAGATTCATTGGATTGCTCCATGTGCATGCATACCATGTATTGCGATAGGGGTCATGAGGGTCAATCGAAATGGAAGTTGTCCATGTTTTCATGGCTTCGATCGAATGATCTTTCCATGAAATGCCACCATCCGTGGATGAAAATACGCCAGCACTCTGTGTTAATGTAGAACCACTTCTTCTTGCTGTGAATGATGAAATGATCGTACCATCTTTCAAGACTATGATTGAATGTGGATGCCCTTCTGTTCTTGGCGGATTAGAGAGTGCCTTCCAATTGCCATTTCCATTCACTTTATCATTAACCAGTATGCCACCTTGCTTTGAATGTGCAATTCCGGCATACATCAAATTCGGATTTTGGGGATCAATGCATAATGTAGAAATGGTTGAAGGGAATTCTTGGATGATGCTCCAAGTGGCTCCTTTGTCGGTGGAGCGCAGTAGTTTGCTCGGCGAATTATCAATGATGCTATCTGAGACCTTTTCTATCGAATACAAAGAAGAAAGTATCGATACAGCGGCATATACATTTGTTCCTGATTGTTCAAGCGCATAACATGTTTCAAATGTTGTGGGAAGCAAACATTTGGTCCATGTTTTTCCTTTGTCGGTTGATCGAATGATTCCACCCATGTCCAAGCCTGATAGCATGACCATTGAATCCACATGCATGATGTCATGAATCGTGGTATTCTCCAAGCCATTTGACTCATAGAATGAATTCTTTGGCACTTGCGTTCCGGGTGACTGCTGCTTTGGAAAACCGGTATAAGCTTGCCTCCAACTATCTCCGCCATCACCTGATACGTGCAATGTGGCATAATCACCAAAGGCAATTGCTTGAGAATTCTTTTGAGCAATCGCCAGAGTGAGAGGAGTATTTGCATAATTCCAATCCCATGAACTTCCTTCACCAATCCAACCGGTTGTAATATTTTGATTATTCGCTGTTTTGAACATCGATTGAAATGTACTTCCACCATTTGTCGAGCGCATGATCATCGGTTCTGATGATGCATTTGTACCCGCAAGATATATGCGTGATGGATCATTGATGGCCATAGCGCAGAGATTCGGAGCGAAATCTTGTGGAAGGGCACTTTTTTTCGATATCCAATCACCGGAAACACCATTGATCACATCCATGAGAAATAGATCGTCCACAGTAGTTATTTCATCCGCCTCCACTCCGGGATAGAGCATGTCCATTGGACCGGTAAGACATACCAGTCGAAAAAGATTGCCGCTCGAAGCATAATGAAATGAAATGATTCCTGAATTGTTTGGTACATCATAGAATGAATCTTTCAAAAATGTGAAGCCATCATCATCAGAAGTATAGATTCCTGCTTGCGTTGCCACCATGATATATGGTCCGTCAAACAAAACACCGGCTATATGACAACCATCGGCTCCGTCGGTCAATTCAGAAAAGGCAATTGTCCAATTCGCTCCGCTATCATAAGAATAATAGACATCCGTATAATCCGAAAGAATGAGTCGATTGGTCGATTCGGGATCCGCATGAATCGAATATGCTCCCCCGAAAGTTGGATCATTTATGGGTGTCCATGTTCTACCGGCATCGCTACTTCTTACAGGAATATGATAACCATCCTTATATGAAATTGCATATTGAATCATCGGATTTGTGGTAAAAGTGATTCTACCGGCAAATCCACCTCCTGCAAGAGTTCCATATGGAATGGTACTCCATGTTGTGCCAAAATCTGCACTTGAAAACATTTGTGAAGAGCTTCCTGCAACGCGCAATGTAAATGGCGCACTTGGTGAAATGGTCAATGAGTGAAATTCAGAACCACCGCCCATGCCTCGCGGCTCGAATCGAAGAGGTTGGGATGATGCAATCGCATATGTGAACAATCCGCATAGGACCAAATGTGTAAGAATTTTCATAGCGCTATCGAAGAAATAGTTCATAGTATATCATTAACACCACAATCTACAATTCGTCACACTCGGAATCAAAAAATCATACAATTTCTTGACTTTGCATGAGCATTTGAGAGAGAGGGTAATTCCATAAACATTACGTTATCATATAAAGATTACTTTGGCATTCAGATATATGATGAATCCTGACTCAAGGAAGTGGGATGGGCTCAACAACAGAACATGAATCACAGATATGTGACTTCTTTCTCTTGCAATGGTTTGAGATAAGCCCCGATGACAGGAGGAAACAAATGTGCGGCTTTATTGCATAATGAAATCGCACTTACGCCCAATGAACCGGATGCAAGCAA
>Ga0194126_10001245_pt1 | contig 42831 bp, 40 predicted proteins | sample TA2KigC150mmetaG_FD_148641 | JGI IMG/M metagenome (GOLD analysis project Ga0194126, IMG submission 148641) | Freshwater microbial communities from Lake Tanganyika, Tanzania - TA2015035 Kigoma Deep Cast 150m | ecosystem: Environmental > Aquatic > Freshwater > Lake | place: Tanzania: Lake... | reverse complement strand
CTCTGGTGCAAACCGCCAGAAGGCAAGGGGTCCATCCAAGGAAATTCCTACAAACCCTCCTCACCGCTGATACAGCAACTGCTCAAGCCGCTCTGTATAATAATTCCAGTTGACCTCCCGAAAACCCACATGTAAGATAGGGACTAAACTGTTACTAAAGAACGACCGCCGATCTTGATGACTTTCATCTTGCATTCCCTTCATGGCTCATGCTTGTATCAATGTCCGAAACACTATAATGGAACACCTAACAACATGCAAGGTTTTCTTAACGGAGAAAATACCTTATCCAGATTCCAAAGTTCAGCGAGAGGCCCTGTATTGTCCCGATCGAGGTCTCCCATGAGCCTCCACGTTGGTTCTCGGGCTTCTCTCGTCGTAAATCAAAAATATTATTTTGTTCAGAGTGCATGCCGGAGGGTTTCAGTCTCCAGCTGAAGGCCATCGAAAACTTATATCGAGCAGTCGTGGAAGTCCAGCCTGCAGTGATCGTCAGTTTTTCATCTACCCAAAATATCAATGCACTCCAGAAGCGGCTGGGACAAATCGCTCCTGAGCTTAGCGATATTGAGGTGGAGGAACTGGTTCTATACGGAGATGTCGAAGAACGATTGAAGAAAGTTGACCCTGAGCGGCGCTTGGTACCGCTGAATGGGCCAATCGAAGCTATGGCAATGCCTACACACCGGAAAACATCCCACCCGAACAGATTTAACAACCAGGCCATTGAACAGATAACTATTTTCCAAAATTGTAATATTGCACCCGACGAGTCGCAACCTTAGCTCTCCTTAGAAATGAACCATCATTCAATCAATAAACACCAGAGAGGCTGTCATAATCTATCACTTGACATTGGCATTATGACAATATAATATAGCTTATTATGGCAACTTATTTTGAAAGAGACTTTGCATCAACAATTCTCAGTGCTCTTAAAAATATGCCCGTCGTCGCCATCACAGGATTGCGACAAACTGGGAAAACCACATTCCTCCAGCACCAGTTTTTATCCGAGACAAGAAGGTTCATCTCCTTTGACGACTTCGCTCAACTCTCAGCCGCAAAGTCAGACCCCGATCATTTTGTAAACTCCGATGAGCCTTTGACGATTGATGAGGCGCACAAATGTCCAGAGATCTTTACATCGATTAAAAGAATGGTGGATAGAAAAAGAAAACTGGGCCAGTTTTTGCTTTCTGGATCAGCCAATTTCACTATGCTTAGGGGAATAACGGAAACTCTGGCTGGCCGCGCCATCTACTTTCAAATGCACCCGTTCAGCCGAAGGGAAATCGGCAGGGGGGCAGGTGAACAACCCTTCTTGAAAAGGTTCTTTGAGACCCTGCAGATCCCCAAACACAAGGAATTCAAACCGATCGAGCCAGAAGATATTTTGAAGGGCGGTATGCCCACGGTCTGCCTTGGCGATGTGGAGGATCGAACTTTTTGGTTTAAGGGCTATGAGCAAACCTACCTTGAAAGAGACATCAGACAAATCAGCCAGATTGAAAATATTGTCGCTTATCGGAACCTTCTTCATCTGGTAGGCCTGAGAACGGGTCAAATTCTAAATGTGAGTCAACTTGGTAGGGATGCAAAGCTCACCTCCACCATGACATCGCGTTACATTTCTCTGTTGGAGACATCTTACGTCATTTCGAAACTTAACCCTTATTTGAGGAATAGAGCGAGTCGTTTGATTAAATCTCCTAAGGTCTATATCAGCGATTCCGGGCTTGCCTGCTTCATGGTGGGGGTTGACAGCTTTTCAATGGATTACCAGGAGCCGCTTCTGGGAGCCCTATTCGAGACCTATGTCGCTCAAAACCTGTTCGCCATCCTCAGTGCCCGATGGAAAGAGGCTCAGCTCTATTTCTGGTCCATCCAAGGGAGAAACGAGGTAGATTTCATCATCGAAGTCGGTCGAAACTGTCTGGCCGTGGAAGTGAAATCATCAGGTCGATGGCAAAAAAAGGATTTTTCAGGATTGGAAGCCTTCCTGGCGACTACTCCCCATTGTGTGGCGGCGGTGCTTTGCTATAATGGGACGGAAGCAGTGAGGCTCGGAGAAAAACTTTGGGCTTTGCCGTTAGGCCTTATCCTCTCATAAATTGTAACGACATTCAGTGGAGAACTGGTCCTTTATGGAGACTTCGAAGAACGATTGAAGAAAGTTCACCCTGAGCGGCGCTTCGTGCCGCCGAATGGGCCAATCGAAGCTATAGCAATGCCTACAAACCGGGAAATATTCCTCTCGAACAGATTTAACAAACAGAGCATCGAACAAATAATTGCCTTTCCTAAATTTCAATATTACAACCCTAGCGTCGTGACCCAGATGCGGTTTGTAAAAGTAAAATAAGTGATAAAAGTGAACTACGTCCCCATCGGCCAATCCACTGCCTCACACGATTCGGATATTGAAATCTTGTTTCAGTGGAGAAATAAAAAAGGAGCATCTCATCCTGGGCAGAAAGGAAAGCTTTTCTGGACGCCTCACCAATAAAACGTTAAATTATGCTCAATCATCATGGCATGAACATGTCATTGTATTTTTAGGCCCCCGTGTTACTTAAACGGGGGCCATAGTTTCTGAGGGGGCCTTATGATGAGAGATCAAAATTGCATGAATTGCCGAAAGATTCTTTTCAAATAATTATCACCTGATGGGAAACATTGGTTAATGGATGATGAAACGAAACTGGACTTCCAATCTGACGAGACTGATCATTTCTTTAAGTGTCCATACTGCGGAGCAAAAAACATTGCCAATATGATAGCTCCTGGGCAAGGGGAAATCATTTCTTGGAAGTTGTAAAGGGGGATGGGGACGTAGTTCACAAATATCACATTTTTCGGCCTCAGGGCTTCTTCTTTTTATTGGCTATTTGACATTGGGTCTTTAGCCCTGCATCGATCCAATCATGTGGGGTTCGCCGCTGTGGGGATCGCGTGCTTCGAATCGTACAGAATGGGAATTGCTCCCTGACACTTGCTCATACAGCAACCTGATTTCAATCTCTGCAGGCATGAAGATCGGCCGTTTAAACGATGCGTTTACCTCAATTGGAAGCGTAAAGGGCCGCTGGGCTTCGATCGCGGCAAGCACTCGGGCGAATGTCCACATGCCGTGGGCAATGGGGCGACGGTATCCGAGGAGTCTCGCTGTCATAGCGTAAAGGTGGTGCGGGTTCCAGTCGCCTGAAGCTGCTGCGTAGCGTCGGCCGGTATTCTCAGGCACGTGAATCCGGATTGATTGGAACGGTTCCTCATTCTGGATCCATGCTATTGGCGCGGTCTTGGTGCGGCCGGTGCCACGCCCGGACCGAACCTGTTTGTTTCGCGAAAGAACTGTCGCCGTCCCATTCCACACTTCTTTGCCAGCCACGTCCACGCGAAATGCGAAATCTATCTCGAATCCACGAATCGTTTCTCGTATCTCTGCGAGCCGACAGGATAGATCGAGCGTTTCATCTGGATTGATCGCTCGCAACAGCATGATCCGCTGCTGCGTGTGGATGAGGCCAAAGGGGCTAAATGGGAAAGTCTTCGAAAGTACGATCTCCGCCATCGGCCCAAGAAAAAGACACTCTGGATAGGCAGGCGGCACTGCCAGTCCATTCTTCGGGCTCTCACAGACATCACGGAACTTTGTGAGGTGCGTGGCGCTGATTCGCACGCCAGATTGCGACACCTCAATGGGGGCGAGTGTGTGTTCGCATTCTGAAGTGAGCACACCCTGGGGCCGGCCTGGCATCCGCAACAGCGACCGTAGGTAGATGGCTGCAGTCCCAGGACCCTGGTCAATGGTAATATACTTCGGCTCTCCTACCATCTCCACATGTCGCACCTGAGCACTGGATGCCCCCCTACCCTTTGCACCTGTACTCTTCCCCATCATCTTCAATAGCAAACCGGGTGCAAACCGGTTGATTCCAACGGCAATCTTTCCGTATGCAGAGAGTACAACTTCACGCCGCCGATGGTAAGATGCCAAGACAATGGCCCTGGCCGCTTTGTCAGCCTTCCATACAAGCCGCCTGGGGCGCGGATCTTTTCGGTTCTCACGCAGGCGACCATCATTGTCAACACGAACGATCTCGCTTTCGACGTACGCTGGGTGTACTGTTGTACAACTTACGCCACTCCCTCGAAGCTCTGCAGACAGGGTTTCCCCGATCATCCGGACAGCCGCCTTCGATGCCGCATAGACAGCACCCTTCGGAAAGGGAACAAATCCCGCAACACTACCGATCAGCACGACTCGTCCCTCTGTTTTTTGAAGCTCCGGTAACGCTGCGCGTACCGTTGCCACAAGCCCAAACACATTGACATCGAATTGGCGTTTCCAATACTCAAGGTTGAGATCCTCAATCCGGCCTATCACTGAATAACCCGCATTGGCAACCGCAACGTCAATCCTCCCCCATGCTTCAGTCATACGGCGCACAGCCGCCGCAATGGATGCTTCGTCCATAACGTCGCACGGAATCGCAAGCGCCCGCCCACCCATCGCCTCAATGGCGGTAACAGTTTCGCTAAGCTTCTCCTTACGGCGACCGGACACCGCTACCGACGCACCCTCGCGCGCGAACTCCAAGGCCACAGCGCGACCTATGCCGCTTCCTCCTCCAGTAATCCAAACGACTCGATCCGTAAACCTCTGCATGGAGCCTCTCCTAAAAAGGACGTAGTTTATTGTCCCGATTTATGCTTCCAAATTATATATCCTTGTGGTAAAAAGGAAAAGGTATATTTTTTATTTTGGAAGGGGACTCTACCCATGAAGACAGAGCTATTTGTTTATACCGGGACGGGTAATTCATTATGGATTGCGCGCCAATTAGCTGTGGGATTAGAAGACACGGCTATCAAGTTTATGCCTTTCTTGTCAGGGGAATTCGAGGTAAATGCGGATCGGATAGGAATTATTTTCCCTGTCCACATCTGGGGGTTACCCCGCCGGGTCATCCGGTTTATCAATCACCTTAAAACGAAACCAGAAACTTACTTCTTCGCTGTGGCCGTCAATGCTGGGCAGGTAGCGGCCACACTCCTGCAATTACAGAAGTTAATGTCAGCTCAAAAAAAGCAGCTCTCTTTAGGTTACTCCATCTCTCTGCCTTCCAACTATATCCCGTGGGGAGGTCCAGGGCCGGTTGATACTCAACAGCGGTTATTTAAAAATGCACAGGATAAAGTCAAATCCATTGCCCATGCAATATTAAGGGGTGAACGTCAAAAGGTGGACAGAGGTCCCCTGTGGCAGAATATCCTCTTCTCCCGGATCTATAAGATGTCTTTCCGGCAGGTTCCTAAAATGGACAAGAAATTCTGGACAGACGATAAATGCAATGGCTGCGAAATCTGTTTTAAAGTCTGCCCTGCTGAAAATATCGAGATGAAAAATGAAAAACCTTCATGGCTTCACCAATGCGAACAATGTCTCGCTTGTATTCAGTGGTGTCCGCAGGAAGCGATCCAGTATGGCAAAAAGACCGTCAAATACCGGCGCTATCACCATCCCGAAGTCACTTTACAAAACATGCTTGAACAGGCCAATGCCTCTTAGGCAAGCCATACTCCTTATAATAGTCATATGGTCTCATAGTCCTATAGTTTTATCGTCAATTGACTAACCGACTATCCGACTAACTCAAAGGGTTGACTTTTTCCCCAAATGATTTAATCTGCATATAGGGATGGTTGATCAACCATCGGAGGAGATAAAGATGGAGTCAAACGGCGAGAGGCTCAGAGTTTTGGTTTTTGCGAGTGGCGATGCGAAGGGTGGAGGCTCTGGTTTTCAAGAATTGGTCGAATTCTCCCGAACGAACCCACCGGTCCTTGACGCTCAAATCGTCGGAGTTATTTCCAACCATCAACAAGGAGGAATTCATCAAAGGGCGGAGGCGCTTCATATCCCTTTTGAGCATTGGGCAGGACCCTTTGATGCCACAGGTTACCGAATCTTCGTTGAAAGATATCAGGCCGACTTTGTCATGTGCTCCGGTTGGTTAAAGTTTGTCAGAGGACTCGATCCGGCAAAAACAGTCAATATACACCCGGGGCCGCTACCACGGTTTGGCGGTCCAGGATTGTACGGGCATTATGTACACGAAGCGGTCATGGCCGCTTATCATCGGGGGGAAATCATCCAGAGCGCAGTAACGATGCATTTTGTTGACGAGACCGCCTATGACCATGGTCCGATTATCTTCCAGATGCCCGTGCTGATTAGACCTGATGATGATGCTCTGACGCTGGCCAAAAGAGTCAACGAAAAAGAACGCTCCTGGCAAAGTCATATTTTAAACCTGGTCGTCCATGGATATATTTACCTCAGAAATGGGCAGGTCTTTTATAAAAGCGATGTCCCTAAAAGGCTTTTTTATTAAACAGGAGGAGATGGATGTTACATTTTTTTCTGGCAAGAGGTGATCAATTCGAATATTGCTTCAATGTGGAAACTTCCGCACCGTTAGATGTCAATGAGCTGCCGATCTTAAGACAGGTCTTGGCCGACGGCTTTGTATCGGAAAGTGTCTCCGCGAACTCGACCCACCCCGACGGACACAATTTGGTGGAACTCGGTCCACGCATGAATTTTGCGACAGCCTATTCAACAAATATTGTCGCCATCTGCCAAACCTGCGGGCTCGAAAAAGTAACCCGCATCGAACGATCCAGGCGATATCGCCTTTCTCCGGGAGCAGATAAGACCCGCTTTATTCAAGAGCATCATGATCGAATGACAGAACATTGGTATGATCGACCCTTGCAGTCGTTTGAAACCGGATTTCTGCCGGAACCTGTTTTTGAGATTCCTCTGTTGGAAAAGGGCCCGGACGCTCTTCTCGAAATACCGGGACTTGCGATGGACGAGTGGGACAGAAATCTCTACTATGATTATTTTGTCAAAGAAGAAAGAAGAAATCCTACGATCGTTGAAATCAGGGATCTGGATAACGCCAACAGCGAGCACTCACGGCATGGCTATTTCAAAGGAAAACAGATCATCAATGGGGTGGCCATGCCAGAGACGCTTTTGGATATCGTCAAGTCGACTTTAAAGGCAAATCCATCCAACAGCCTCATCGCCTTCAAGGACAATTCGAGCGGGATCAGAGGATATGATTGCTGGACCATCCTCCCCGGACAACCCGGAAGACCATCGCCTTTCGAGAAGAAGAAACTCCAATACCACATCATTTTTACCGCGGAGACGCACAATTTCCCGACCGGGGTCGCTCCCTTCCCCGGCGCAGAAACAGGCACGGGCGGACGGATCCGTGACGTCCAGGCAACGGGAAGAGGAGGCCTGGTGGTTGCCGGAACAGCGGCCTACTGCGTAGCCAGCTTGTTGATCCCCGGCTACGATTTGCCCTGGGAAGACAAGCGATCCGTCTATCTTTCAAATCTGGCTTCCCCTCTCAACATCGAAATCAGGGCGAGCGACGGAGCAAGCGATTATGGCAATAAGTTCGGCGAGCCGTTGATTCTCGGCTTTACCCGTTCCTTTGACCAGAGGCTTCAAAACGGCGAACGCTGGGCTTGGATTAAGCCGATTATGTTTACGGGCGGAATCGGACAGATTGATGCCAGGCATGTTGAAAAGGACGAAGCTCAAAGAGGGATGCTGATCGTTCAGGTCGGCGGCCCGGCATATGGAATCGGTGTGAGCGGAGGATCGGCCTCCAGTAAACTTCAGGGCGAAAATGTTGAAGAGCTTGATTTTAATGCTGTTCAGCGCGGCGATGCAGAGATGGAACAAAAGATGAACCGCGTCATCCGGGCCTGCATTGAGATGGGAGAAAACAACCCTATCCTCAGCATCCACGATCAGGGAGCGGGCGGACCTGCCAATGTTCTGAAGGAGCTGGTCGAAAAAGCCGGAGGCAAAATCGAATTGAGGCGCATCAAACTTGGCGATCCGACCTTATCCGTCCTCAAAATCTGGGTTGCCGAATATCAGGAGCGATGCGGCTTCTTGATTTCCTCCGAGAGAATTGAAGAATTCGAATCCATCTGCGTCAGGGAAAAAGTAAATTGTGAAATCCTCGGGGAAGTGACAGGGGATGGCCGATTCATTGTGCACGATGAGAAGGACGATTCAACTCCGGTCAATCTCAACCTCGCAAAGGTTCTGGGCAATATGCCGCAGAAAATGTTCAAGGATGAGAGGATAGACCATTCACTGAAACCTCTTGAATGGCCAGAGGATTTATCAGTGGAAGAGGCATTGTCTCGTGTCCTTCGAAACCTTGCGGTCGGATCAAAACGATTTCTCACCAGCAAGGTCGACCGAAGCGTTACGGGGTTGATTGCCAGGCAACAATGTTGTGGCCCGCTTCAATTAACAGTGGGCGACGTGGCCGTGATCGCCCAGAGCCATTTCGGATTAACGGGAGCAGCCACTTCCATTGGCGAGCAACCGATAAAAATGCTGGTCAACCCAAAGGCAGGGGCCCGGATGGCCGTTGGAGAGGCGCTGACCAACCTCGTTTGGGCGCAGATCAGTCGATTGCAGGATATAAAGTGTTCGGCCAATTGGATGTGGGCGCCCAAACTTCCCGGCGAAGGCGCGGCCCTTTACGATGCAGTGTGCGCCATGCGGGATCTGATGATCCGGTTGGGGATTGCAGTGGATGGCGGAAAGGACAGTCTTTCCATGGCGACTCGGGTGGGAGATGAAATTGTGAAATCCCCCCGTGAGCTGGTTATTTCTGCTTATGCGACCGTGCCCGATATCACGAAGGTGGTCACTCCGGATATCAAAAAACCGGGGCACAGCCGGCTCATCTTCATTGAAATTGCTAAACAGAAGGCCCGGCTTGGAGGTTCGGCTTTGGCCCAGGTTTATGGACAGATCGGAAACGAATCTCCGGATGTGGATGATCCTGAAATGCTTAAACGCGCCTTTCAGGCCATCCAGAAGTTAATGTCAGAAAATTTAATTCTCTCTGGACACGACATCAGCGATGGGGGCCTTATCACAACGTTTCTCGAAATGGCCTTTGCCGGAAACTGCGGGTTGAGCATCCGAATGGACGGCCCATGGAATCCCCTGGAAAGACTCTTTTCTGAAGAGTTGGGAGCGGTCATCGAGTGTCATGTAAGTGGGGTCCGGAAGGCCCTGGAGGTTCTTGACTCTTTTCATCTTCACTCAACCGTCATCGGAGAGACAACGGAGGAAAAGAAAATTCTCGTAGCCTTTAATTCGCAGAAGGTTCTCGAATCGGATATGCGTGTTCTTCGCCAATGGTGGGAGGAGACATCTTATCAGATCGAGCGCCTTCAGATAAATCCCCAATGCGCCGATCAGGAGAAGAAGAATATCTTCGACCGAAAGGGGCCAACCTATGTCATTCCTTTTAACCCCGAACCGACGCCGGCGCATCTTCTCGAGGTTAAAGACAGACCGGAAGTGGCCATTCTCCGGGAAGAGGGAAGCAACGGCGATCGGGAGATGACCTCCGCATTCTATCACGCAGGGTTCAAGCCGTGGGACATTGCCATGGCCGATCTGATCAGCGGGCGAATGACGTTGGAGCGTTTCAGGGGGCTTGTCTCTGTCGGGGGGTTTTCTTACGCCGATGTCCCGGAAAGCGCCAAGGGGTGGGCGGCAGCCATCCGGTTTAATGAAAGACTAAGGAAAATGTTTGACGATTTTTATCATCGTCCCGACACCTTCTCCCTGGGGGTGTGCAACGGGTGCCAACTCTTCGCGCTTCTCGGATGGGTGCCCTGGTTGGGAATCCCTGATCATCAACAGCCCCGGTTCGTTCAAAATGCGTCCGGACGTTTTGAATCTCGCTGGGCGACGGTTAAGATTTTAGAAAGCCCGGCCATTATGTTTAAAGGCATGATCGATTCGATACTCGGGATTTGGGTGGCTCACGGTGAAGGCAGACTGGTCTTTCCCGAGCCGGCGCTGATGGACGAAGTCATCAACAAAAAACTTGTCTCGCTTGTCTTCGTGGACGATGAGGGCCGGCAGGATGGAAAGATTCCGGAAAGCTATCCTTTCAATCCGAATGGGTCGCCTTTCGGGATAACCGGACTCTGTACGCCTGATGGACGGCATCTGGCCGTGATGCCCCATCCGGAGCGAGCCTTTCTCAAATGGCAATGGCCTTGGATGCCGGGTGATCTGAACGATGAGATCAAGGCATCCCCGTGGATTCGGATGTTCCAGAATGCGAGAGAGTGGTGCGATGTGGCGAAATAATGTAATGGACATCGGGGTCACGCCTGCAATCATGCAATTTAATATGACGCGAGACGAGTTCGGGATGACAATAAACCTCACAGTTGCCTTTTAATGGGTGCATAAACGGCCATGGGTAAACCGCTCTTCAAGGCTTCGAACGGCGATTGATTTGACATGTTAGGGGAATCGGCGGACTTCACCTAAGGTGAACTCCAGCAAGGGTTGGAAATGTATGTGCTGATCGCCTTAAAGGTTCGCCCCGAAACCTTTACGACCGGTTCACCCATGTCCGCATGACTAAATCTTCTGCAACGTTAAGGTAAACAAATGCTTTGGTTTTATTGTCATGCTAAATCTTGTGCTTCACTCGATTCGTTATTGATTCAGCATCCAGATAGAAAGGGACGAATACGATGAAAGCCATTTGCCTGATTTTGGGAATCACCATCTGTTTATGGGTCTCGGGGGCAGAGACGAAGGGCTTTAAATTTCCCGAGGTAACAGGTTGGAAGAAGTCAGGAGAGATTCAGACCTTTACCCCAAAAACGCTTTATGAATACATCAATGGAGCCGCAGACCTCTATCTGATGTATGAGGTTGAGGAATTGAAGGTAGCCGAATACCAGAATGAGAAGAAGGCCTCTGTCATTGTTGATGTCTATCGCCATAAAACCCCAGTTCATGCTTTTGGAATCTACAGCCAGGAACGACCCCCGGGAGGAAATTTCTTTGACATTGGACTTCAGGGTTACTACGAGAAAGGTTTTTTTAATTTTCTCATGGGACCCTACTATGTAAAGATAAGCGCCACAGATACGGGAACTCAAGACCAGGAGGTTCTGCTCTCCTTTGCAAAAAAGGCGGCAGGGAATTTGGGAGAGAAAGGGAAGTTTCCTCCCCTTCTGGCCAGTTTCCCGGAGAAACGAAAGGTTGAAAACTCGGAAACATTTATTGCCAAGAATTTTCTTGGCTATCCATTTCTTTATTCGGCCTTCACCGCTGATTATGAGCTTCCGGATAAAAAATTTAAACTCTTTCTCATTGAGAGAAGTGACAAGAAGGAATTGGGAAATATGATTCAAAGGTATCTGGATCAAACCGGAAAAACCGGAAAGGTCGCCGTAGAGGGCCGACACACTTTCTCAGATCCCCATCATGGAGAAATCGATCTTTGCTGGAAAGGCCACTATATATGGGGCATCATTAATCTTAATGACCTTGCTCTTCGGTCAAACTATCTCAAGCTCTTTGAGGAGGAGCTCAAAAAAAGGAAGTGACAAGCGACTAAAGGCGAGGAGGGAAGGAGAGGAAATGCACAAAAAACTGATAGGTAGAAGAGATTTTATGAAGTCAACCCTGGCTGGAGTCGGTGGACTCTTTTTCCTCCCTTCGAGTGAGTGGAAGCACGAGATAAAAATTGTTGAATCCAGAGGGAAAGAGAAGAAGTTTGTATATCGCACCCTGGGAAAAACCGGCCTGAAACTCCCTGTCATCAATATGGGGGTCATGCTTACCGACAACCCAAGCCTGATCCGGGCGGCGCTGGATTCGGGGATTCTGCTTCTCGATACAGCCCATGGATACATGCAGGGCCGAAATGAGGAAACCATTGGAGGAGTGATTAAGGGGCGGCATCGAGATTCATTCTACATTGCCACCAAGATCGGACTCCCCCAGAACCGGACCACAGGTCTCTATCTGGAAGGGGCGACAACTGAAGAATTTCTCAAAAGACTTGATATCAGTTTAAAGCGGTTGGGTCTTGATCATGTGGATATCCTCTATCAACATGGAGTGTCCAGAAAAGAATCGGTCATGTATGAGCCCATCCTGAAGGCATTTGAACAAGCAAAGAAAGCTGGAAAAATCCGTTTCTCCGGAGTTTCCACGCACAGCAATGAGCCGGAGGTCATTGATGCGGTGACCGATTCAAAAATCCATGATGTAATCCTGACTGCCTATACCTTTAAACAGAAACATTATCAAGAAGTGAAAAAAGCCATTGCCAGAGCATCAGCCGAAGGCCTCGGAATCGTCGGTATGAAAGCCGTCCGGGGTGCTTTCCAGCAGCAGCCCACCACCCAAAATATTGTTGCCTCTTTCAAGTGGATTCTTCAGGATCCGAACGTTCACACAGTGATTGCAGGGTTCACCACCTTCGAGCATCTTGAGACGGATCTTGCGATCATGAATGATCTGACGCTTACCGATCAGGAGAAACTGGAGTTGCAAAAAGAAGCTTCTATCCAAGGGTTATACTGTCAGGGTTGTAGACAATGTATTGGACAATGCCCGGAAAAACTTCCGATCCCGGATTTGATGCGGGCTTACATGTATACTTACGATTACCGGAATGTCGCACATGCTCAGGATCTGATTGGACTGCTCGATCTTCCCAACAGGGTCTGCGAAGATTGCTCTTTTTGTCGGGTGAAATGCGCAATTGATTTCAACATTCCAAAGAAAATTCGTGATGTGGCCAGGTTGAAGGATGTTCCGTCCCTCACCTAACCTTATAACTCCCCCTTTCCCCTCGGGGGAAGATGGATGGGGGTGTTAGACTATGGGGAAGGGAGGGGTTAAAAAGGGGAAAGGAGTGATTTGTGGATAAGCATGAAAAAATAACTCGACGTAGATTCCTTAAAATGGCTGCCGCAGGAGCAGCATTAGGTGTTGCTGGAAGGCCATCTTTCTCATTTGCCAAAGAGGAATATGACCTTGCTGTGATCTCCGGAGAACCTGTTGCAGCAACAAAAAAAGCCCTCGAAGTATTTGGGGGAATTTCCCGCTTTGTAAAAAAAGGAATCCGTGTGGTCTTAAAACCCAACATGTCCTTTGCCCGAACGCCTGATGTCGGTACCACTACCCACCCCCTTGTGGTTGCCACAGTGGCTGAGGCTTGCATACGTGCAGGAGCCCGCCAAGTTTTGATACTCGACTACACGCTCCATCGGGCTGAACTCTGTCTCGAGAGGACCGGTATTCGGGAAGCATGCAGGAATATCTCTGGAGTTTATGTTCAGGCTGTCCAGGAAAGAAAGTTTTTTAAAGAGATCCCTATTCCACAGGGCAAGGTGTTAGACCGGGTGGAGGTTATTAAAGAGGTTTTGGATTGCGATGTCCTCATCAACCTTCCCGTTGCCAAATCCCACTCTGCCACGGGTGTAAGCCTGGGGATCAAAGGACTCATGGGCTTGATCTGGGACAGAGAGAGCTTTCACTCCAGAGTAAACATCAATCATGCTTTATCTGATCTTGCAACGGTCATCAAGCCCCAGCTAACAATCCTTGATGCCACACGAGCACTGACGACCGGCGGACCCGGAGGCCCGGGAAAAGTGATCAAAACAGACCTCATCATCGCCGGAACGGATCCTGTGGCTGTGGACTCCTACGGGGTTAGCATCGCCCCCTGGTATGGCCAGAATTTTAAAGGCCGTCAGGTGGAGCATCTCCTCTTTGCCCATCAGCGAGGCATGGGAAAGATTGATACAGACCAGCTAAAAATCTACAAAGGAACCTTATGAGGACCATTGTCCAGGCTCTTTCCTTGCTTCTCTTCTCACTCCTCTTCTTCCTTGCTACTTATAAGCTTCCGGATTGGCTTCTGGCAGATATCTACCTCCGGCTCGACCCCTTATTAGGTTTGAATGCCATCTTTGCCGCAAGGGAGGTGATTGGCCGCTCCCTCTGGGGATTGGTGACAATCGGGGCAACTCTTCTCATCGGCAGGTTCTTCTGCGGCTATATCTGCCCCATGGGAATTTCAATCGATTTCCTGAACCATCTCTTCTTCCGAAAGAAAAAATATAAAATTTTAAAGACCGAAACAAGTCTCCGGAAAGCAAAATACCTTTTGCTGATCGTCTTTGTCATGGCTGCAATCACGGGCCTGTCCCTCGCTTTTCTCATGGACCCTATTGCACTTTTGACCCGTTTTTATACGTTTTTCATCTATCCTCTGGCGATAACCCTGATCAATCTTCTTCTTGACCTTATCCGCCCATTATCCAAAGCCCTGGGATGGATAACCCTCACTCATCTTCATTACTTTCAACCTGTCTTTTATATGTCTGCCATCACCTTGCTCATCTTCGGAGGGATCATCGCGCTTAACCTTCTTGCCCCGCGATTCTGGTGCCGTTATCTCTGCCCCCTTGGAGCGATGCTCAGTTTGATTTCTCCATTGGGAATTTTTAAACGGAGGGTCAGCGAGGAATGTAATGAATGTAAGAAATGCCAGAAGAATTGCCCCATGGGAGCCATTCTGGATGATCCCCGAAAGACACACCTCCAAGAATGCTTCCAATGCCGGACCTGCGTTCATGTCTGCCCGCAGAACGCCATTACTTTCCCTGCCTCCCTTTCGATTGGTGGAGAATATTCAAAGATAGATCTTTCCCGCAGAGGCTTTATCTATTCCCTTGCCGGAGGTTTAGGGGTTGGTTTTTTAGCCACGCATACCCCCTTCACTCGGCTCCAGGGTAAACATCACCTCATCCGTGCTCCAGGTGCGATTCCTGAAACCGAGTTCCTGCGAACCTGCATTCGATGCGGGGAGTGCATGAAATCCTGCCTGACCAATACGCTTCAACCCTGCCTATGGGAATCGGGTTTCTCAGGGCTCTGGACTCCGAAGATGGACCTTCGCCTGGCTCCCTGTGACCAGAACTGTAATGTCTGCGGCAAGGTCTGTCCCACCCAGGCCATCCGTTCTGTCTCACTTGAGGAGAAGAATCATGCAAAAGTGGGAACCGCCATCTTACTCAAGGAAAAGTGCCTGGTCTGGGCTCAGAACAAGATCTGTCTGATCTGCGACGAAATCTGTCCATACAATGCCATCGTATTTCGCCCTGTGGAGGGGTATGGTCGGCCCTTTGTCATTGCCTCGAAGTGTAATGGCTGTGGGTTCTGTGAACAGAGATGCCCTGTCCTTGGAGATTCAGCTATTGTTGTTGTGCCAGACGGCGAGATCCGTCTTAAAGAAGGCTCTTATGTGGTTGAAGCAAAAAAACTTCAGCTCGAATTTAAAGCTGATCCTGGAGATGACAAGTTCATTTTAGAAGGATCGGGTTTTAAACTCGATGGGGATACGGGGGAGAAAAAGAAAGTAAAGTATTAAAGCCACTCCGATTTAACGCCGATTTTTCTTCTCACCTCATCCATCACTTCTGATGCAATGGCTTTACAGTGAGCGGCTCCCGATTTTAAGACATCGACAATATATTCCGGTCTGGCGTTCATCTCTTTAACACGAGCCTGAATCGGCCCCAACTCCTCAACCATATTTTTATAGAGAATCTCTTTACACTCGATGCATCCGATCCCTGCTGTCCGGCAGCCCTGCTCAACACCTGAAATTTCATCCGGTTTCGAAAAGGCCTGATGCATCGTAAAGATATTGCAATGTTCCGGATGTCCGGGATCGCTCCTCCGCTCCCGATGCGGACAGGTGGCTGCGCTCCTTAATTTCTCCCGGATAACTTCAGGAGCCTCAAGTAGTCCAATGGCATTATTCATCGACTTGGACATCTTGGCCTGTCCATCGGTCCCGGCAATTCGGGGAGCGGTGGACAGGAGAACCTTGGGTTCGGGGAAGGTCTCTCCATAACGGGTGTTGAACTTTCGGGCAATTTCCCTCGAGAGCTCCACATGCTGGGTCTGATCTTCTCCCACCGGGACATACCCCGCCTTATAGATAAGGATGTCAGCCGCTTGAAGCACAGGATAGCCCAGAAGTCCCATATTGATATTCTGCCGGTGCTGTTTCGACTTCTCTTTGAACTGGGTCATCCTTTCCAGCTCTCCGATAGGGGTAACGCTGTTAAAGACCCAGGCCAGTTCAGTATGCTCGGGCACATGCGACTGAACAAAGACGATGCATTTATCTGGAGTCAACCCGCAGGCGACAAGGATGGTGGCGGTTTCCAGAATCCTCTTCTGCATCAACTCCATCTCATATTCAATCGTGATGGCATGATAATCCACGACAGAATAGATGCAGTCATAACGCTCTGTCAATTGAACCCAGTTGCGAATGGCCCCCACGTAATTCCCGATATGAATCTCGCCCGAGGGCTGAATTCCGCTGAAAATCCGATCCATGGGTTACTCCTTCCATTAACTCTTATTTAAAAACTCGCTGAGAATCTGGGCGGTCTTTTCTACGATGGCCGTGCACTTTTCCCGGCCTCCTGAAGTCAGCCACTTCTTGTTTTCCTCAGGATCATCCAAATGAAGACCGACCAGGTCATAACAGTTTCTGCTTCCGAATTCCTTCTCGAATTGCTCCCAGAATTGCTGACATTTCTCATAAACCTTTAAAAGGGTTTCCCGGTCCTTGGGATCGGTTCTGCCCATCTTCATTCCAATGGCCATAATCGACGCAGTAAAGGCTCCGCAGAGCGACCCTTTCCGACCCACCCCTCCACCGAATCCGGTAGCTATTCTGGGGAGGAAAGAATCCTCATAGCCCAAATACTCCTTGAAACTCAAGGAGACCGACTCCGCTCAGTTGTACCCCTGACCAAAATAACCTTTGGCTTTCTCCGAAACCGATTTTGCATCCATTTTTTCTTCCATGACCATCTCCTCTGTTTGAAAATAATTCCATTTTAAATGAACTAAACTTTTTTTTCAAACTACCTTAATCTTTCTATCGATTTTTTCAATACAAACGGGTTTTTCCATTGAAATAATCAATTTGACTTATGAAAAAATTTTAGCGAGGATCAGTTTGTTTTATTTTTCCCAAAGCAAGAGTATTTATAATTCGAGTCTGTCCATAAACTAAAGGTTTCCAGAAAGATTGTCATTCCGGCGAAAGCCGGAATCCAGGGTTCCCGGTGAAAATCGGGATCCAGTCTTTGAGTTGGTTCCCGACTTTCGTCGGGACGATGTCTGGATGCCCCCGTATCAAGCACGGGGCAAGCTCCTTAAGTCCGGCATAACGGAAAAAGACATTTATAAACAGACTCTAATTCATCATCCTATGAAAAATCAATCAAGAAAAAGGAGGTCACCATGTCAAAGGCAGTCCAATTTTTTGGTTCCCGTTGGGGAATCATTTCAGTAGGGGCTTTTATCGGGATTTTTGCTCCCCTTTTACAGAAGTGGGGGAATCCGGCTAACATGGGAGTCTGTGTAGCCTGTTTCGATAGAGACATTGCAGGCGCTCTTGGGCTTCATCGGGCAGCCGTTGTCCAGTATATGCGGCCTGAAATCATCGGTTTTGTCCTTGGGGCGCTGATCGCCGCCTATGCATTTAAGGAATTTCGGGCGCGGGCTGGCTCTGCCCCCATTGTTCGATTTGTCCTTGGGGCTTTTGCCATGATCGGAGGTCTGGTCTTTTTGGGATGCCCGTGGCGGGCCGCGCTCCGTCTGGCCGGAGGCGATGGGAATGCAATCTTTGGCCTGCTCGGACTGATCGGAGGAATATGGGTGGGCACACTCTTTCTGAAAGGCGGTTACAACCTGGGACGGTCTCAAAAAACTCATACCTCGGTTGGATGGTTGTTGCCATTAATTATGCTCGGGTTCCTTGTTCTGATGCTGATCTTTCCACAGGTTCAGGGGCAGGAAAAAAGCGGAGTCCTATTTTACAGCGTCAAAGGTCCAGGATCCATGCACGCCCCGCTTATCGTATCGTTAGTGGTTGGCCTCTTGATTGGATTCTTGGCACAGAGAAGCCGGTTCTGCACCATGGGGGCGATCCGGGATTTTGTCCTGTTTAAACAAATCCATCTCCTTCTGGGGTTTATTACCCTTGTCGTGGTCGCCTTCATCGTCAATCTGATATTGGGACAGTTTAACCCCGGTTTTGAAAAACAACCGGTGGCTCACACGATGAGCCTCTGGAACTTCGGCGGCATGGTCCTGGCGGGATTGGCCTTTGCCCTTGCAGGAGGCTGTCCGGGACGACAGCTCTTCCTTGCTGGTGAAGGCGATGGGGATGCAGCGGTTTTTGTACTGGGGATGATCGTTGGAGCGGGTTTTGCACATAACTTCGGCCTGGCCAGCTCTCCGGATGGAGTCGGTCCCTACGGTATTCCGGCTGTAATCATTGGGCTTCTCACCTGTCTGTTTATCGGCTTCACCATGCGAAAAGAAGTCGCCTAAAAAAGGAGAAGAAAAAATGAGCAAAATCATTGATGCCCGAGGGCTTTCTTGTCCACAGCCTGTTCTTCTGGCTCTGAATGAGATTAAAAAGATCAACAAGGGAGAGATTGTCATCCTCGTGGATACGGACACTTCCAAAGAGAACGTTTCCCGAGCAGCAACAACGCAGGGGTGGGATGTGAAAAGTATCGAGTCGGAAGGAATCGGATACCGCCTCACCATTTCGAAGGGGTAAGGACAGGGACTTTCATTTCAATATAAGGATTTAGCCATTAGGTATGGAGGAGGTGAGAGCCAATGACATGCAAATTTCATTTCCGTCTCTGGTCCTTGGTCCCAGAAACCCATGGGGCTGGGATCACACCCTCGACGAGGCAAGGGGAAGATTGGGTTGGTCGGACAAGAGGCTCTCATCTTTCCGAAGGACATATCTCAGGGTCTCAAGGGTAACCTAAATTAAAGGAAGGTATACGATGAAACAGATCGATTGTCGTGGATTGGCGTGCCCGCAACCGGTCATTACTACCAAAAAGGCGCTTGGGGAGATGGCACAGGGTCAGTTGACGGTTATTGCCGATAATCCATCAGCCCGAGATAATGTGGAGCGGTTCGCCCAGAGCCAGGGGGCCATTGTGAATATTGAAAAGAAAGGAAACGATTTTTATCTCCATATCGAGAAAAAAAGCGCCTGCGATCTTGTTGCATCCACCCAAATAGTTGAGAAAGTGGTCGTCTACATTAACTCTGATGTTCTTGGAGTTGGAGAAGAGGCTTTAGGCGCTACCCTGATCCGGTCATTCCTACACGTTCTCTCGGAAATGGAAACCAAACCATCAACCATTATATTTATTAACTCCGGAGTTCGCTTGGCCACCGAGGGATCTGTGGTTTTAGAAGACCTCCAAAGCCTTTCGGAAAAGGGGGCGGCCATTCTCTCCTGCGGAACCTGTCTCGATTTCTATGGAATCAAAGAGAAGCTCAGGGTTGGTATCATCTCCAATATGTATGACATTGCCAAATCTCTTTTCGAAGCTGATCGATTAATCAGGCCGTGAACGATTATTGACAGGAACTGGTAATCCAGATAAGGTGAAGAGAGATGATCTATTTTGATAATGCTGCCACTTCCTGGCCAAAACCTCCTGAGGTGAAAGAGGCGATGGTCAGATTTATGGACGAGATCGGCGCCAATCCAGGCCGCTCCGGCCATCTGCTTTCGATTGAAGCGGCAAGAATTATTTACGATGCAAGAGAAGCCCTGTCAAACCTCTTCAATGTCAAAGACCCATCCCGAATCGTCTTTACCCTGAATGCCACCGAGTCCGTCAATTTAGCCTTAAAGGGTATTCTTCGCCCTGGCGATCATATCATCACCAGTAGTATGGAACACAATTCTGTGATGAGACCCCTCAGGGATTTGGAAAAAAGGGGGATCGGTTTGACAGTGATTCCCTGCTCCCCGACAGGGGAGTTAGACCCAGGGGATGTCAAAAAGAAGATTCAATCCCATACGAAAATGATTGTCATCAATCACGCCTCCAACGTGACAGGAACCCTGCTTCCAATCAGGGAAGTCGGGGAGAGCGCCCGTGAGAATGGTATTCTTTTCCTTGTGGATGCGGCACAGACGGCTGGAGCCTATCCCATTGATATAGAGGGTGACAGAATTGACCTACTCGCCTTCACTGGCCATAAGAGCCTCTATGGACCTCAGGGGACAGGGGGATTGGTCATCGGAGAAAATGTCAACATTCAAGACCTGACCCCCTTGAAGCACGGGGGAACAGGAAGCCGGTCCGAATTTGAGTTGCAGCCCGATTTTTTACCGGACCGCTATGAAAGCGGAACGCCCAACGCAGTCGGTATCGCCGGGCTTCTTGCCGGCGTCCAATTTGTTCTGAAGAAAAGAACAGAGCCTATTCGCCAATATGAAACCCTTTTAATCGGGAATTTGATTGAAGGGTTGAGAGAGATTCCAGGGATTTCCTTCTACGGCCCTGAAAATCTCACAGACCGGATGGCCACTCTCTCCTTTAATATCAAAAACCTCTCTCCGTCGGAGGTAGCTTTTCGCTTGGAGAATGAGGCTGGCATCCTCTGCCGACCCGGGCTCCATTGCGCTCCCTCGGCCCACAAAACCATCAGAACCTTTCCGGAGGGAACGGTCCGGTTAAGCCTCGGCTATTTCAATACCCTCGAAGAGGTTCATCTGGCAATTAAAACCATTGATCGTATTGCACGGAGCAACAGTTAATTATGCCTTACGCTGTCATCCTCTTCTCATCCACCCACCATGCGATCCGGGCTGAAAAGAAAGCCAAGGAGAATGGATTCTCCGTAAAACTCATCCCGGTTCCTCGACACCTCAGTTCGGACTGCGGGGTGTGCCTTCGTTTTTCCTGCGAAAAGAGGGAAACCCTCGAGTGCCTTCTCCAAAAAGAGGGTGTGAAAATGGAAGGGGTGCATCTCCTCGAGTAATTTTCTATCCGGTTTTGTCATTCTTCAACCTCCTCTATGTCATTCCTGCGCATGCAGGAATCCAGGTTCCTTGTCTTCCCATGAATAATTCTGGATTCCCGTTTTCACGGGAATGACAAACCTTTCTTCTTCTCGTTGAAGCCCCTTGGGAATTGAGTTATAAAATATATCCAATGGAAACCTGGCGACTTCTGGATACCGGAGCGCGTTCGGCCGCTGAGAATATGGCCCTCGATGAGGTGCTCCTTGAACTAAAAGCCGGGGAGAGGATCCCTCACACGCTTCGTTTTCTTCAATTCTCAAAACCTGCGGTCCTGGTCGGCCATCACCAATCCGTCGAAGAAGAAATTCGCCTCGATTACTGCCGGAACAAAGGAATCGAGATCAACCGGAGGCTCACCGGAGGAGGTGCCCTCTACTGGGGGACAATGGAGCTGGGCTGGGAGATCTATATCTCCAAAAAAGATCCCAGGATTCCTGCGAGGATCGAAGACCTTTATCATAAGATGGGAGAGGCTTCTGCAAATGGGCTGAGGCGTCTGGGGATCAGGGCACATTTTCGTCCCAGAAACGATGTGGAGGTAGGTGGCAGAAAGATTTCAGGAACAGGTGGAACCGAGCTTTCCGGAGCCATTCTGTTTCAGGGGACGCTCCTTGTCGATTTCGATGTCGATGAGATGCTCAGGGCACTGAGAATTCCCACTGAGAAGCTTCAGGACAAAGAGATCCAATCGGTTAAGGAAAGGGTGACCTGTTTGAAATGGGAGCTGGGTCGCACGCCTTCGCTGTCAAGCATTAAAAACTCCCTGGTCAAAGGTTTTCAAGAAACCTTTGGAGTCCGGTTCAATCCCGGACCTTTAACTCCTAAAGAAGAAGACCTGCTGAAAGAGAAGCTCCCTCACTTCTCTTCTCTGGAATATATCTTTAAGGTGAGAGAATCCCTGTCGAGAAGAAAGACCCTCACCTCCATTCTGAAGGCCCCTGGCGGATTGATCCGGGCCTCAATCGCCATCGATACGAAAACACAGGTGATCAATCAGATCCTGATCACGGGCGATTTTTTCGCCTATCCCAAGAGGGCGATCTTCGATCTTGAAAGTCTTCTGAAAAATTCGAAGGCCACGCCTTCCAATATCGAGCGGATCATCCGGAGTTTTTTCTCCGAGGAAAAACCCCGTATCCCCGGAGTCAAAGAGGATCATTTCATCCAGGCCGTTGAAGAGGCGCTTCAGAAAACGGATCTCCTCCCATTTGGTTTTGGCGAGAGTGAAACCCGCCATCTCTTTCCCGTCTTGAAGCCATTTAAAGAAGTAAAAAAGCCCGAAGTTCTCCTCCTTCCCTATTGCGCCAAGGAGGTGGACTGTTCCTACCGCTATCAGAGAGGCTGTCAGGAATGCGGCCGCTGTTCCATAGGAAAGGCTTTGGAGATGGCAAGATCCTTTGGGATGGACTCCATCACCATCCAGAATTATGAAGATCTTGAAGCGACGCTTCGCCGAACCAAACGTTCGGGCGCTACCAGTTTCATTGGCTCTTGCTGTGAGCCTTTCTATGGCAAACACAGACCGGACTTTGAAAGGATCGGGCTCCCCGGTATTCTTGTGGATGTGGAGAGAAGCACCTGTTACGACCTGAACCGGGAGAAGGAGGCTCACTTAGGAAGCTTTGAAAACCAGACCCACCTCAACCTCCCTCTTCTTGAAAGGGTTTTAAAATATGTCCACGGCTGAAATGCCTATTGCGGGATCGTACGATATTCTGGTCGTCGGGGCTGGACCTGCCGGGTCAAGTGCGGCTCGCGCAGCGGCTCAGAAAGGGGCCACTGTTCTCATGGTGGACAGGAGACAGCGGATCGGCTTGCCTGTCCAGTGCGCTGAATTTGTGCCCCAGGCTATTTCCCGTTATGTTGGCTTTTCTTCAAAATGCATTGCTCAAACCGTTGAAACTATGATCACCCATCTCCCCGATCAACGGTCTTATGAGATGAAGAGTCCCGGGTTTATGCTTGACCGCTCCTTGTTCGACAAAGAGTTGGCCGCCTCAGCCGTTCTCTCCGGTGCAAAAATCTCTACGGGGACAAGAGCTGTTGAATTCTCTCCGGAAGGATTGGTAATTGAACGGGGAGGAAAACATGAATCGGTCCGGGCAAGGGTGATCATCGGTGCGGATGGAGTCCGCTCATCCGTTGCCCAATGGGCCGGATTGCCTCCCGGCAGGACGACCATTGCCCTCCAGTATGAGGTCGTTCTCCCTCATCCGCAGAATCATGTGGACATATACTTCCGTAAGGATTACGAAGGAGCTTATGCCTGGTTTTTTCCAAAAGGGAAAACAGCAAATGTCGGCATAGGGGTTATCCCTCAAAGAACGCCTTTGCTGCCAAATCTGATGGAAGGTTTTCTCAATCGCCTCGTTGACTTAAAAAAAATGGGCAGGATTGAGGTCATCGGAAAAACAGGTGGCGCCATCCCTTGTGAGAAACCAGGACAAACCGTTTTCGGCAACATCATGCTTGCCGGAGATGCCGCAGGACATGCCCACCCTATTACGGGCGCTGGAATCCTCAATGCGGTCCTCGGAGGGAAGATGGCCGGAAGGATTGCTGCGGAGTCATTGGCCAAAGGGGATCTCAACCATTTATGCCAATATGAGATGGAGTGGAGGGAGGCATTTGGAGCTTCCCTCTCCTACGGAGCTTTCAAGCGGGACTCCCTTGAAGAGAACTGGAATAAATCGGACATCGACTTTGAAAGTCTGATCCGAAAAACCTGGGTTGGGTTTAAAGAGTATTATAAGGATCGAAGAAAGTCAGGGCTAAAGCCCTGAGTTACAGATAGGATAGTTTTGTAACTTAGCCCTTTAGGGCTGACACCGAAGGAGCACCTCATGAGTCAGAAAGTTAGCCCTGAATATGTCCAGACCAGTCTGGCCGCCTCGCTCACGCTGGGTTTTCAGCAGGGGCTCTTCCATCGCAATGCCAAATTAAAAGGTCTCAATCTTCTCCTTCACTATGAAGAGGGTTGCCTTGGGAGATGCCATTTCTGCGGGCTTTCAAGATCGAGGCTTGAAGGACCAAAGGGAAAGACCTTCATCCGTGTCGACTGGCCCCTCTATACGCTCGAAGAGATCATTGGGAGAACGAAAGGTAAAGACCAGATCCATCGGGTCTGCATCTCAATGATTACCCATCCGAAAGCCCTCGAGGACACGATCCATGTCATAAAACGGTTTAAAGAAGAGACGGATCTCTTTATCAGCGTCCTCATCACACCAACTCTCATTCATAATATCGAGTCCCTCGAAGCAATGAAACACGCCGGTGCAGACCGGATCGGAATTGCCATCGATGCAGTGACACCCCAACTTTTCGATCGCCTGAGAGGGAAAGGCGTTAACGGCCCCCATCGCTGGGATCATTACTGGGATGTGGTCCGGATGGTCGTGGAAGTCTTCGGGAAATTCTATGTCGGAATTCATCTCATCGTGGGTCTTGGCGAAACAGAGAGGGAGATGGTCCAGGCCATTCAGAGAGGACAGGACATGGGTGCCTATACCCACCTCTTCTCATTCTTTCCGGAAAAGGGAAGCCCAATGGAAAATCATCCCTCTCCTCCCCTTGATCAATATCGGAGAATTCAGCTTGCCCGATGGATCATCAATGAGGGCCTGGGCTCAATTGGTCAGATGAGGTTTGACGAACAGGGCAAACTGGTCGATTTTGGAACCGATATTGAACTCCTTGCCGAGATGGGAGAGCCTTTTATGACCTCCGGATGCCCTGGCAGGAATGGGAAAGTGGCCTGCAATCGTCCCTATGGAAATGAGCGACCATCCGGCCCAATTCGGAATTTTCCGTTCATGCCGGAGCTGGAAGATATTGAAGAGATAAAAAAACAACTGGAATAGTGGAATGATGGAATATTGGAATAATGGGTTTTTTAAATCAGAATGCTTTTCATCATTCCATAATTGATGGTCTCGATAAAAGTCTGAAAAGAAGATTTTTGTCATTCCTGCGGAAGCAGGAATCCAGATTCAGAAGACTGGATTCCGGATCAAGTCCGGAATGACACCCTTTAGTCATGCTGAACTTGGCTCAGCATCTATTAATCATGATTAGCAAACCTATCCAAACCCCTTTAACCGACCTCCAATCTGAGGCTTTTCGACTCCGAACTCTCCACTTCGGCAGCCAACTCACCTTTTCCATTCCTGGTACGGTTTCTTATCAGGATGGTACTCTTCCTTTTCAAAAAGATTGTTTTACGGCAATCAGCGTCACAGGGACCCATTGCGATCTCCATTGCAGCCACTGCAAGGGAAAGCTCCTCGAATCGATGATCCCCGCAAATGATCCCGAGACCTTTTCCCGTACCGTCGATCAGCTTCGGTCTCGCGGTGGTGTTGGGATCCTCGTAAGCGGTGGAGCGAACCGTGATGGCGAAGTCCCACTTGAGAAATTCGTTCCTTCAATCAAGGAGATCAAGGAGAAGGACCCCTTCTTTAAAATCATCGTCCACACAGGCCTTATTAAAAGAGAAATGGCAATGGAATTGAAAGAGGCAGGGGTAGACCAGATTCTGATCGATGTCATTGGCGATGATGAAACGATTCGAGAGGTTTACCATCTGAATAAAAAGGTTGAAGATTATGAAGAGACACTCTGGATGTTAAAAAAAATGGGCCACAGGCTCGCCCCCCATATCATCATCGGCCATCACTTCGGAGAGATCAGGGGGGAATGGAGAGCGCTGGATATGATTACCCGGGTCGGTGTGGAGACTATTGTATTGGTTGTCCTCAAGCCTTTGGTTGGGGAAAAATCTTTCAGAATTCCGACGTCAGAAGATACCTCAAAGGTTTCAGCCATCGCCCGAATCCTCAACCCAAAAACACCGATTCGGTTGGGCTGCATTCGGCCAGCACATCCCTCAAAGATGGAAATGGAAAAAGGAGCCATCGACTCCGGTGTCAACACCATCGCCTACCCCCTTCAGGGGACGATCAACTACGCAAAAGAGATCGGCCTCGAAACCCACTTCATCCAGATGTGCTGCAGCTTGATTTAACTTGACAATCTTTTTTTTTAATTATAAGCTCTTACTGTAAGAGCTTACATGAAAGGACGTGGACTATGAGAATAACGACACACATCCCTGATCCAATTGCAAGGGATGCAAAGATTATGGCCGAGAACGAGAAAAAATCGGTCTCGTCAATCATTGCTGAAGCCCTTGCATACTACATCAACGAAAAAAGGAAAAAGAAGCTGGGCAGAAAGGTGCTTGAGATGGCAGGTAATGTACGGGTATCTGCGGAAGTCTACAAAGAATTGGAAAGGGGGCGTATGGACTCCAATGATAGGACTTGATACAGGGTTCTTTGTAACATTACTCAGAAAGGGCTCGAAAGCGGTGGGAGTATGGAAAGGAATCATAGATGGCGATGAATCCGTGGTTTCCTGTCTGACCCTTTTTGAACTGCAAAGACTATCTCTTAAGGGGGCAATAGAACCCAATGCTGTGGATACTCTTCTTGAGGCCATTCGGGCCATTTGTAAAGTGGTCTGGCTTGACAAAACCGAGATACTCACAGCAGCCGCTACCATCTCACAAAGCTATGGAATCCACTCGATCGATTCTTTAATCCTTGCAAGTCTAACCACTTTGAATGTCAAAACGATTTATACCACCGATTCTCACATTGAAAAATATAAGAAAAAAGGTATTAATATTGTCAACATGGTTGCATTTCTATGACCTGACACTAACTCACCGTGAAGCCATTTCCCACCACCAAAAGAGTTCAGACCAACCTGCTTCGCTGGTTCAAGAAAAACAAAAGAGATCTTCCCTGGAGAAGGACCCGTGATCCTTATGCCATCTGGGTTTCGGAGGTCATGCTTCAACAGACCCAAGTGGCTACAGTCATTCCTTACTACGAAAAATTTTTAAAAACCTTTCCCACAGTTCGGTCGTTGGCCGGAGCTAATCTGTCAAAGGTGTTAAAAGTCTGGGAGGGACTGGGATACTATTCAAGGGCAAAAAATCTTCTTCAGGCTTCTCGGATTATTGCAAACCACCTCAAAGGGAAAATCCCTGAAAATCTAAAAGACCTCCTTGGTCTTCCCGGAGTTGGAAGATATACGGCGGGAGCGATTCTCTCCATTGCATTTAATCGAGAGGTACCCATTCTCGACGGAAATGTGAAGAGAGTTCTATCAAGACTCTTTGCCATTTCAGGTCATCCTAAAAAGACAGAAGAATATTTATGGTCCCTCTCAGAATCTTTGATCCCAAAAGGTTCTCCAGGCGCTTTCAACCAGGCCCTCATGGATCTCGGTTCTATGATCTGTACTCCTAAAAATCCGAATTGTCTTAGTTGCCCCCTCAAAAACCTCTGTAAGGGATACCTTTCAGGAAAACCTGAAAGTTATCCCCTCCGGTCCGTTAACAAAAAGGTTCCTCACATCGAAGCCATCGCCGCAGTGATTCAAAAAGATGGAAAGGTCCTCATCCATCAAAGACCGCCTCATGGCCTCTTAGGCGGACTATGGGAATTTCCAAATTGGCGGATAGAGAGAAAAAAAGACTTAAAGGAGTATTTAAGGCAGATGGTTAAACGTCAGATCGGGTTAATTGTTAAATGTAAAGAGCCCCTCGGCTCTTTCAAACAGACTTATTCCCACTTCAAACTCACACTCCATGTCTATCACTGCCAGATTGTGGACGGAATCGGAAACGGGAAATGGATCCCCATCAAAAAATTAAAGCTTTTCCCTATGTCCAAGATAACCCGCAGAATTTCTGAAAAGCTATTGCATTAAATTATTTTTTGATGTATCCATAACCATAGAGAATTTATCACATTGATCGGGCTCTCAAAAAGGCGGTTCGGGGAAAAGGAGGTTGCATGAAGATGACCCCGAAAAAAGGTCATATTGAAGAGAAATTTGTAAAAAGAATTTCCTCATTGTTCCCGGATCAGATCGTCAAGGTCACTTTTTTCGGTTCAAGGGCCAAAGGCATTCCCAAACCCGGGTCAGATTATGACTTCGTCATTGTTCTGAGGGAAAAAGAAAGAAAGATTATTGATGGAATCTATCAGGTGGTTACAGACTTTCTGATTCAATATGGTGTTGACATCTCTCTCAAGATTTACAAAGAAAATGAATTCCTGAGGATGGCCTCCTTTCCAACTCCATTTATCGCATCCATTTTAAAAACAGGGAAAGAACTGTGGAGCCAAAAACCAAAGACTTAATCATCATTCAAATCGAAAAGAGCAATGAAAAACTGAAGGCTGCGCAAGTTCTCCTCAGGGAAGGGTTTGTAGATGATGCCATTTCAAGGGCTTATTACTCCATGTTTCATGCAGCAAGCGCTGTTCTTTTTGCAGAAGGAATAACGGTCGAAAGCCATAGCGCCTTAAAAACCATGTTTGGCCTTCACTTCGTTAAGACCGGAAAGATAGATAAAAAATATGGCCGTTCGCTCAACAGGTTGAAAGATGAAAGGGAAAATGGGGATTATGATATATTCACCTCGTTTGATTTCAAGGATGCCGGAGATGATATAAAAGAGGCTGAGAGGTTTTTAGAAGAGATGAAGAAGTATCTTTTCCAACAGCATGGCATCCGGTTTCCCCAAAAAACCAAAAATTGAGATTCTCTCCCCTGTCCCGCCTCCACCGCCGCATTCGCCGAACAGTTAGGTGAGGGAATAAGAATATGAATCGCTCCGACACAGCCGTGGTTATTGAATGAATAAGTCGTTAAGAGTAGGAATAGGCTGAAAGCTTGCAGAGTATAGAACTGGACTGAATTTTTCAGTCAAGTTTTTAAAACTGTATTGGTTGTAATTGGGGCGTCCTCCTTAAAAATTTGGCCCTGATTTCCCCCGGCGAAACCTTCCGTATCATCAATTCTTCACTTCACTAACCCAAAATCAATATGCCTCCTTTCCACATCGACCCGCTCCACCTTCACCTTGACCGGATCTCCGATCCTGAAACGCTTGTTTGTCCTTTCTCCCAAAAGGCAGTACTTATCCTCATGATAGTGATAATAATCATCGTGGACACTGGTCACTCTCACCAGACCCTCCACAAAGATCTCTTTCAGCTCAACGAAAAAGCCAAACGCGGTCACCCCGCTGATCACCCCTTCAAATTCCTCACCGATCTTATCCTTCATAAACCGGACTCGATAACGACCCAAAATCTCCCTCTCCGCCTCCATCGCCACCCTCTCCCGGTTAGAAAGATGGTCAGCCTTCTTGGCCAATTCTTCTTCTGAGGTTCGAATTTCTTCTTTTGATAAAACTTTTTTCAGGAGCCGGTGGACGATCAAATCAGGATACCTTCGGATGGGAGAGGTAAAATGGGTATAGGCATCAGAGGCCAGGCCAAAATGTCCTATATTTCGCGACGAATACTTGGCCCATTTCATCGATCGGAGAAGGATATGATGGATCACACCCTGATCAGGCCGCCCCTTAGCCTCCAGAAGAACCCTCTGAAACTCTCTGGAAGAGTGGTCGGCATCTTTTCTCATTCTGTATCCCAGATGGGAGATAAATCTCCGGAATTCATCGATGGACTCTCCGGATGGAGGCTCATGAATCCGGTAAAGGAAAAGAATTCCTTTCTCCTTCATAAAATGGGATACGGCTTCGTTGGCCGCGATCATAAATTCTTCGATGATCTGATGGGCAAGATTTCTCTCCGAGCGGATGATCTCCTCAGTCTCTCCCTGGAGATTGAGGATGATCTCCGGCTCCGGAAGGTCAAAATCGAGGGTTCCCCTTTCCATCCTTCTCTGACGGAGTTTCTGAGAAAGCTCCTCCATCCGTTTCAGTGACGGAATGAGGTGATTGAATTTCAGGATTAGCGCCTCGTCCCCATCCACCAGAATTCGTTTCACGATCGTGTAGGTCAGCCTTTCGTTACTCCGTATAACGCTTGGATAGAAACGAAATCCTTTCGGCTCACCGTTTGGATAATATTTCAACTCAACCGTCAGGGTGAGGCGATCCGCCCTTGGATGAAGGCAACAGATCTCGTTGGAGAGTTCGGGAGGAAACATGGAAATTGCCCGGTCCGGGAAATAGACGCTCGTTCCCCTAAAATAAGCCTCCTCGTCCAATGAAGTCCCTTCCTCCACATAGTGGCTCACATCGGAGATCGAAACATAGAGATTCATCCCGCCGTCGCTGTCTTCTTCGATGGAGACCGCATCATCGAAGTCCTTTGCATTCTCCCCGTCAATCGTAAAAGTGGGGATCCCCCTCAAATCAATACGCCCGCTTTCATCCTCTATGCCTGGCGAAGAAGGAAGGCTTCTCACTTCTTTTAAGGCAGCCGGGGAGAATCGATGGGGAAGGTCATGCTTATGGATGATGATCTGAGGTAAAATCTCCGGGTCATCCGGATATCCCAAGATATGTGTCACCCGGCCTTCGGGCCTTGCCCTCTCGGTGGGATATCGGGTGATCTCAGCCACCACGATCTGGTTGGGTCGGGCCTTCTTTGTCTGACCCTCCGGGATAAAAACTTCTTGAAGGAGTCGCTCATCCTCTGGAATGACATAGGAATAATTCGTGGCCTTCATAAACCTACCCACGATCTTGCGTAATCCCCTCTCCAGAATCCGGATGACGCTCCCTTCCTTGCCTTTCTTTCGGATCGACTCCACCCTCGCAACGACCCGATCCCCATGCATGGCTTCTTTAAGATTCCTTGGATTAACAAAGATATCCTCTTCCCCCTCCTTTTCCGGAATGACAAAACCATATCCGTCAGGATGGCATCTGACCTTGCCCACCATCAGATTCATCTTGAGAGGAAGGCCATAGCGGTTTCCTCGAATCCTGACGATCTTCCCCTCATCGGCCAAATCCCTCAGCCGTTCTCTTAGGGATCTTCTCTCCTCATTTCCCAAACCAAAGCGCTGGAGAATTTCTCTCAAAAGCAGAGGGCGGTCTTCCTCCTCCATCAACCGGAGAATCTCTTCCGCCGTAAGGATTTTTTCCCTGTCTTTTATCTTTTTCTCTTTCCTTCGCATAGATTAATCCTTGGCTCCTAACCCCAAACCCCAAACTGATGATTCATTCCTCTTCTTAAAAATCGAAAAGGGGCGCAGAGAGCCCCTTTTCGATTAAAACCAAAACCTCCCATGCGCCAATCTATACCCCTACCCCCCGGAACAATCCCAACCCTCCCAGGAACATGGGGAGGAGGATCGCGGCAAGGATGCCTAAGCCAACTGCAACAATAAGAGGAAGAAGGACAGCCAGAACCGCTTTGCCTGTGGTGATGCCATGGCCCTCCCTCACCCCGAAGATGATGAGGACAATCATGTAGACCGACCCGACGAAACTCCCGATAAACGGCACGATATCGAAGAGATGGGCACAGAAGGAATAGGAGACGGCACGAAAAGTCGCCTGATACCCATTCTTATTCCCGCCTACGATCATGAGGCAGAGGTGCGTGATGGCGCTTCCGATGAAAATGGAGGAGGTTACCATCAAGGGGATCCCGATCAGAGAAAGGGTAAGGAATAGGTTATACGGAATCAGGGCATGGATCTGGGGTGGGATGAAAGCGGAAAAAAGAAACCATTGATAGGCCATTGATGCCCCGAACCCGACAATCCCTGAGATAATCCCGTAGATGAGGGGAGACCAGTATCCTTCCCCCGCCGAAACCTTTTTAAAAAATCGGGTGGGGGAGAAAAGAGCTTCCTTCGTCGTTCTCATATAGGCCCAGAAGAATCCCCCTCCGCTCTCCCACGGGGAGATCTTCTCTTCCATTGAAATCTCACGAACCTGGCCTTCGAAGGAACGCGCTATCTCCTGATATTGCATAAACTTTGAGATGATGATGCCGCATTTGACGCAATCATTGCTTTCAGGCTGTTCAAACCCGCATTGGGGACAGGTTACCATAGGACCGGCATAGGGCTTCACTTCTGGTTTGGGTTGGGGCGGAGGTTCGGGCTCTCTGGAAATTTCCGCAAACTCTTGGAGGGGTTCCTCTTCGACCCTCACCCTTCCCCCAATCTCTTCAAAGACCTTCAAATACCTCTCCATCTCTTCCTTCGATATCCCCTTCTTCACCACAACGGGGACTCTCTGGAGCAGGCTCTCTGCCTTCTCCGGAGTGACGTTAAATCTCTTTTGAAGCCCCTGGATTAAACGAGTCTCCTCTTCCGACCCGGCCACCTTCAGCCCTAAGAAAACCACCTTGTAAAGACCCATCTGTTCACCTCCCTGTTCAGGACCCTACCGGTTTTAGGATAGTTACCACATTCGACTTCAAACTACAAGAATTATTTATTGAGGAAAGGGGGCGTTGACGAAAGGCCAATTGGGGCCCATAATGGCGGCAAGACATTATGTCTGATTACAGAGATTAATAGTTTAATCTCCGTAATCTAAATTGAACTACCACCAGCTACAAGCTGGTGGATTCACGGCTGACTAAAGTCAGCTAAAGGCAAAACAATCAGCACAGAAATTCTCACGAGGGAAAATCTGAAAAACCTGTAAACAATGCGCATACTGAAGTCTTCGCCTAAAGGCGAGGGTTTTTCTCCCCGAGTGAGACAATAATCTTAGCAATCAGGTTTAATCCGTAATTTTTACCTTAGAATTATACCAGGAGGGAATATGCCGAACAACCATCAGTATGTCGTCGACAAGATAACGGCTCAGGAATCGTGGAGGATGTTCCATATCCTGGCGGAGTTTGTGGAAGGGTTTGATGCACTGGCCAGATATCATCCGGCTGTATTCATCTTCGATTCCACCCGTGCTAAACCCGGGGACGAAGTCTACCAGAAGGCAGAGCGAATTGGACAGCTCCTCGCAAAGAATGGATTCAGTGTGATCACGGGTGGAGGCCCGGGGGCCATGGAGGCGGCAAATAAAGGGGCCTCTCTCGCAGGAGGTAAATCGATCGGCCTAAACATAGAACTTCCGCTGGAACAGAAGCCCAATCCCTACGCCAATATCACTTTAAAATACCGTTACTTCTTTGTCCGGAAGGTGATGTTTGTTAAATATGCGGTGGCCTATATCATCCTCCCCGGCGGTTTTGGAACAATGGACGAACTCTTTGAATCGGTCACCCTCATTCAAACCCACAAGATCAAACCCTTTCCGGTGATTCTGGTCGGCTCGAATTATTGGAAAGGGCTTCTGGACTGGATCAAGGAAGTGGTCTTGAAGGAGGGCGGAATCTCTCCCACCGATCTGGATATTCTTCAATTGATCGATGACCCGGAAGAAATCGTCCGAACCAATGGAGCCGAGATTGAGAAAGGGTTTGTGCGCATCAGCGTCAAGGAGATTGATGAATGCTTCGTAGGCGTCTCCGTCCTGAAGTGCTTTGACCGCCTTATTGCAAATCAAGAGATGAGCAATGCTGGCCGGCATATCGATTCCCCTTTTGTGCCCCTTCCTTCTTTTTCAGGTTCGATTCTCAGCGCATGGCATTCTTAAAGTCCTGATCGCTCAGGATCGCAACGACAATCTTATAAACAGCACCCTCCACGGCTCTGGGTAAGTTCCCGGAAGCATTATTTCCTTCGTAGGTTTTGGACCATGATCCGTCGCTCTTCTCAACCCTTAAGCGGACGATACAGCGTTGTGAGAACGACCCCCAGAAAAGCCCTACGCTTTCAACAGCTATCTTAAAGGTTGTTACACCTTCAGGTTGAACCTGCACTCCCCTGCTTTTGAGTTCGCTTTCTAACTGGCTTACAACTAAACCCGTCCATTGTCTATAATCTGCGAAATATTTATGGCTGCCCTGAGTGGCAATGAGTGTGAGCTTGGAATCGGCCACCACGTTGACAAAAGAGACCTCCCACTTTGCATCGATCGACCCCACTACATCCGTCTTGACGGGAATTGTCCCCCTGGGATAGACAACATGGGAACACCCCGAGAAAAGAAGGACCAGTAACAGGATCAACAACGGACAGACAATTTTAACTGATTTAACCATCTCCTCATTCTCCTTTCTGCAATATTTTCACAACCTGCTCGATGAAACATCACCACGCAGGTCCTCATTTTTAATGTTCCTATTATCCTATTTACCCTTTCCCCGAATTTGTTTTATATTAATCTCAAAACGATGGTTGGTCAAGGATATTTAATATGCTAAAATGGGTCTGAACAATGCCTCTTGAATTCGAATCCCTCACTCATGGAAAGATTGCATTCGGTTTCTTCAATATCGAAACCGATATGATCCTCCTCAATCAATACTTCTTCTTTGCGGAGGATTTCTGTCATTATATATCGCAAGCTGCACAGGCCAATGAGCGTATCTTTAAAAGATCATGGGGGATATATCCTTTTCAAAATGGAGCGGATATTGGAAATCTGATGGGTGCAATTTACGGAAGTGACCACAGAGGGTTTATTGGAGAGGTCTATAATCTCTTTCCTTCTCCGAAACATCAGGAAGACTTCAAGCAGAAACCAGAAGGTAACCATACTCGCGTTTTGATGGAAAGATTAATCCAGAAATATGCCTCAAAAATAAGCATCCACTTTGTGATGGATCAGAAGTCCGAACAAATTACCATTGGCGAATATCTCTTTGATAAACTTTCTTTCCATGAATTGATCAAATACATCTGGATGGGAGGTTTTCCCCGCTGGAAGGACAATCTTCGGCCTGACTATGTTTTGTCGATAGGAAAAGTGATTGATCAATCCACGAATTCTCTTTTCTACGGCCTGAGCTTAAAATGAGAAGAGGAAGCCATGACAAAGAAGGTGGTCATTGATTGCGATGTAGGGGTGGATGATGCCCTTGCCCTTATTCTTGCTTTTCATTCACCGGAGTTGGAAGTGAAGGCAGTGACCGGAGTGAATGGGAATGTCCCGCTGGACACGGTTTTTACCAATATTCAAAAAATGCTTTCTTTCATCCAGCCTGCTTGTAAGCCTTTGATAGCGAGAGGGGCGAATCAACCTTTGAAGGGAGAAACCATTCACGCCCATTCCGTCCACGGTCAAGATGGTCTGGGCGGGGCTAAAATTCAATGCGAGGATGGAAAGACATGGTGGCAGAACTATCCGCGCCATGCGAGCGAACTCATTCTGGAGATGGCCCATCAGCATCCGGATGAAATCACACTCGTTGCCGTAGGCCCCCTCACCAATCTCGCATTAGCTCTTAAGCAAGACCCTGCGGGAATGAAGAAACTGAAAGAGCTGGTGATCATGGGAGGAGCGGTGCGGACGAGAGGCAATGTCACCCCGTATGCTGAATTCAATATCTATTCCGATCCAGTAGCCGCAAAAATCGTTTTTGAATCAGGAATTCCGATCACCCTCGTTCCGCTTGATGTCACCCATCAGGTCTTCCTCACACCTCGCTGGATGGAAGAAAAGGCCAAACCTCTCAACACCCCTTTTTCCAATTTTCTCATTGAAGCCACAGGGTATGACATTGAAACCCATCGTTTCAGAAATAGAGATACCATCTTTCTCCACGATCCTCTGGCTGTGGCCGCGGTGATCGAACCTACGTTGGTTAAAATGGAGAGACTTTCCCTTCAGGTGGAGATACAGGACGGGGAGTATTATGGAAAGATCAGCGAAGTGAAAAAGGGACCGGAAATCGATGTATGCCTTGGAGTGGATGCAGAGAGGTTTTTAGAGCTTTTTGTGTCGGGACTGAGATAATCATGGAAGGGACTTATGTAGCCGCACCCTTTAGGTTGCGTTTCCTAAATCGCAGGCTGAAGCCTTTTAATGGGTGCGGCTACATGTTATGAACTTAAGGTGGAAAACGATGTCTACAAAGATTCTTGTCCTCGGCAGTTCGAATGTTGATCTGATTCTCAGAGTTCCCCGTTTCCACCACCCAGGGGAAACGATCCGAGCAGATAATCTCACGACCGTCTTTGGCGGCAAGGGCGCCAATCAGGCGATCGCATCAAAACGGTTAGGGGCTGAGGTGACCTTTATCACCAGGTTAGGCAACGACTATTACGGAAAGTCTTATCGTCGCTATTTGATCGAGAAGGGGCTTAACCAAAAATCTATTCTCGCGGATAAAAAAGTCCCAACAGGCATGGCTTTCATCGAATTGGACCCAAAAGGAGAAAACAGGATCGTCGTCTCTCCAGGTTCCAACAGTTCCCTCTCCGTTGATGATTTAAGGAGGTGTGACCCGCTCTTCGGGAAGATCAAAGCCTTTGTCACACAATTGGAGATTCCCATCGAAACCGTTAGAATGGGGTTGAAGATGGCAAAAAGATATGCCGCCCTCTCTCTTCTCAATCCTTCGCCCTCTCGCCCTCTCTCCGCCGAAATCCTTTCTCTGACAGATTTTCTTGTCCCCAACGAATTGGAGGCTCAGTCCCTCACAGGTTTAAAGATGAGGAAAGACCAAGACCTACCGAGGATAGCTGCGAGATTGCTGAAGATGGGTGTAAAAAATGTAGTAATCACGTTAGGCCCCAAAGGCCTCTTTTTCAAAAACCGTGACGAAGAAATCCGGATCAAAGCCTTCAGGGTGAAGGTAGTCGACACCACAGCCGCAGGAGACGCCTTTATGGGAGGCCTTGCCTGTGCCCTCTCTGAAGGGAAACCGATACGGGAAGCCCTAATATTTGCCAACACCGCCGGCGCCTTCGCCACGACCAAGTTAGGCGCCCAACCCTCCCTACCTTTTAAAAAAGAGGTTGAAACTTTCATCAAGAACCAATCGAAGTAAATAACATCAATGGTCTTGTGTATGATCAGCCCCACTTTCGATGTTTAACTTCTATGATTTTCAATAATCTTAATGAGATCGATATAAAAGGCGATGATATCTTTCAGTTCATTGATCAGAACATCATAGAGCGTTTCTGTGTCTATATGGTTGTAGAGGTGGACAATCCTGTTTCGGAACTGGCTTATTTTGATGTAGGTCTTAGCCTTATCTTTTGGGAGGTAACCGCCCTCATTTAAGATCTCGATGATTTCTGCATTTGTATTGGGTGTCTTGAGGCCAAGGGAGGCGATAATATAGCTGCCTATGTCAAGAAGTGCCTGTATAGACGTCTGAAGCCTGTGCAGGGTGGAGTCTATATTTCTGAAATCGGATGTGAATTCTTCAAATGTCTTATCCTTTAAAATATTTAACTTATCAAGGTTATCTATGATCACATCAAGTTTTGTCTGGATGTCCCTCTGGTTCATGGCCTGGCATACCTCTTAATCCGACCCTGCAATTGACGTTTTTCTATATATCGAAGGGTAGGTTCAAAGTCACAGAAACGAATGATCACCCCTGTTTCAAACCTTATCCTGAACGGAGGATCGCTATCATAAAGGAGAATGCCGGTTCTTAAGACATTGTGCTGAAAGAGGGTCCCCTTACTGTTAAGGTCTATCAAGTCTACCTCTTTAACCCCCAGTGCCTTAGCCAACCTGTAAGCCAAATAATCTTCCTCATGAAGGAGTTCTCTTCCATCGGGAGCGTTGCTTTTCAAAAGTACTGCAATATCGGCATCGCTCTCTGGAGTTATTTTGCCGGAGACATGGGAGCCAAATAGATAGGCGGAAGAAATATAAGGGTAATCATTAAAAACATCCTTTAGTTTTTCGAACTGGGCATGAAGTTGCATTTTCTTCCTCCCCTACCTTCTATCTTTAATCAAAACGCCGTCCCTTGTCAATGAGGAAAAATAGTCTCATGAACAGCAGTTATGCCGAGGAAAGTGATGGAGATAGCTGCGGCTCTTTCGTGACCGGAGTGAGAAAATATTTTGACACAACCATTCACTACCCTGATAGGTTATTTAATAAACTGGCTCTTTCTTTTCTTGCATTTCGTTCGATTGCCAAAAGAACAAGAATGAGACTGAAGGCCGCAATCGTCATTATCAAGGCAAAGAAATGAGGCTCCTATCGTTGCAAGTTTCAACCTTGCCTCTGCTTGTCTTGCTGACGACTCCGCCACAAAAGATTACATTGGATTTAGTCTCATTTCTAGGTTAGTATTTGTATTGGAATACGGCCATCAAGAGTGGAATGGTATCATGTGGGAGCGACTGAAGGAAGATATTCAGACGATAAAAGACCGGGACCCTGCGGCAAAGAACTATGTGGAGATCTTTCTCTGCTATCCGGGTCTTCATGCCATATGGCTTCACCGGATTGCCCATTTTTTATATAAAAAAAGATGGTACACCACTGCCCGTCTGATCTCTCATCTCAACCGGAGTTTGACGGGAATTGAGATTCATCCCGGAGCAACGATCGGCAGGCGTCTCTTTATTGACCATGGCATGGGAGTGGTGATCGGGGAAACCACTGAAATTGGCGATGATTGCCTCATCTATAAAGGCGTTGTCTTTGGCGGCACCACGCTTGAAAAAAAGAAGCGCCACCCCACCCTTGGAAACCGTGTTATTGTGGGGTCGAACTCCACCATCCTGGGATCTATCATGATCGGGGATGGAGCAAAAATTGGGTCCGGCTCTGTGGTGGTTAAGGCTGTTCCACCCGGTGCGACGGTGGTCGGTGTTCCGGGTCGCATTGTTGAGTCACTCACCCCCGAGAAAATGGATCTTGATTTCGAACATGGGAATCTTCCGGACCCGCTGTCGGATATTATGAAGATGCTTCTCCAGCTCCACGGCAAACTGGAAGAGAGGGTCAAACGGTTAGAACGGCTGGAAGATCTGAATAGCAAAAACATTCCCAGCGAGGATTAATGATGGCAAAGTATCCGAAATTTTTGATGGACCATTTTCAGAATCCTAAAAATGTCGGGGAGATCTCCGATGCAGATGGGGTTGGAACCGTAGGCAATGCCTCCTGCGGCGATATCATGCAGATGTATATTAAGGTGGATGGCAACAAAATCACCGAGGCAAAATTTAAAACCTTTGGCTGTGGGGCAGCCATTGCAACCAGTTCCATTCTGACAGACCGGATCAAAGGGGCTACGATTAATGAGGCCCTGAAGATTTCCGAAGAGACATCAAAGGAGGTTCTCTCCCAGTTGCCAAAAGAGAAAACCCCCTGTTTCACCATTGCCATGGACGCATTGAGGCTGGCCATTGAGGAATACCGTTGCAAGATGACAGGAATCCATGAAAAGGGCGGCTTCGATGCCACAAAGTTGGAGAAAGATTAAAGAGTTTATTGGGTTCGTTGGGTCTATTGGGTTATTGGGTTAACCCAAGTAACACAATAACCCAAGCAACTCAAGTAACTCGATTCAAGGAGAAAGCGATGACAAAGGTGGAAAAGGTTGTTTTTCTTAAAAACCCGAACAGTGTCCTCGAACAGCTCATTAAAAACTTCATTCACGAGAATAACCAGAACCGGAGAACCCAACTGGACAATGGACTCTACTGGGAAGATCCCCTGGTCGGGTTTGCCTCGGGAACCGATCCACTCTTTTTTCAATTCAAGTCGTTGATTGGATCATTCCACCTTACCCCGAGAGAGATCATCGCTGCTGCCTTAAAGGAGAAAGGGAGAGAACTTCTTCTCCCCGAGTACGAGCAGATCAGCGTCATTTCATGGATATTACCCACTGCCGAGGACACCCGGAAAAGTAATCGCAAGGAAGAAAAATTTCCTTCCAAACTCTGGGCCTACACAAGGGATTTCGGCGAGGCCTGCAATGGCGCTTTGCGAAGACATGTGGTGGGATTTCTGGAGGATTTAGGTTTTGTGGCGGTTGCCCCTCTCCTGATGCCCACGTTTCGATACTTCCGGGATGAAAAGGTGGGCTGGGCTTCTCCCTGGTCAGAGCGCCATGTCGCCTACACCTGCGGCCTCGGAACCTTCAGCCTCAACGATGGCTTTATCACCCAGAAAGGAATGGCGGTTCGCATTGGAAGTGTTGTCACACTTCTGAAACTGACCCCGAGCGACAAGAAGTACGGCCACTATAAAGAGAATTGCCTCCCCTTCCGGAACGAAAAATGCGGGAAGTGCATCCCGAGATGCCCTGCCGGAGCCATCTCAGAAGAAGGACATGATAAAGATAAATGCCAGGAATACATCAATTCCGAGCCATTAAAAGCAAAGCGGCTCGAATATGGTTTGCAGAACCCTCCTCCTGCCTGCGGCCTCTGTCAGACCGGGGTGCCCTGCGAATTCGAAATCCCCAGGCCCAACCTGATCGCCTGACCCGTTCAAATGATAAATCAACATAGGGAATGTTTCCTCTGAAAAAAATGTAAATTGACATAAATATTTCTTGACTTATTCAGTAAGCTTGTATTAAATTATTTCCTATAAATTTAATAGGGGGCGAACTGGTTACCAGTTCGCCTTTTTTTATGCATTGAAGAATAATGTAAAAAAATTGACTTAACTTATTGAATAAATATGTTCTATTTTATTTTAAAAAGGAGGGAACGATGGAGATCAGAAGAAGGGATTTTTTGAAGGTGGGGGTTGCTACAGGGGCATCGATTGCCATCAATGGTTTGACGCTAAACGCCTTTGCCAGCGCTAAGGAGGCGAAAATCGGAACAGGAGGGACCGAACCGGGTAGCTGGATCCCATCGACCTGTCAGGGGTGCACGCAGTGGTGTCCGATCGAGATATTCGCGCAGGAGGGACGAGCCGTAAAGGTCAGAGGCAATCAACTCAGCAAAGTTAACGATGGCTACTGTTGTGTGAGAGGCCATTTGATTCTCCAGCAGATTTATGACCCTGATAGAATTAAGGTCCCCATGAAAAGGACCAACCCGCAAAAGGGCAGAGGGGTTGATCCCAAATTCGTCCCCATCTCATGGGATGAAGCAATGGATCTGATAGCCGAAAAAATTATAGAGCTTCGTAAGAATAACGAGCCCCATAAATACCTGCTCATGCGCGGGCGCTACTCGGACCATAATGCGATCCTTTACGACAACCTGACCAAGGTGATCGGGTCTCCCAATAATATTTCTCACAGTTCCCTCTGTGCAGAGGTTGAGAAGATGGGGCGTTTTTTCACCGAAGGCTACTGGGGGTATAGCGAATACGATCTGGATAAAATGAAATATCTTCTGGTCTGGGGATGTGATCCCGTCTCATCGAACCGAAATATTCCCATTACAACGAATAAGCTGAGCAAGCTTCTTGAAGAAGGAACCGTCATCGTGGTAGACCCTCGTATGAATAACACCGCAGCCAAAGCACATGACTGGATCCCCATCAAACCCGGCGAAGACGGCGCGCTTGCTTCGGCTATGGCCCATGTGATTTTAACCGAAGGACTGTGGAACAAAGAGTTTGTGGGTGATTTCAAGGATGGGAAAAACCAGTTCAAGGCGGGGCAGACCATTGATGAGGCCGCTTTTATCGAGAAATATACCAACGGTCTTGTCAAATGGTGGAATATTGAACTGAAGGATAAAACACCTGATTGGGCTGTACCCATCACCGGGCTTTCCAAAGATCAGATCGTCCGCATTGCAACAGGTTTTGCGAAGGCCGCTCCGCAATGCGCCGTCTGGTACGGACCGACCATGATGCCACGCGGCACCTATGCGGCCCTGGCCATCCATGCCCTGAACGGACTTGTGGGTGCGAGCGACACCGAAGGCGGCGTCGTCACCGGCGCAGGCGCTCCGAGCAGCAGTTATCCCAAGTTTGAAAAGTATCAGGATGACGTAGCAAAGGCCGGAGTGAAGCATAAAAAGATTGACCAGAGAGGCACCCTCAAATTCCCCAACCTTGCCTCCGGCAGACCCGGAAGTGGAGTGTCCACCAATAATGTGCCCAATGCGATCCTGGCAAACGATCCCTACGATATCAAGGTTGCGATCAGTTATTTCAACAATTTCAATTTTTCCGGAACCGAGGCCGGACGTTGGGACAGGGCCATGGCCAAGATACCATTTTTTGTGCATATCGTGCCGATGGTTTCGGAGATGACACAGTTTGCGGATATCGTATTGCCCGCCGCGCTGCATCACTCGGAAGAATGGGCCATTTCGAGGAATAAGGGAAATATGTACGGCCATATCTCCATTCATCAGCCCGTCATCAAGCGCATGTTTGATGCCAAGGGCGCTGAAACCGAGATCGTGTGGTTACTGGCGGAAAAACTTAAGGCGAAAGGTTTTTCAAACATTTATGACTGGCTCTATAACGAGTACAAGGACCCCGAAACCGGTAAGAACCCCACTAGCGCAGAAGAATTTGCCCTCTATGCGACAAAGATTCGAAGCCATAGGGCGTGGGACCCTGCCCAAAACAAGGATTATAAAGGAGACAGGCCCAATGGCTGGGAAGACTTCAGGAAGAAGGGCGTCGTCAACTCACCGCGATTTGAATTTCGTAAAAAATGGGGGACCCCGGAACAGGGCAACTTCCCCACGGCAACTAAAAAATTCGAGTTTTACAGCGCAACCCTCAAGAAGTCCCTCACCGAACACGCCGAGAAAAATAAGACAACCATCGACGGTGTTCTGGAAGCGACAAACTATGAAGCCCGTGGAGAAAAAGCGTTTGTGCCTCACTATGAATCACCCCGCAGGCACGGAGACCGCTCTCAATATCCATTTGATCTCATCGATATGAAATCCCGGCTCAACCGGGAAGGCAGAAGCGCCAACCTGTCTTGGTACTATGCCTTTAAAAAATGCGACCCGGGGGATTTAAACTATGAGGATGTCATCCATATCAATCCCGCTGATGCTAAAAAACTCGGGATCAAGGAAGGTGACACTGTCAAGGTGACTTCAACCATCGGCAGCCTCCAGATTCGCGCCCATCTATGGGAAGGGGTGCGCCCCGGTTCGGTGGCGAAGTGCTTTGGCCAAGGACACTGGTCTTACGGCCGATTGGGAACAAAGGACTTCTCAAAATTTGAGCCGAGAGGGGCAAATTTTAACGAGATTATGCCGGATGATTATGATTACCTGAGCGGATCCACCGCACGAAACGGCGGATTTACTGGTGTAAAAATCGAGAAAGCCTAAGAGGAAGGAGGTCAAACGAAATGGCGAAAAAACAACTTGGAATGGTCATCGATCTGTTGAA
>Ga0194126_10001238_pt1 | contig 42908 bp, 29 predicted proteins | sample TA2KigC150mmetaG_FD_148641 | JGI IMG/M metagenome (GOLD analysis project Ga0194126, IMG submission 148641) | Freshwater microbial communities from Lake Tanganyika, Tanzania - TA2015035 Kigoma Deep Cast 150m | ecosystem: Environmental > Aquatic > Freshwater > Lake | place: Tanzania: Lake... | reverse complement strand
GTAAAATGTGGAGGTATTATGCGGGGGATAAACCACCCGCGCTACGACACATATTGCATGGTAGCGCCGATCCTTTATGGTCGGCTTTATTTTGATTTACAAAAAATTGGGAATGCTCCCGCGGTTATATGGTAATATGCCCCGGGGTAATCAATGCGTAGTGGTCTTGCCATGAAAAAACCTGCTGAAAAAGAAAAGTTTTATCCGTGCATAAGCCCTTATTGTAATCATGTTAAACCGCTTTCACAAAATGTCAATATTAAAGAATAAAGATGTGACCCCAACCGACCCCATCGCCTTGACACGAGCGGTTGAGGGAGAAGCGGCGATTTCACGCGATACATAGTGTTGTTGGACATGGGAGGGACTTTTCATTACGATATCCTTACAAAGAATGTGATACGTATTCTTCTTCCTTGTTTTCAGGGTTATTAGGCCGCACGATGAGTTTTTGTTTGAGGACATCACAATACACGTTGCTTTCCTTATAATTCATCGTGTAAAAGTCAGGAATCCCATGACTTTCAAGAGCAATGAGGAGGTCTCCGGCTGTATAGCACGGGTCTTTTTGGTGAATCGCCTCGGTGCTTGATAAAGAATCCTGTAAAAATTTTAATGCGACTTCGAGTTCTTTTGATTTATTGGATATACTCGAAAGACATTGTAATATCTCTTTACATAATTCTTCTTTTTCTTTAAGAAAGTTTACGATAGGGCATTGAAGGCATACGTTGCTGCATTTTTTCGAACCCAGTTCGTAGCGTTTATAAGGTATTTTTTCTTTTACAGGACAAGTAGACAAGTAACAACCGGTGCCTCCAACTATATGGCCAATCTGTGACCTTAATTTCTTTACACCAAATTTTATGAGTGTGCGAAGGTAGCTTTTTGCCCTTTCGGTCAGCTCGGCGTCATCAACACCTGTATGAAATATTTCTTCCAACACATTTAAGCAAATATTTCTTTTTCTATTCTGTTGCTCTGGAAGCACATTCAACACATGCCTTTTTACCTTTTCGTAAGATCCTTTCGTATTTAACAGATTCATTAAATACACAGCTTCATGAATAACGCGTCGTTTGAATTCTTGAATAACAACGGGACTTGAAATGACAATGTCATAAGAAGCCAAGCGTCGGTTAATAGCCTCTTTCATTTGAGGTTCTCTTAAAAACCTGGCGATATGAATAGAAGTATCAGCGAAAACTGCTGTTCCGGAAGGCATTAGATATGTGTGAAGGTATGTTGTTCTTATGTCTTAAAATTGTTTTCAGAATTTTCCACTAATTCCACACCACGGATCGAAACCGGCGTTGGAAAATACTTCTAACGATTTTTCCATATCTATATCTGCAATAGCCGGTTTTCGAAGATATCCATCAACGATTGTTTTAATACACTCCTTTTGCGACTTAGAAAGCAACTCGAATTCTACCTGCGCTAACACAGCCTGAGTAATATTCAAGAGGTCTCCCCAGTTGTTTTCTCTGACGTTTTTATGCCTCCAAAGGACTTGCAAATAATCTTTGAATTCAAAAGCAAGATTGGCTTGTTCTATGGGATTATCTTCTTCGATGAGTTGTGCTGCTGCCATAGACGCCTTGCGAAGAAACCTGTTTACTTCTTCTAAAGCGGCGATTTGGCTGTCCGTTTTTTCTTCAAAACCGTTTTTAGCAATTTTTTTCTGAATAGGTCTTGCATCTCTGCCGGTTTTGTTATAAGGCAAATCATACACGGAACTTCTTGCCTCCTGGCTTGCCGCATTATTGATAAATCCGGGAGATTTTCGAGGATTTACGATTACTTCCGATGAATCATTCAAAATACTACAATAACTATCCATAAACCACCTTTAAATTACCTTTTTAGATACTTTCGGCAATGCATCTTCAATCTGGCGTAAAGATTCTGTAATAAAGTCTTTTGCATCTACGCCATTTGGTGTTTCAACAAATGAATCAATATCAAGCATACCGGCAAAATGTGGGTTTTTGGCAACCCTCTTTTTTTCTTTTAGTTGTTTTAAAAGATACTTATCCTGTTCTCTGTGTAGTTTACTTACACGGACATCCAGTATGTTTCCTCGTATGTCTAGTTTTGCATAACTCTCCACACCATTTATTGAAATCCGGAATTTTCTGTCGGAAGAAGCAATCACCACCGCATAGTTTCTCGCTTCAACGCTACTGTTATTTAGCGCTTTGGCGATTTGATCGTCAAAAGGGATTATTCCTAGCAACTGTTTTATCCAACTTTCGGCGTCTGTTAATGTCTCTGCCCGAAAAATGTACCATATTCTAAATCCTACCCTTGTAAATATCCTTAAATCGAGCCTTTCATTTATCAGGGAAGAAATACCATCGGCATGATCAATAAATCTTTCTATATCGCTCGAGGTTAGATCCTCTTCATCTCCAAATGGCTGTTCTAAAGAAAAGTCATATTTTGTCGCACCAAAGTTCAATTTCATGCCGTTTTCCAAACATATTAATGGTGCATTCTGCGGGTCCGGAACGGTTTCTTGTGTCCATGCGGGGTAACTATTCATAATCTCATTGATAATGCTTCCACATCGATCCAAATAAGCATATCCATATTTATAGCGCACTTCATAAACTAGTTTATGGCAAATAGATTGACGGCCATTAATCAACATTACAGAGTACCCACAAAAATTTAAATATTAAGCATACAAGAAAACCCATTGCATCTGAATAATAATCCTAATTTTTCCAGGCAGTAGTGTCAAGCCTATTTTGCCGGCTGGGATTTTCTGCCGCGCCCTTTCCTATCCTGGCGTTCTCCGTGGTAGTCAGTTTGAGCCGTGCGGGCGGCGATGTCGGTTGCAACCAGAATCCTAAAGGGGGAAATCATCGAGCACATTTTCGGGACGGTGAAACGCAGCTGGGGCTACACCTACACACTGATGAAAGGGAAAAAGAAAATAACAGGGGAGTTCAGTTTGATATACCTGGCATACAATCTGCATCGCACTAAAAACATACTCGGATACGACAAGTTGCATGAGGCGATAAAATAGTGTGCTTGGGGTCACACCTTGGGAGGTGCTTGGGGGAGGTGCTTGGGGTCACACCTTGATCAGTGATTATTTATTTGACAGCATCCGGTGTGTTTGCTGCTTTTCTTTTATGACGAGACCGTGGCGAATTGAATTTGAAGGCGCATATTATCACGTATTATCGAGGGGAAACGAAAGGTGTGGTATTTTTGCTGATGATATCGACTGTATTTCATTTCTCGAAATATTGGGAAAAATAACAAGGAGATTTGAGGTAGAAATCTATGCCTATATCCTCTTGGACAACCACTACCATTTACTCCTTAAAACAAACAAGCCCAATCTTTCCAGAGCCATGCAGTGGTTCGGAACGGGTGCATTCCCGATTTTTTGTAACATTCAGAGTAGGATGGGTGAAGCGCCAGCACACCCATCAAAATAAAGGAGAATATGATTGATGGGTCTGCTTCGTCCATTCGGCAAGCTCAGGACAGGCTTTGACCCATCCTGAAATGAGGTGTTACAAAAAATCGGGAATGCACCCGTTCGGAACTACATATACTCGCAGGTATAATGTAAAAAACAAAAGACGCGGCCACCTTTTTCAGGGAAGGTTCAAGAACTTTCTCGTAGAGAACGATACCTATCTGCTACGGCTTTCCTGCTATATCGACAGAAATCTTATTGCGTAAAGCTACCAATATATTACAATGTGAAATTAAGGATTTTGCAGATTCACGGAGGGTGTCTGATTCATATAAAGTGGATCGTGATTTGTTCCTTTTTTTATGGAGTACGGGATTGTACACGAATCAGGAGATAGGGAGATTATCTGGACTTGGTTATTCATCCATAAGCAGGCGAGTGACGACCATGAAATCAAAAATATCCAAAGAGAATAACATTGCCAAAAGATTTGATACCATACAATCACTAATCAAGGTGTGATCCTATGTACGAAAACCGAAATCAAATAGCAGGCAAATACAAATGGAATCTCTCGGCTTTGTACGCTTCGGACGGCACGTGGGAAGAAGATTTTCAAAAGACGGAGAAGGAACTTCCCCGGCTTATCGGCTTCAAAGGCGCGCTTGCTGATCCACGCAAGCTTGAGCAATTCATGGGATTTTATATTGATTATTCTGTCGTCAGAGAAAATCTCCATGTCTACGCCAATGCCCGCTTTTTTGAAGATACCAGAAATGCGGTATACGAAGAAATGAAGGGGCGCATCGAACTGCTCGCGTCAAAAATTTCCGCCGCGACGGTTTTTATAAAAAAAGAACTGTCTTCTCTGTCGCCGGATGATATCGAACGCATGCTCAGGGAAAATCCTCAACTGGCGGGATACCGGTTTTTTCTGAAAAATTACGCCCGGTACAATCCCCATATCCTTTCCGAAGAAACGGAAACCGTTTTAGCAGAACTGGATATTGCACTGGGTAAACCGGAAGACATTTTTTCGGCCTTCAACAATAACAATATTTCGTTCGGCGAAGTTGAACATAAGGGAGAAAAGATCGTCCTTTCTCACGCAAAATATGCCCAACTGCTGGAATCTCCCGACCGTGAACTCCGGCAAAAGGCGTTTGACTGCTACTACCGGCCTTACCGGCAGAATATCGATGTAATAGCAAATACCTATGCCGCGAGCGTGCTTTCCAATATTAAGCTGGCAAAGGCGCGCAACTATCCGTCGATGACGGAAATGGCCTTGTTTCCTGATTACCTGCCCCCCGCCGTGCTCAGTAATCTTATCGAGGTCGCAAAGGAAAATATCGATGTGATCAGCGAGTTCAATGCCCTGAAACGGAAGGAATTGGAAGTGGAAGAATTACACTTCTATGATAATTATGTGCCCCTCGTTAAAGAAATTGACAAAAACTATTCCTATGAAGATGCCATTGGTCTGGTGCGTACCGCGCTCAAACCCCTCGGCAGTGAATATCTCAAAAAATACGATGCCACCATCAACGCGCGAGTAATCGATGTGTTTGAAACTCCCGGAAAGAGATCGGGGGCATTCTCATGGGGGAGCTATATGAGCAGGGGGATTATTTTTATGAATTACACGGAAAAATTCTCCGACGTTGCTACGTTTGCCCATGAATTCGGCCATTGCCTGCACCGGGATTATTCCATTGAAAATCAGCCATACATTTATTATCAGAATCCGATCTTTCTTGCGGAGATCGCCTCGACATTCAATGAGGCATTGCTGTTTGATCATATGTCAAAGATTGCGGAATCCGCTGAGGAGAAAAAATTCTTCCTGTATCATAATATGAAACGGATAGAAGCCACCTTCTTCAGGCAGACTATGTTCGCGAATTTTGAAAAGGATATCCATGAGGCGGCGGAAGCCGGAAAGGCGCTGACCGCGAAAAGTATTACGGATATTTACCGGAAAAATCTTGAGGCATATCTCGGAGAGGGAATGACGATTGACGAGCAGTTGCATTACGAGTGGGCGAGAATCCCTCATTTTTACCATGCGTTTTACGTCTATAAATACGCCACCAGCCTGTCCGCCGCGATTGCCTTGTCCGAACGTGTCGTTTCAGAAGGGAAAGATGCGATTGATGATTATATAAAATTCCTGGGCGCCGGATCACACAAAGAACCTCTGGAAATCCTGAAAGACGCAGGGATTGACCTTGCGGGGAAAAAGGCGTACGAAGCAACGGCAGACAAATTAAGGAAGTTATTGAAAGAATACAAATCGTTATGAACAAAGGCAAAACCATGGGAAAGATTATTTCATTCATTAACTATAAAGGCGGAGTGGGCAAAACCACAACTACCTATCATATCGGCTGTGCCCTTGCCCTTTATCATGATAAAAAAGTTTTGCTTATTGATGTTGATCCCCAAACAAATATGACGTTCCTTTGTGTCGTGCCCGAACGGTGGGAGGTGTTTAAGGATACGAACGGAACGATTGCCGGACTTTTTGAGTCGTATTTAAAAGACCGCTTCGAGACGTATCCGGCAAACCATATAATATGGAAATCACCCATAGAACTGTTTGCGAATGGAAAAATCGCAAAAGATGTGGTAAAGAACCTGGACATGATACCTTCCGATATTGACTTGCTGGGTATCGATATTGATCTGGCCGCGAAAATATGGAGAAAAATAGAGTCGGGTTTGTTTCAGGAACAACTTTTTATTTTTAAAAGAACATTCAGGAGGATTAAAGAATCTATCGGACTCAATATCTCAAACGATATACGGGACGCCCTTTTTTATGTTGAACAGCGCCATATTCTCAGAAATTTTATTGAAACGGTCAGCAGCGACTATGACTACATTCTTATCGATTGTCCTCCAAACCTTTACCTCGCAACCCAAAATGCCCTCGCCGCAAGTGATTTTTATATAATCACAACGATACCCGATCACATGTCAACCATCGGAATAAATATCCTCACAAAGAAAATCAGGGAACTGAACACTACCATGCGTGAGAAATGTCGCCTGGCAGGCACAGAGCCACATGACATCCTGCTGAAAGGCATGGTATTTACCATGGTGCGCACCGTTGGTCAGGGAATAGTCAATACCCACAAAGACAAAATGACCGCACTACGCAAAGAATACAGTGAACTGTGTTTTGAGAATTATATTTCATGGGCGGCGGGATATACCGAGGCGGCAGCCCAGGCGGTTCCGGTTTTCCTGCTGAAAGACGATAACTCCCTGCGCGTTGCCGGGCAATACAGAAAAGTGACGGAAGAATTTTTAGCAAAAATCGGTAATTAAACATGGCTAAAGCAAAAAAAAATCTGAATATACAAGACGTATTGTTAAAAATGAAGGAATGTATTGACCTGCTGCCCGGAAAAGAAGAACAGCAAAGGATGGTACAGGCCATTCATGAATTAATCATGAAACTGGAGTCTTTTAAAGAAAGCATCTCCCGCGTTCCCGACGAATCAGAAAAAAACCGTGTGTTGCAGGCAATCCATACGGTTTCATCCTTTTTTGATTCAGTAAAGAACAAACCCCTCCTTGCCGAAATACTCTTTCCAAAACAAAAAAAGGCGAGAAAAACAAGCGTTCGTCCTGTTAATATCGACGATTTGCTCAAACAATTGGAGGAATTGCAGTCGGACAAGATTATGACGGAACTTTCGAAGCAGAAGAAAAATATCCTTCTCGAACTATCATCAAGATTAAATATAACCGCCAATCCTAAACTGACAAAGGACGTGCTTATTGATAAAATCTTTAAACTGGGATTTGCCAATCAGAGAGGATACAATCTGTTGGGAGACAGGTGAGGATATTCTTTAAACAATGAAGATAACATTTATTGGCGCAGCGAGAATGGTTACCGGTTCTTGTTTTTATATCCAGACGGAAGGGACAACTCTGCTTGTTGATTGCGGTTTTTTCCAGGGCGCAAAGGAGAACGAAGACCGAAACGCAGAGCCTTTTCCTTTCAATCCTTCCGGGGTGCAATGCCTTTTGTTAACCCATGCTCATCTTGATCATTCAGGTCTTATTCCAAAACTGGTAAGAGACGGTTTCAAAGGGAAAATCCTTGCCACAAACGCAACGGTTGAATTGTGCCGTATTATGCTTCTGGATTCGGCATACATACAGGAACGTGATACGGAATGGGACAATAAGAAAAGACTCCGGGCAGGGAAGCCTTTATTAAAACCCCTGTATACGGTCGAAGAAGCTACTGACAGCCTGGACTATTTTCAGGGTGCGGAATACGGAGAAATAGTAGAGCTTGGAGCCGGGATAAAACTGAGATTTCAGGATGCCGGGCATATTTTAGGGTCTGCGATTGTTGAATTATGGATAAGAGAAAATGATGATGGAGAAAAAAAGCTCGTTTTCTCCGGCGACCTCGGACAAAAAAACATACCTATCGTAAATGATCCGGCTCCTATAGAAGATGCGGACTATGTATTCATAGAATCCACATACGCCAACCGAAATCACAAAGGAATAAACGAAACAACAGAAGAATTCAGACAGGCAGTAACAGAATCATTGAAAAGAGGAGGGAATATTATTATCCCCGCCTTTGCCGTCGGTCGAACACAAAATATCCTCTACCTTTTAAAACAATTATCTGTTGCGGGGAAATTAAATCACCTTCAGGTCTTTGTTGACAGCCCTATGGCAATACATGCTACGAGGATTACGTTAAACCATCCTGAATACCTTGACGAGGAAACCCTTAATCTTATCAGGGGAGGGAAATTTTCCGGAAGCAATCTTTCGTTAAAGTACATAGAAACTGTGGAAGAATCGATGGAATTAAACAAGATAAAACACGGGGCTATTATCATTTCCGCCAGTGGAATGTGCAATGCAGGCAGGGTTCGCCACCATTTAAAACACAATGTATGGCGCCCGGAATGCAGCGTTATTTTTGTGGGATATCAGGCGTATGGCACGCTGGGAAGAAAAATTATAGAAGGCGCCGGGATGGTAAAACTCTTTGGTGAGGAAATTGCCGTAAAATCGAAGATTTATACGATTGGCGGCCTTTCGGCGCACGCAGATCGGGAAGGGCTTATGGACTGGCTCAATAAATTCAAAAGAAAACCCCGCCGTATCTTCGTGATACACGGGGAAGAAGAAACGGCTATCGGTTTTGTAAATGTCATTAAGGAGCGACTAAATATTGATACTTACGCACCGCTTCGTATGGAAGTTATTAAAATATAAAATGTAAAAGAAGAATGGTTCCATGCCAGGATTATTCAAAATCAGATCGCGGGCAAAATATGAAACCCATTTTCCCGGGATATTTGAAACTACGAAGCATCGGGTTTTCCATCCGGCGCTCCTGACGTTTCCGGCTGTATATTATTTTGTTGCACGATATTTCCGGGAAAAGGCACATAGGAGCGGATATGAATATCCCTTTGCGGGAAAGCAATTTCAATTTTATTCTTGCGGAATATTGCATCGATGGCAAAACGCATTTCGCTCATAGCCGACCACCGTTTTCCCGGATCATCCGCCCAGTAGAATAACTTGAAGATAAGCGCACTGTCGCCGAAATCATCAAACCGGACATACGGTTCCGGGGATTTTCTTACCTCAGGATTCTGCGCTGCGACTTCCAACAGACATTTTTTTACAAGAATTACATCGGAGCCATATGCCACCCCTACCTGAATGCTGCCTCTCATTACAGCGTCAGGCAAAGACCAGTTTGTCACTTTTCCTTCGACAAACTTTGAATTGGGTATGATTAAATTGATATTGTCAGGAGTAAGTATTGTAGTGGTTCGGGTGCTGATTTTGTCAATAGTGCCTAATGTTCCGTCGTCAAGGGTTATTATATCGCCCACACGCATTGGCCGTTCAAACAAAAGTATGATGCCGCTGACAAAATTACTGATAATATTCTGCATGCCAAACCCGATACCGATACCGAATGCGCCCGCAAAGAAGGCGAGGCTGCGCAAAGGGATTCCCGCAAGATTGAATCCTATGAGCACGGCAATGCTGATGATACAATATCTGGTAAGGTTGGAAAATGTGTGTTTTAGCCCGCGTTCTATTCCCATCGAGGAAAACACCTTATCTTCCAGCAGTTTTTTCACATAACGCGCCAGGAAGAAAAATGCGATCAATACCATTATTGCAATGATAATTTTTAACGGCGTTGTATAGCGTCCTTCCTGAAAGGTAAAACGATACATCAAACCGTTGCCAATGGCTTTGAAAACCATGCCGATTTGCGAAAATATCTTTTGAACAAGATAAGGGGCTGCCGGAGAACCGACCGCATCGCGAAAGGTTCCGGTCCATATGCGGGCAATGATTATTACGCCGATAATTGCGGTAATATAATTTGCTGAGACATGATAGAACGCCGAAAGAGATTGAAATCTTTTTTCTTCGGGCGTATCTTTCGCTATTTTTTGCGCATCAAAAAGTTTTGCTCTTATGCTATTTATTCTGGAATGCACTATTCTCAATATCCATAAGGCAATAAAAGCGACAATAAAACTTTTTATGCATGTTTTCAGCAATACATACGTCAGCATGGGATACCCTAAGCTTCGTATTGCGAAGAGCGAGACAACAAATACCACAAACACCGGATAAATGACGCCGATAATGCGCCGGATAAGTCTTCCCAACTGGCTGCCCGTTCCCGGCAACAACTTGAAAAACAGGGATCTTTGCGTTGCAAGCCATAAAAGCAGCAGCAACATTCCTATCCGATAAATAAACCAGAGCAAATCGATGGCATCTCTCTTGTATTGAAAGACGGTAAGCGCCGTAATTACCGACAAAGAGATGAGGGAAAACGATAAAATAGTGTTTAATGACTTGTAGATATGTTTCGGCGATATATAGGCAAGCGAGACTACAAGTTTTTTGTGACCCTTTTCCGGTCCGAAAGATTCAACGAGAAACCTCTTCAGCACTTTATATAAAGCAATATATAATAGTATATACATTGCTGATGTTACCGAAGGTATTTTGATGGGGAAAATAGCGCGTATTAATATGCAAAGAACGGCAATCCATAATGAGGTAATACTGTTTTTGAGCACTACCAGCAAGCTGGGAAGCAGGCGTGAATTAAAATACGTAAAGGTTATCGATTCAAGCATACGATGCAGTATTTTTGCGCACCAACGATGGATATATCTGTTGGAAAAATAAAATACGGCAAGGAGTAATGCCAGCCCGAAACATCGCAACCAGAAGAGAAACGTATATTTCCCGTAAACAACATATGCTGTCGCACTTTTTATATGGCTTCTGGCTATTTCAAGAAGATGGCGTACATAAGAAGGGATGCTAAGAATATCAACGTATATTGATTTGAACGTTTGGGTGGTTATCAGCACCCTGACCCTCTTCCAGACGTTTTCCGCCTTCATGTTAATAAGCGTTTCTTTAATAGTTGCAAGTGCCTTTATGCCGACTTCTCGTATTTCCAGCCGTTCCTGCAAAGTATTTAATCTTTCCATAACGTAAGAAAGTTGTTCTTCCTGCGCCTTGATTCTTTGTGATACGTGCTGAATGGCCTGTTGTGCCAGTTCCTTATCGGCAAAAGAGGAAACTTCCTGTTTGATATTTGATGCATCTTCGCCGGAAAGGGCCAGTTTGTCTGAAAGGAGTTTTTTCTCCTGTTCGAGGGAGGCAATAAGGCTTTTTATGGAATTGATCGCCTCTGAGTATCGTTTTTCCTCCACGGCAACTTTTTTATCCATTTCTTCAATATCTTTTGCAGTGCCGCCTTTGCTCAGAAAAGCGCTGATTTCTGTCTGCAATTTTTTAAGTTCGGTGCGTCCTTTAGACCGTTGTGTGCCTTCCGTAATAAGATCGTCTTTCTTCTTTGCCACCGAACCTACCTGTTTGTGGACTTCTGCCTCTAATTCCAGCACCCTCTTTTTTTCCGGAGAGGTGGTTATCATTTGCTGCTGAACAATTTCTTCGCTTTTTTTCGCTGCCTCCTGAATGGTCTTTTCCGCCTCGGCTCTGGTAGCTTCCGCGGCTTTTTTCGTCACTTCTTCAATTTTTTTGGCAGCCTCCAGCTCTTCCTGCTTCTTTCTTAATTCTTCGGCTTTTTGTTTTTCCTCAAGAAGGTTTGCTTTTTCGGCCAAGACCTCCGCATTGAGTTCGGCATGCTTTGCCACCAGAACTGCATCATCATATTGAATTTTTGCTGTTTCCAGCCTTGTTTCATAAATGGAAATCCACCGGTCGCTTATCTCCTTTTGCCAGAATAAAATACCATTTGCCTTTCCCTGCGCCAAATTCTCCAATGCGGGGTCTTTGATGCCTGTTTTTAGCAATTCCAGGGTTTTAACAATTTCCTGCCTTCTCTTGCCGGGTTCTTTGAGCTTATAATCCTCCAATTCTTTCGTAGCAATGGCGATTAAAGACTCTTTTTCTTTCATACCTGCATGCGCCGCTTTGATGTATCCCTTTGCGATATCTGCTTCTTTCCTCACAAGTGGCGCCTGATCGGAAGGGGTTGCCTCAATAGTTTTTTTAATCTTTAATGCCGAAGATAATAACGAAGCGTAGTCTTTATATGTCTTTGCCTGATTTTGAATGGCTGCAATATAATCTTTGCACTCCTCTATCTGTTCATTGCTTGTGCCAATCTTTTCCTTTATGACGCTTATTTCCTTATCTAATAATTCCACATATTTTGCGTATGGTTCTTCCGCAGGAAAGGTGTCTTTTTCTTCCGATAATTTTCCGAGATGGGCAGACGTTGATTTCACGTCGCTTTCAAATTTCACTATCAAGGCTTCTTTCTCGGCAATAATTTTTTCCGCGTTGGCCTTAATTTCGTCGCGTTTCTTCTTTGCGTTTTCAACGTCTTCACTTTTTACTACCGTCCGCTGTCCGGTAAGTTTTACATCTTCCTCCTTTTTTTCTACGGTGACAGTCTGGGGCTGTGCATGTGAATACGCAACCATCCACAAGAAACAAACAGCAAGGCACGCAGTTGTTGCAATGGTAATTTTTTTAAAGGTTTTCATTGGTTATTTTTATTAAAATCAACTTTTCTGAATAATTTTAAAGCGCTATGATGCATACTTATACATCCTATGGAGTAAAAGAATATAAGAAACGTTAGCCAGTCTAAAAATGGGGCTGTCACATGCAGATCATAAACGCCGACAAATCCCACGACACCCGTTGCAAAAAGATTTCTCACCAGAAAAAAGATGTAGAGCAACAAGGCTATCACAGCATTTGGATATACATATTTACAGTACGCGTAAACAAAAATAAAAGGGTAACAAATTTGAATGCCATTGCTTATTATTCCCATCATATTTGAAAGAGCATTGTTTTCAATATAGGCCGCTTCCAACCCCATCGAAAGAATGTATTTTGAGAAAAAATTAATCCCATACCCTGTCAAAACCACAATAATAAAGTTTTTTACCCATGTATGACAATTTTTTAAATGTTTGATTGCATGTGTGTATTGATTATTCATGGTATCTTTATCGCCAATTGTGTAGGTAAGCGCAGTTCTGACGTTAAAGGTTGTAAAAAAAAGATACGCGATAGTAAAAGTGATTGTTGTAACCACATCTCCGGTCATATCAGGGGGACTTGGAGAATGAATGTCAAACCTGCTTGCGGGATCATCTGTCTGGATTACATTAAAGAAAACCAGGGCTGTTAAGGTATTTTCCGTAAAAAAACGGAGATTGACGCCAATGAAGGTAAATAGCGCGCTTAACCCCAAATCCTTTATTGCTAAATTTATTATTGTGTCCCTGTTATTACGTCCTGGCAACTTATAAATCCCTGCTTCTGGCTGAAAATATCCGTAAAAAAATTACAATAGATGTTGATTATAAGGCACATACTATTGTATTTCAACAAAAAGTATGCATTGATTTTGCGTAGCAAACAGAAGTATGGCAAATATCTCTCCTGACCATAAAATTAAAAAGCCACAAGACAAACACTGTGGCTTAAATTAAGTTGGGTTTTCCCCAACGTCATTCATTTTTACCCACCCCTAACCCCTCCCAAGAGGGGACATATCAAATTCCCCTCTTGGGAGGGGTTAGGGGTGGGTTTGTTCATTGCTTAACTAAAAATATTGAAATCCCTATACATTTAATTATGCCTTCGGCAACTCTATTTTCTCTATCATTCCCGTGTAAACGGGAATCCGGTTTCCAATAACATGAAATGGCTTCCTGCTGGGGTTTGCTCCCGTGAAAGCCCTATAGTTGGACAATTTTATGCCGAACAAATTATCCATAACCAAATTGTCAAACACTTCACCTGCGGCAATCTCATAAAATATTCCAACTATCTTAATTCCTCTCTTTACTCATTTTAGGTTTTACTGCCATAAAAATATTTCAAAGATTATGGTGTTCTTGCCATATTTTGCCTTTTTTAATATATCTTCTTTATTAACAGAAAATGTCTATTTAAATATTAAACATCTTAAGTGTCCTGTTTATTGATATATAGAAGATAAATATTTCTGCCACCGATTAGCTTGGTACAATATTAGCTCCGTTTTTAAACAACATATTGTAAATATTTTCGCTGAATAGTTACGAAAAGATTAAATCAATCTCTAACCATTTCCAACCACTCAATTAATAAAGATAGTAAATGACATTGTAGGGAAAAAATAAGGAAAACAACGCCAACACTACTATGACACCTTATACTTATCGATATATGGCTCTGGTGATTTATCGCAAAATAGCGGATAACCATTTAAGCAATATAGAGTTAGCACAAAACAACCTTATTTTTTCTGTTGTGATAATATATCATAAACACTTGTAATATGGCGCAGCACAACAGTTTGCAGAATACTATAAAAAGGCCTTTTTTTTGAAAAAATTTACATTCTTAAGGTTGTTTCTGTTTACAATCCTGCTTGTATGGGGAACAGAAGCGCTTGCGGCAGGAACCGTACGCTGGTCCGGCGCCACAAGCTCCGCATGGGAAACGGCGTCAAACTGGACTACCGTTAGCGGCACTCCTAACCTTCCGCCCGGATCGGACGATGCAGTGCAGATAGGCACTGGCGCTATTACCAACCAGCCTGCAATAACAAATCCCACTACAATCGCTTCGCTTACGTATGGCAATTCAGCCGCATCGACGTTGACAATAAATGGAAATTTAACCATATCAGGCGATATTACCAATACCATTACCACAACAGCCAGGGTGCATAATATAAACCTTGCCTCCGGCGTTACCCTCTCATGCGTCAATGCAAACCTTAGTCCCGCTGTAGCCGCTGCAAATATGACTATCACCTTTAATGGCGGCACGTTTTCGTGCAGTGGCAATTTTACCGCCCAGCCCACCGCTGCTACTACAAATATTACCCTCACGGTGGGTACAGGCACATTTTATGTCGGCGGTACTACCCTGCAAGGGGCAGCTACAACTCAGCAGCGAAATTGCGACATCACGGTTTCAACCGGTACATTAACGTTTTCAGGCGATTATACCAAGAACGGCGCCGGCTCCGATCTGACCTCCAGCGGGGCGGCAACAATCTCTTTTGGCGGAAACATTACCAACACAAGAGGCACTTCCTTTAATCTGTCAAATTCTACTACCACTCTTGCCGCAACTACTACCATCACCCCGACTACCAGCATGACATTTGGAAGTCTGGTCGTCGGTGGCGCAACAACGGTAAATAGCGGGACACTAACCATTGGAGGAACCCTTTCCATCAATGGAACCGGTACGCTTAATCTAGGGGGTGTTACATCTGCCGTCACTGGGGCAACAAATATAACTGGCACGATAAACATCACGTCAACAACCGGAACAAAGACGTTTACCGGATTGGTCACGATTGATACCGGTGGAACGTGGAATAATTCAGCTAACGAGGCGGTAACCTTTCAAGGGGGAATCACCCACAACGGCACGACTTTTAGCTCTGGAACTGGTGTGTGTACCTTTGATACAAACAGCCAGGCGATTGACGGAACAACCACACCGATCACCTTTACCGGGACAATCGCAATCACAGGAGCGATCACGGTGACGAACAAGAAGACGGTGACCACTACGGCCGCCGGCGGTATCACCGGAACGGTTGCGGGGTCCACATGGCTCAACGACGAAAACTCCACTCTCAACGTAACTGGCCCGGTACTGGCAACTGGTACGCTCAATGCATCTGCAAGCGGGAACACAGTCAATTATAACGGCACAGTGGCGCAGACGATTAAAGCGGCGACTTACGTAACGCTGAAGACAAACAACACCGCCGGGGCAACTCTTGGAGGCGCAACAACACTCACAACACTTACCATCGGGGATGTAACGGCGAGCAGTATTTTTAGCGATGGGGGCTTCGTAATCACGTTGTCAGGCTCCAGCGTACTTAACCTTACATCCGGAACGTTTACGCTTGGCTCTGCTACCGCAGGCACCACGTTTCCCTCCTTTGGCACAATAACTATCGCCTCTGGAACGACAGTGAACTACGCATCAGGAGTGGTGCAGACTGTGTCTGCAACGCCCAGCTATCAAAACCTGACAATCTCAGGCGCCGGAACAAAAACACCTGGTTCCTCACTCACTATAGCGGGCAACCTCACCATAAACGCCACAGGCGGAACATTCAATCTTGGAACGGCGTTCAATCATACCGTTAACGGTAATGTGACACTAACTGCTGGCACGCTGAATGGAGGATCGAGCACCCTCAATCTTACCGGCAACTGGACAGGCGCAGGGACATTTACAGCAAACACCGGTACCGTAGTGTTTACAGGGACAAGTGCACAAACAATAGGAAGTGCTGCAACCACATTCAATCATCTTACGATTAACAAGGCATCGAATATAGCAACACTCGGCGCTGCCACCATAGTGAATGGTAATCTCACTATTACGGCCGGGACGCTCAATACAAGCACCCTTGCCTTAACTGCAAACGGTACCACCGACATTACGGGCACCTTGGGTATCACGGGCGGAACCGGAGCGAAACTGTTTGTGGGTTTGGTAACCATCAATGAAGGAGGAACGTGGAATAATTCTGCAAACTTCGCTGTAACATTCCGGGGCGGAATCACCCATAACGGAACGACCTTTACCGCGGGAACGGGAGTACATACCTTTGATACAAACAGCCAGTCAATCGGAGGAACAACGGCGATTTCTATTCCCAGCATAACCGTCACGGGAGTCACCCTCACTAACAATACGACCTTAACGGTTGGCACTGCCTTAAGCGGCACGGGCGGGCTTACCCAGAGCAATGGCGCTATTTTAAATATCGGCGGCACTTCGGACATTACCACCCTGACCGCTACGGTCAATCCCAACACGGTCAATTACACCAGCACCACTGCAGGCCAGACGGTAAAGGGGACTACCTATCATCATCTTGCCATTAACAAATCCGGGCAGACCGCAACGCTTGGCGCTGCCACCATAGTGAATGGCAATCTCACCATTACGGCCGGGACGCTCAATACAGGCGCTAACACCTTAACGGCAAACGGCATCACGAGTATTACAGGCACATTAGGCATCACAAGCACAACAGGAACAAAGACGTTTGCCGGAATGGTCACAATCAATTCCGGCGGTGTCTGGAATAATTCAGCAAACGAGGCAGTTACTTTCCGGGGGGGAATCACCCACAACGGGTCAACTTTTACCGCCGGAACTGGGGCGCAGACTTTTGACACAAACAGCCAGTCAATCGGGGGAACAACGGCAATCTCCATCCCCAGCATGACCGTCACGGGGGTCACCCTCACGAACAACACGACCTTAACGGTTGGCGCTGCCTTAAGCGGCACGGGAGAGCTTGCCCAAGGCAGCAATGCCGTGTTAAACATCGGCAGCACTTCGGGCATTGCTACATTGACGGCATCCGCGAGCGGAAATACGGTCAATTATAACGGCTCTTCTGCCCAGACGATACATGCGGGGACATACGTGACGCTGAAGGTCAACAATACCGCAGGAGGAACGCTTGGCGGGGCAGTGTCGCTTGCCACACTTACTATCGGCGACGCAACGGCAAACAGTATTTTCAGCGACGGGGGTTTTGTAATCACCTTGTCAGGTTCAAGCGCGCTCAACCTCACATCCGGCACATATAAACTCGGCTCTGCTGGCGTAGGAACTGCGTTTCCGTCATTTACCACATTAAATATCGCTTCCGGCACAACGGTTGAATATGCGTCAGGAACAACTCAAACGGTGTCCGCAACGCCGGGATATCAAAACCTGACAATCTCAGGCGCCGGAACAAAAACGCCTGATTCCTCTCTCACTATCACGGGAAACCTTACCGTAAATGCTTCCGGAGGAACATTCAATCTTGGAACGGCGTTCAGTCATACCGTCAGCGGCAACGTAATTTTGACAGCAGGCACGCTGAATGGAGGATCGAGCGCTTTAACTCTTTCCGGGAACTGGACAGGTTCAGGGACATTTACGGCAAGCGCCGGCACAATAGTGTTTACAGGGACGAGCGCACAAACAATTGGAAACGCTGCGACCACATTTAATCACCTTACTATTAATAAGGCGTCAAATACCGCATCGTTCGGGGCAAATGCCACAATAAACGGCAATCTTGCCATTACCGCGGGAACGCTTGGCATAGGGGCTTATACCGTCACTGTTGCCGGGTCAACAAATATAGATGGCACCATAAACATCACTTCAGCGACAGGGACAAAAACCTTTGGCGACATCGTAATTAACAGCGGAGGCGTCATGAGCTTTACCGCTGCAGAAGCTGTCACAATGAATGGCAATCTGCAGATCGACGGAACAGGATCAATCACGGGAACTCAGGGCACATGGACGTTCCAGAAACCCGGAGGCGGCGGAACGCTCAGCGGCACGGCAAGTTCGAAATCCCTTACCGCAGCCACCTTTACTACAAATTACTCGGTTAATAGCGACTTTACGATTGCAACAGTAACCGTTACCGGCGCCAGTATAACGCTCACGAACAATGCCGCGCTTACCGTATCCACAGCGCTCAGCGGCACGGGAATATTGCTTCAGGGCAGTGGCTCAGCATTAAACATTAACGGAACCTCTGCCATTACCACGCTTACGGCAACGGCCAATCCCAATACGGTAAACTACACCAGTACTACGGCTTCGCAAACGGTAAAGGGGACTACCTATCACCACCTTACCATTGACAAATCCGGACAGACCGCAACGCTTGGCGCTTCAACCACCGTAAATGGAAATCTTACCGTTACGGCCGGGACGCTCAATACAAGCACCCTTGCCTTAACAGCAAACGGCACTACAAATATTACCGGTACACTTGGTATTACCGGAGGTACCAATGCAAAAATATTCGTGGGTATGGTCACAATTAACGCAGGGGGCGTCTGGAACAATTCGGCAAATTATGCAGTGACCTTCCGGGGGGGAATCACCCACAACGGCGCGGCTTTTACTGCGGGAACGGGGGTGCAGACCTTTGACACAAACAGCCAGTCAATCGGAGGAACAGCGGCAATCTCCATCCCCAGCATAACCGTCACGGGCGTTGCCCTCACCAACAATACGACCCTGACGGTAGGAACCGCCTTAAGCGGCACAGGAATACTGCTTCAAGGCAATGGCTCAGTATTAAACATTAACGGAACCTCTGCCATTACCACGCTTACGGCAACGGCCAATCCCAATACGGTAAATTACACCAGTACTACGGCTTCGCAAACGGTAAAAGGGACTATCTATCATCACCTTACCATCGACAAATCCGGACAGACCGCAACGCTGGGCGACGCTGTTACGGTGAATGGCGATCTTACCATCACGGCAGGAATGCTTAATACATCAGGAAGCAACTTCTCTTTAACGCTGAACGGAAGTTTTATGAACAGCGGCACATTTACGGCCAACGGTTCCAATATAATTATCAGCGGGACAAGCGCAACGCCAGGCATTGCCGGCTTCTCTACTACAGGAAATCTTTCATTCACGCGGACCGCAAGCACGGCAACCATTGCAGGCAATATTACTGCCGCGTCGTTAACGATGAACGGAAGCGGCGGAACGTTAAACCTCGGCATCGGATTATCTCACACCATCAACGGCAATGTGACGCTCACTGCGGGCACACTTGATGCTAATTCGAGCTCCCTGAGCCTTACCGGCAACTGGACAGGTTCAGCAACGTATACAGCCGGCACTGGCACGGTCAATTTTAGCGGAAGCGGCGCACAAACAATTACAAACACTGCAACCACATTTAACAACCTTACGAAATCAGGGGCTGGAACGGGCACGTTGGGCGCAGCAGCGGTTGTAAACGGAACGTTAACCATATCAGGGGGGGCATTCAGCACTTCCACAAGCAACTTTGATCTGACGTTAAACGGAAGCTTTGTCAATAGCGCCACATTTTCAGCTAATGGTTCTCCTATAACCATTGGGGGAACGAGTTCAACGCCGAATATTGCAGGTTTCTCAACAACAGGTGGGCTTTCCTTCGTGCGGACGGCAAGCACGGCCACACTCACCGGCAACGTTACGGCTGCATCGCTGACGATGAATGGGAGTGGTGGGACGTTAAACCTTGGCACTTCGTTATCCCACACCATCAATGGCAACGTAACGCTCACCGCAGGCACGCTTGACGCTAATTCGAGCGCCCTGAGCCTGACCGGCAACTGGACGAACAACAGTACCTTTATCGCCGGCACAAGCACGATAACGTTTAATGGCACATCGGGGCAAACCATTAGCGGTACGAGTATAACAACATTTAATGACTTAACGATTTCCAATACAAGTGTTACTCCATCAGCAACGACTAACCTTATAGTGAATTCGACTTTGACTTTGACGGGCAACCTTGCCATGGGTTCTAACACGCTGACAATGGGCGCTTCGGCGACTACGGCTGGAACCGGTGATGTAGCAGGAATTGTCAAGCGAACAACGATTAACCCGAATATTGCATATAGCTTCGGCAATCAGTTTACCACGATAACCTTTACCCTTGCAGGAACACTCCCAACAGAAATGAGCGTAAAAATCACCATAGGCTCAGCCCCTTCCTGGAAAACAGATGCTATTACGAGATATTACGACATTATTCAGACCGGGGGAAGCGGCTCTATCGCCACGTTGAAACTGCATTACCGAGACTCTGAGCTTAATGGGAATACAGAGGACAACCTGAGTTTCTGGCGCTATCAGGCCAGTGGCAGCGTAGTCGGGGAATACGGCAGATCGAATTATAATGCAACAGACAACTGGATTGAACTTTCCAATGTGGGCATTGCCGTTTTTGATTCGGGTTTTGGAACATTTGAATGGACGATTTCCAATAGGGTAACGACAAGCATAGTCTGGAATGGTGGTTATAGTACGGATTGGTCTGACCCGTTGAATTGGACGGGGGGAGTGCCGGGAGCAGCCGACAACGTTATAATTCCTTCTCCTCCCTCCGGCAACTACTCCCCGGCATTGCCCTCCGGCGTTACCATCAATAGCATGACAATTCAGAGCGGCGGTATCTTGAACGGAAGCGCAGGCGCACAGCTTACTATTGCCGGCGGCACGGGTTGTTGGGTAAATAACGGAACTTTCAATCCCGATACAAGCACGGTAATTTTCACTAATGCATCTGCTTCAATGGCAGGAGAAACGAATTTCTACAATATCACCATCGACACTGGCGCAGAGCTGACGATGAGTACTAATAATATCGCCAGAATTGCCGGCGCGGTCTCCAATAATGGTTTGTGGCGCGCAAGGTCTCTGGTAAATACGGTCGAATATAATGGCGGAAATCAGACGGTATTGAATCCAAACGGGGGATCGGGGGGTTACCAGCATCTCATACTGAGCGGTACCGGCACAAAGACCATGCCCGCATCGGCATTGACCATTGCCGGAAACTTTTCGATGTCAGGAACCGCTTCTGCAACCGCAGGATCCGCATTAACCGTTAACGGCAACTTTGCCATTGGTTCTGGCGCCACATTCGACGCGAGCAGTTTTAGCCACTCTATTGGAGGAGACTTTGCCAATAACGGCGCCTTTACTTCTTCGACAAGCACAATAACGCTGAATGGAACTGCTGCGCAAACAATAGATGGAACAACAGCTTCAGCATTTAACAACCTGACGATTTCAAATGCCAGCGCTGCCATTTCCGCGAATGTAAACTTTACAGTGGGCGGAACTTTGAATGTGGATTTGAATGCAGTTTTGTGTCCGAATGCACCGGTTGTATTAGGCGGAAGCGGCTCTTTAACGGGGAATGGCACAGTCCAGGTAACCCGAACAGCGGTTACTGCAGATTTCAGTTCCCAGTATACCATTTCAAACAAGACCCTTACAGATTTGACTGTAGAATATAAGGGCACAGCAACCCAGGGAATCAGCGCCCTTACTTATGGAAACCTCAAAGTCAACAACGCTAATGGAACTACGCTTGGCGGCGCTGCCAATGTTAACGGGACACTTACGGTTTCGAGCGGAATACTTACAACGGAAAGCAGCGCTGCTCTGACGCTCGGTTCGTCAGGAACCCTATCTGAATTGAACGATGCTGACGGAAACACAACAAATGATACTATTGTTGTGGGAAATATTCAAACAACACGCACATTGACTGCAGGAGTGAATGAAACTTTCGGCGGTTTAGGAGTTCAGATAAATGCAGCCGGTTCAGCGCCCGGTTCTACGGTTGTTTTAAGAAGAACAGGTACAGGGACTGCGCAGACCATTGACGGAGTAGCTGGAATAAAAAGAACATTCGATATTACGCCGACAACAAACGCCGGATTGAACGCCACATTGGTCTTGAAATACGCAGACAGCGAATTGAATGGGGCAAACGAGACAAATACGATCTGTGCAAGATCAACCGATGGAGGAACAACCTGGCCCAGCCGGCATATTCCCGCGAGAGATACTGGCGCTAATACACTAACACTGACCGGCATAAACGAATTATCAAAATGGACTGCCGGGCCTTTTGCTATCAGGTATATTGTGAGTTCAAGCGATAGCAGTCCGGCGGCAGGAAGCAATGTGACTATCACAGCGCAGCTTGCTGATGCCGGAAATAACGCAATCGGAATGGCCGGCAAGGTAGTCACATGGAGCAGCTCAAACGGTGGATCATTCGCGTCGCCCACAAGCATAACAGATGCCGGCGGAATCGCCACGGTAGTTTTTACTACAAGCGCTACTGCAGGAACTGTTCATACCGCAACGGCAACCGATGCTGACAATATAACAGGCACGAGCAGTAGCTTCACAACTATGGCAGGAACGGCAACAAAGGTGGTATTTGCTCAACAGCCGACGAATGCAACGGCAGGGGCTGCGATCAACCCGTCGGTCACAGTTCAGCTACAGGATGCCTATGGAAATAATGTGTCATCTTCAGGTGTTTCAATCGCAATGTCATTATCTTCCGGGACAGGGACTCTCAGCGGAACTACGCTGCAAACAACAAATTCAGGCGGACTTGCAACATTTAATGATTTAAGCATCGATCTTGCAGGCTCAAAGAATCTGACGGCATCAGGCGATGGATTATCATCCGCTGTCAGCAACACATTTACCATATCGGCGGGATCTGCCGTAAAAATAGTTTTTATCCAACAACCTTCGGATACGACGGCGGGAAATGCAATCCTCCCGACTATAACGGTGCGGTTGCAGGATGCCTATGGAAATAATGTGTCATCTTCAGGTGTTTCAATCGCAATGTCATTATCTTCCGGGACAGGGATACTCAGCGGAACAACACTGAAAACAACGAGCGCCAGCGGACTTGCAACATTTAACGATTTGAGCATCGATCTTGCAGGCTCAAAGAATCTGACAGCATCAAGCGCCGGATTAGCGTCAGCCGTGAGCAATTCATTTGACATAACTGCAGGAACTGCGGCAAAAGTACGAGTCGAAACTGTGGCAGATGGCAGCGGAAACGTGGTATCCTCACAGAGTATTGCCGCAGGTAGTTTGATTGCCGTGTATGCTATTACACGGGATGCGCTGGACAATTTTGTAGCCAATGTGGCAGCCGATGCATGGTCGCTTGAAAGCGCCACGAATGGTGTGGTCTCCGGAGACCTTGTTCCTGGAGGAGACAATAAGAGCGCCGTATTTACCGGGCATTTCGGAGGGACTGCTGAAATCAAAGCAACGTCAGGGAGTTTGGCTGCGACAAATTCCGGAACCTTGACGGTGACTGCCGGAGTAAGTGTGACAAGTCCAGCCAATAATGAAACCGGTGTGGAGATCAATAGATCTATCGTTGCCACATTTACCGAAGCAATGGATGCCTCTACCATCACCACAGCTACGTTTACTGTGAGTGACGGCAGCGAAAATATTGTCGGTGTGGTGTCCTACGCCGGTACGACTGCCACGTTTATTCCATCAGGCAACCTGTCTCCGTCTGCTACATACACGGCAACGATTACCACGGGAGCAAAAGACCTCGTGGGAAATTCAATGGCTGCTGCTTACACCTGGAACTTTGCCACAGGAACGGCAACGGACACAACATTGCCTGCCGTCAGCTCCACAAACCCTGCCAATGGCGCAACCGGTATGGCCACAAATACTGCTATTACTGCCACGTTCAGCGAGACAATGAATGCATCCGCCATCACCACCGCCACATTTACCGTGAGCGACGGAAGTGGCAATGTCAGCGGCGCGGTGTCCTCTGGCGGCGCGACTGCTACATTTACTCCGTCGAGTAATTTATCTTATTCTACCACCTATACGGCAACGATTGCCACAGGGGCGAAAGACCTGGCAGGAAATACAATGGCGTCCAATTACACGTGGAGTTTTACCACAGGGACGGCAGCGGACGCAACATTGCCTGCCGTCAGTTCCACAAACCCTGCCAATGGCACAACCGGTGTGGCCACAAATACTGCTATTACTGCCACGTTCAGCGAAGCGATGGGTATTTCTACCATAAGCACGGCCACGTTTACCATGAGCGATAGCAGCGGCAGCATTAACGGGGCAGTATCCTACAGCGGAACAACTGCCATATTTGCTCCGTTGAGCAATCTGTCGCCTTCCGCTACCTATACGGCGACTATTACCACAGGTGCAAGAGACCTGGCCGGGAATGCAATGACATCCAATTACACGTGGAGTTTTACCACAGGGACGGCAACGGACGCAACATTGCCCGCCGTCAGTTCCACAAACCCTGCCAATGGCGCAACCGGTGTGGCCATAAATACTGCTATTACTGCCACGTTCAGCGAGACAATGAATGCATCCACCATCACCATCGCTACATTTACCGTGAGTGACGGAAGTGGCAATATCAGCGGCGCGGTATCCTCTGGCGGCGAGACTGCTGCATTTACTCCATTGAGTAATTTATCTTATTCTACCACCTATACAGCAACGATTACCACAGGAGCGAAAGACCTGGCGGGAAATGCGATGGCCTCAACTTTTGCATGGAGCTTTACCACTGTTTCAGCGCCGGAGCCGCCTTTGCCTCCTCCGGGAGTAACCCTCACAATAAATTCGACAAAACCGATCAATGGATCTGTTAGTGTGGCAATAGATACAACTGTGTCTGCAACCTTTTCAATGAATATGAATGGTTCAACACTTACGACTGATACCTTTAAGTTAAGCGCCGGAGGGGATGCGGTTGCCGGTTCAGTGACTACGAATGGCGCCGTCGCCACTTTTACCCCATTAACCAATCTTAATTACAATACTATTTATACGGCCGGGATTACGACGGGAGCTCAAGCGGCAAATTATGCAGGGACAACGTTAGACAAAGACTATACCTGGAGTTTTACTACCGAGCCGGCTCCTATCACAACGACACCAATGCTGACGTCAATACCCACCCAAACATTGTTGCCAACACCAGAGCCGACTCCAACACTTACGCCTGCGCTGATTCCAACACCAACGATAACGCCAACACCGGCACCAACACCAATACCGATGCCGACATTAGCTCCAACGCCGACCATACTACCAACGGCTGCACCATCGCCAATGCCTTCATTGATACCGACGCCAGTTAGCAGATTAAATCTGAGCAAAGAGGTGGCATATCTGTCCGGAGATACGATTGTTACAACCGTGGTGGATGCTGACAGGAACACGAGTATAATATCCGCAGACATTCTCAACACTGCACTTAAAGCGACAGGATACAATTATTTTATTGCTCCATATCTCTTGCTAGACCTTAATGAGGAAGGCATAAATAGCGGCACTTTCCTTGCAACCATTAAAACAGGTACGGCCACCGCCGGCAGCGCAAGTTTAAACGTCAGGTCAAATATTGGAACCATAAAGACGGTTCAGGGCGGCATAGCCACTGTCACTTACACCGATACTATTCCCTATGCATCGTCACTCTCAAAGACAATAACATTCAGCAGTTTTGATGCAGCGCTCTCCTTTGATGCCGATGACTATTTTGTCGGGTCTTATGCGAAAATAATACTGGCAGACGCAGAGCAAAACAGAATTCATACAGATGTGGAGTCCCTCTTGAATGATGTGTATATTGAGACGTCCTCCCTCAATAGTACGAAGGTTAGGATGATTGAATCAGGCGCCGATGCCGGCACCTTCATGGGTTCGATTCAAATTGTGGCGAGCGGCGGCACGCTGGAATTTGAACATATCCAGGCATATGCCGGTGAAACATTAACGATTACCTATAACGATGAGATTAATACGACTGGATTTCCAAGGACGGTGACGGATACGGCTCGTGTGGCAGAAGAAATAGCAACGCCAGCACCGTCGCCAACACCATCGGCAGTTTCGACTCCAGGCGTGTGCAGCGCCGGGCAGATCGCAGTGTCCCAAAAAAAGCTGACGATTAAGAAGAAAGAGGATGATAGAGTAACGGTGACATTGACTGGTGAAGAAGATTGTCCGGTGGAAGGGGAGACAGTAAAGGCGAAGGTTGTAGAGGGGGAAAAATACGTCTCTGTGTCCCCGGCGAGCGCAATTACTGACGATAATGGTCAAACAGTATTTGACATTACAGCTAAGAAAAAAACAGGGGAAGCAAAAGTAAAGTTTAAATCAGGTGATCTAAAGGTAACCGTAAAAATAAAGGTTGTAAAATAGCGGTATCTATGACCGGTGAGTCATAGTCAAACAAATCTGGTTTTCGATTAGCCTTTTAATGCTTCGACTCCGCTCAGCATGACGAATCTGTCTTCCTGAGCACATTCGCACACTCAGTGTAAACTCCGTCGAAGTGTTGTGTTTCTGAGTAAAAACTTATTTGATATTTCGTTGTTTGACTATATCTGTAAGCAATGAGCATACAAAGGGATTCAAAAAGGCGTGAACTTTTCTCCCAAAATATTTGTAACACTTTAGTCTTTTGAAAAAGTAGGGGCGAAGCATTTGCTATAAATTGGTTTAAACGCGTTCATCCCCAAACGAGCGAATGCTTCGTCCCTACATTATTATTGGAATTTTTCAAAATACTAAAGCAATAGGTCATTTGAATTAATACTTGCCATTGGGTATTTACATACGCTTATCTGCTGCCTGTTGCAGAATTTAGATTAAACATCAATTATAACTTACTAATTGTTCTTTGTATCGGTGAAACATATCCTGCAGTTTAAAGAAAATATCTTTAACAGGGATAAAATTCATGGCGTATAAATTCCACGAATATTGGAATTGTTGGACAGGCCGGAAGAAATCTTCCGCATCTTCCCCATTTTCCGCAAATTTTTGTACCATGGTGTGATTTAGTCTGAATGTGGGAATGCGTTCTTCATTATTATTGAGAGATACAACAGGAATGATTCCGTTCCATTCCCGGGAAAATCCTTCTACGATATAGGGCAATCCGTGTTTATCAAATAATTGATACCACACATGCGCAAAGGCGGTTGAATTGGTCTTATCAATTACCCACCCCCATACAATTTCCCCGTCAATATCAAGTTCTGCCAATTTTGAAAAGAAGAGAAAAACAGAATCCTCGCAATCACCTTGTCTGCATTGTATTGTTTCTATGGGCGTCTGCCAATAATCCGTTTTTGGGGGCTCGGAATGATATTCCAGTGCAAAAGCTATTTCTTTATACGCTTCATATATTTGCTCACCATTGGCAAATGTATTTGAGCACCACTCTCTGTAAAGTATGCTTTCAGGCAGGCAGCCTTTGTTCTCTTCATTCAGGGAAAATGTATTTATTTCCCATGTATCATTTACCGGTTTATACCCTTTTCCGTTTAAAAATAAATCTGCATACGAAATATCGGCAACTACATCTGCGCAAAAAGAAATTGCAATCGCTACGAAAGCAACTAATGATATGAAATACTTCATAACATTTCCCTCCCTCTGTAAAATTTAGGAGAATTTACGCATTATTAGTTAAACTATGTATAGAAATTTAGAGCAATTATAATACCACAAAAGACGTCCCTATCAGAAAAAAACGATCTGATGGCCGGCAAAGATTCTTAACTTCCATTGAATATAACAAAGAGAACGCACATTTTCATAACATCAGAATAAAAGCACAAATAAAAAATAATTCATTAACTAATATATTTAAAAGAGTTACGACAGCAACAAACCTATGTCGTTTTGCAGATTATCATATGGAGTACGTTTCGATTTAAAGCCGAATATGATTCCTATAACAAAATAATCGGATGAATAACGTATGAAAGCAAGAGTTTTTTCATCATTTCTTCTTTGAAAAAGACATTAAAAAAGCGCTATTTTCCTCCTGGTTTCCGGAAATATTGAGCCGGTGAGTGCTTGTTTGGTTCAATATTTTATACAAATCTGCCACGAATTATCCCTTTAACCATCGTACGGCATCTTTCGCCCAGTAGGTAAGAATAATGTCCGCGCCCGCACGTTTTATTCCTGTCAAAATTTCAAGAGCAACACGCTTTTCATCAATCCATCCTTTTTCTGCGGCTGCCTTAACTACGGAAAATTCTCCGCTCACATTATATGCCGCGATAGGATAGTCAAAGTTTGCTTTCAGGTCGCGGATGATATCCAGATACGCAAGGGCAGGTTTTACCATAACAATGTCTGCGCCTTCTTCAATATCCAGCGAAACCTCCCGTAACGCTTCCCTGGCATTGTGAGGGTCCATCTGATATGAAGAACGGTCTCCCATTCCCGGGGTAGATTCCGCTGCCTCCCGAAAAGGCCCGTAAAATCCTGAAGCATATTTCGCCGAGTATGCCATAATGGGTATTTGGCTGAAACCCTGCCTGTCGAGCGCTTCTCGTATCGCGCCGATACGTCCATCCATCATATCGCTCGGCGCTATAATGTCCGCTCCTGCCTTCGCGTGCGAAACAGCCTCCTTTGTCAGGAGTTCCAGGGTCTTATCATTGTCGATTTCGAAGTGCCCGGTGTGTTCGTCCGCTTTGAGAAATCCGCAGTGCCCGTGATTCGTGTACTCACACATGCAGACATCCGTAATCACCAGTATATTTTTTGTCTCTTTTTTTATTGACGTAATCGCTTTTTGTATAATGCCTGTGTCAGAATATGCGTCAGAACCCAGCGCATCCTTTTCTTCGGGAATGCCAAAGAGAATTATTCCCGGAAGCCCCATTGATTCCAATTCTTTTACTTCTTTTGTAAGGACGTCAACAGACATCTGATAGTTGCCCGGCATGGAAGGTATAGGTTGCTTAATACCTTTGCCCGGTCTTACAAAAAGAGGCATAATCAAATCATTTACAGAGAGATGAGTTTCTCTCACCAGCCTTCTTATGTTTTCATTCTGACGTAATCTTCGCAACCTTTGTACTGGAAACCCCATTTTTCATTCCTTATAAATTGCCTATAGAAAGTATAAAACTGCATCGTATTAAATAAATACCATAATAAAAAAGAATTAAAAAGTATTTTCTCTGATTCCTGTCTGTAAAATTCATATTTCTCCCCGCTCCCAACAAACGGCATAATTCTACGGCATCCAAAGATACATAAACGAAGGAGCGCCGGAATGGATAAGCGTTTTTACGTCAATGTTAAAGAGATTAATATCACCGCCGCCGGCGTTGCCGAGTTGCGAGTATATGTTATTTTTATATGCCCCCGGTCTGTGATAAAGAACAACCCGCGCTTCCTCAATGCCCGCTTCTTTTTTTGCAATTAAAACCGCGTCATCCAGATACCCGATTTGATCAACCAATCCGTTCTCTAATGCCTGCCGGGCGGAATAAATCCTTCCGTCCGCAAGAGCCCTTATTTTCTCCATCGAAAGCCCCGCCCTGTTTTCCTCAATAGCGCAAAGGAATCTTTCATACATAGCATTGAGGATATCTAAAAATATTTTCCTCTCCTCCTCGGTCATCATTTTCAACGGGGAACCCATATCCTTGTGTTCCCCGGTTTTGATTGACGTATCGGCAATTCCTATCTTCTGCAAAAGACCTTCTATACTGAGATTCAACATGATAACGCCTATGCTTCCCGTCACCGTTGTCGGATGCGCGATAATTGTATCGGCGGAAGCCGCAATATAATAACCGCCGGATGTGCCGAGATCCATAATACAGGCAATAACCTTTTTCCCCGTCTCCTTCCTGAACTGCATAATCTCATGGTAAATCACGTCCGATGCGGTAACTGTGCCACCCGGGCTGTTTATGCGCAGGATAAGGGACTTTACACGCTCGTCTTTTTTCGCCCGCACCAATTCTTCTTTAATGCGGGAAACCATATCAGCCTCTCCTGTCAGAACGGAAAACCCGGTCTTTTTTTCGTCAGTAATAATTCCGGAAATATCAACCATGAGTATTTTATCTTTGCCTTTCCCGGAAACCGTCTTTTCTTCAAGAGGTCCCGCGGCGGGGCCAAGGGAAACAGATATGAAACTACAGCCGGTAGCCAGAAGCATGAAACAGGAGAGAAAAAAAAGGGGAAATTTTTGAGAGAAATTGTTTTTCATAAATGACTATGATCTTATGGTGAGATTTGCAACACCTGCGTATGCTGTACATTCAAACAGAACTACTTTATTCAGGGAAATACATCCCAGCTATCCTCCCCATTGGAGAGTATCACCTTTTTTATCCCCAGTTTTCTTAATGCCGACATCATATCATCCTGCTGTTCAATCAATGAAACGGCAAAACGCCTCATATATTTCCACTCCACTTTCACACAGTCTTCATCTTCACATTCACCCTCAGGGATAGATAAATAAACGTCATAACCCTGTTCCGCTATTTTATTCTGGAGCAATGCAACAAACTCTTCCCTGTTTTCCACCGTTGTTAAGATTTCCTGCAGTGATGGAGAGCCAATTTCATTGTAAAGAAACATTCCTTTGCGCACAAAAGCCAAAATAAAAATTATTACCGTGATGAGCGCTATTGCCCCGCCTATTATTGCAATATCTTTATACCGTTCTTTTTGTCTGTATATTGGCATGATTTAAAAACCCGAAAACTATATTTTCTTTTATCCATTCTACTTTCATCCACACACGCATGCTATTGTCAAACGTTGTTATTTTAATGTATTCTTTTGCTATTGTCAAAAAAGTATTGAATCTCACATCATCATACATTAAAGTAAATTTACAGTGTATTTTTTACGTTAAAACGGTAATAAAGTAATCAGGGAGCAGGAATGAATGAACAAACAAAAATGGAACTATGTCTGCGCCGTCATAGTTTGTATGACAATTATTTTTCCGGTATTTAAAACATCTTTTGCAACAACCGATGCCATAAAACCGGTAACAGCGTCTGAATTAACCGCTATTCTGGAAAATAACAAGGGAAAAGTCGTGGTGGTGGATCTGTGGGCAACATGGTGTCCTCCCTGCAGAAAAGAAATACCGGGATTTATCAATCTCTATAAAAAATATAAAGATAGCGGAGTGGAGATTATCGGCATTGCCTTTGACGAAAATGGTTCCGAAGTTGTGCCTGAATTCGTGAAAAGCATTGGCATCAATTACCCTGTGTATCTCGCGGGAAATGGAATCGATGCTTCCTATGATCTCAGGGCGTACCCCACCACCATCATTTATGATAAAAACGGCAATGTGGCAAGCAAACACATCGGCTATGTCCCTGAAGACGCATTCGATCAGGAAATTGCCACACTGCTGAAAAAATAGACTACACCGGCAATCGCCTTCTTTAAAAAAAATCCCATGAAGACAAAGGTTGTTATCGCCATGAGCGGAGGTGTTGACAGCAGTGTCGCGGCACATCTGCTGGTGGAACACGGGTATGAAGTCGTTGGACTCTTCATGCGCTTAGGGCTGGAAAAACTGGATACGTTAACAAAGACAAAGGTCTGCTGCAGTCTTGAAGACGCAGAGGACGCCCGAACCGTTGCAAACCAGCTAGGCATCCAGTTTCATGTCCTGAATTTTAAAGAGGCATTTGACCGCATCATCGACCATTTTTGCACCGAATACCTGAACGGGAGAACGCCCAACCCCTGCATTATGTGCAATCAGGAACTGAAATTCGGCAAACTGCTGAACTTTGCCCAAATGCTCAACGCGGAGTTTGTCGCTACGGGGCATTACGCAAAGGCAGAAAAACACAATGGCAGATTTTTGTTGAAAAAAGGCGATGACCGCAATAAAGAACAATCGTATGTCCTCTTTTCCCTTAATCAGGAACAACTCTCAAAAACCCTTTTTCCGCTGGGAACGCTGACAAAAGAAACCGTCCGCCAGATTGCAAAAGATTTAAATCTGAAAACAAAAGACAAGCCCGAAAGTCAGGATATTTGTTTCGTTCTCGATAATAATTACCATTCACTGCTCTATGAGCGGTATGGCAGCCGTATCACTCCCGGCCCCATTAAAGACCGTAAAGGAAAGATACTGGGAGAACATCAGGGAGCGCCTTTCTTTACCATCGGACAGCGAAAAGGTCTTGGCATCGCGCTAGGCGCCCCGCGATACGTAGTCGATATCAACCCGAAAGAAAACGCTGTGGTAATCGGCACAGATGAAGAACTCAGGGAAACCGAACTGATTGCTTCAATGGTAAACTGGATATCCATCGAATCGCTGGAATCCCCGTTAGAAGTGCAGGCAAAGATTCGTTACCACCACACACCTGCGCCAGCCATCGTATCCCCCTGCGGAACCGACAAAGTTCATGTACAATTCAAAGAACCCCAAAAAGCCATTACCCCAGGCCAGGCAGTGGTCTTTTATGATAATGATACTGTTGTGGGTGGCGGATGGATTGAGAGAAAAGATCAGTAGCGCAAATCGATTACGTCGCCAAAAGGCAAAAAAACCTTCAGACTCTTATATGAATTACTCTGTATGAAAAAATATTTCAGAAGAAGTGGGATGAGTACTTTAGTGCCTGAACATGAATGTTTGGCCCAAAAAGTTGTTTTTACAAAGGATTCTTTTATCGTTTATCTTAACGATGGGAGAAATATATCAGTGCCTATTGTTTGGTATCCTCGATTGTTAAATAGCAATAAACAAGAACGAGAAAACTATGAACTAATTGGGGATGGAGAAGGAATCCATTGGCCGGATATCGATGAAGATATTAGCGTCGAGGGTATATTGGCTGGCAGACGTTCTGGAGAAAGCCAGAACTCTCTTAATAAATGGCTTAAAGGAAGGATAAAAATTCCTAAAAAGAAAAATCCAGCCGACTGTAAAAAGCACAGCGGCTGATTTCCTCCGTTAAATTATAAAAAGGTGATTGTTATGAATAATTCATTAACAGGTGTTGCAACGAGTATGACGGGTAACATTTTTGCGGTAAAGCAGGCCATGGAATCAATGAAGAATGAAGGCGAGATTATTCAGAAACTTATGGAAGATTCTGAAAATATTCGGGAAGAAACCAATTCAAAGGCAGGCAATGAAAAAGGTGTTGGAGGAAATATAGATATTTATGCATAACCTCCGGTTGTGGTATGCGCCTGTTTTTGTATGAAAAAATACTTTTCAGACAGAATGAAGCAAAAAAAAGAAGGCAATAATTCTTATCCGTTCAAACGCATCATTGGTTTTGGGCTTGGGTTTCTCTTTTTCTTTACCATGCTCATTATTCCGGCGCCGGAAGGTATGCCCCCTCTGGCACAAAAAACGGCGGCAGCAACGCTTTTAATGGTGTGCTGGTGGATATCGGAGGCGCTTCCCATTCCTGTCACCGCATTGGCGCCTTTGGCGCTGTTTCCGATCCTTGGGATTATGGATGGCAAGGAAGCTGCAATGCCCTATGCGGAAGATGCAGTATTCCTTTTCCTTGGAGGATTCTGTATTGCAATATCCATGGAAAGATGGAACCTCCACCGGCGTATTGCTCTTTTTATTATAAAGGCAATCGGCAACAAACCGAGACAACTGGTGCTCGGTTTTATGATAGCCACCGCCTTCCTGTCAATGTGGATATCCAATACCGCCACAACTATGATGATGTTACCCATCGGAATGGCATTGATTGCGCATTTTTGCGGCAACGAACATGACAAAAAACACAACACGAAGTTCGGCGCTTCACTGATGTTGGGCATTGCTTACAGCGCAAGCATTGGGGGGATAGGAACGCTCATAGGCACTCCCACGAATCTTGTCTTTGCCGGTCAACTAAAAATACTCTTCCCGGATGCGCCGGAGGTAGGTTTTTTTCAATGGTTGAAAATAGGGATTCCCCTCGTGTTTGCATTTCTTCCCCTCACATGGTGGTATCTTACCTTCCGGGCTTTTCCCCCTGAACAAGAAACGGGCAGCGATAATACGGCCATTATAGACAAAGAGATTGCATCATTAGGAAATTTTAACACGGGAGAAAAATATACGTTGCTTGTGTTTGCTCTTACCTGTTTCGCATGGATATTTCGGCAGAATATTGTCATTGGCTCCATGAAAATTCCCGGCTGGACAAACTTCCTGGGGTTGGAAAATTCCGTGCATGATTCGACAATTGCAATTGCTGCCGCAATCCTCCTGTTCATTATCCCCGTAGATCTTAAAAAAAGAGCATTTGTGCTCGACTGGGATTCTGCGGTAAAGATACCATGGGGAATTTTAATCCTCTTTGGCGGAGGTTTCACATTGGCGAAGGGATTTATGGTTTCCGGCCTTTCCGATTGGATTGGCCGTAGTATCGCGGGATTAGGCGCTCTCCACCCCATAGTAATAATTATCTCTATCTGTTTGTTGATAACTTTCCTGACGGAAATTACGTCAAATACAGCAACCTCTGCAATGATCCTGCCAATCCTTGCAGCTTTGTCCGGCACACTCAACATACATCCTCTCGCTTTAATGCTCCCCGCAACACTCTCCGCATCGTGCGCGTTTATGCTTCCTGTTGCAACGCCGCCAAATGCTATCATATTCAGCAGCGGTTATGTCACCATACCTGTAATGGCCCGAACCGGCCTTATCCTCAACATCTTCGGCGTGGCATTGGTCACTGCGCTTATCTATTTCGTAGCGGTTCCTGTTTTTGGCATAGCGCTGACGGAATTGCCGGCATGGGTAATGAAAAAGTAAGAAAATATGGCAACCATTCGCTGCCGGTTAATAAAGAAACATCAGGAGGTTGAGGTCTTTTCAGCAGCAAAAATTCCGCTTGCGCATTTTCCCCTTTGATGGTTGAATGGTCGTAGAGTTGAGATTCCGATGCAAAAAGATACACAACTTGCCGACATTGGAAATACTTTTTAAACAACAAAGAGAGAAAGTCCGTTTGTATGGATATACAACGATGCCGTGGAAGAGTTTTGATAGGAAAACCCGGCCTGGATGGTCATGACCGGGGGGCAAAAATTATTGCCCGCAGTCTTCGTGATGATGGATTTGAAGTCATTTACACGGGCATTCGCCGGACGCCTGAAGAAATCGCGTTAACGGCAATACAGGAAGATGTGGATGCTGTCGGACTTTCCGTCCTTTCCGGCGCCCATAACGAACTTTTTCCTGAAGTGTTGAGGGCCCTTCATCAGGCAAAAGGAGGTGATATACCCGTAATAGGCGGAGGCATCATTCCCAGGGAAGATATTCAGCATTTAAAGGAACTGGGAATGTATGAGATATTTACCACCGGCACACCGGTCCAAACAATCCTGAACACATTCAGAGAAGCCACGGAAAGATATCGTCAGAAAAAACATAAAATACCGTAGCGGCAAATGCGTATGAAAAATAAACGTTGATAAAAAATAATCAGGTTGTGTGTGGCGTAAAATACGCACAAGAGGATGCGTTTCAGACAGCATGAATGATATTGATGAAATTGTGAAGGGAATTTATTTAAAAGAACCGCGTGCGATTGGCCGCGCTATTTCGATAATCGAAGATGGCGACCAAAGGGCCGGCGCAATCCTGAAGCAAATAAACGCGAAAAGCATTCAGGACTCAACGATAGTGGGCATTACCGGGCCTATAGGAACAGGAAAGTCAACAATAATCAACCAACTGATTGCCCATTATCGCACACAGGGAGGCAGAGTCGGAATTGTGGCGATAGACCCTTCTTCCCCTGTATCCGGCGGAGCCTTGCTGGGAGACCGCATCCGAATGATGCGGCATGCTATGGATAAAGATGTAGTGATACGTTCGATGGCAACCAGGGGAAAACAGGGAGGATTATGCGCCTCCGCTGCCGCTGCTGTCAGGATAATGATCTGTTCGGGGTGCAATCCTGTCATCATAGAAACCGTAGGCGTTGGCCAGGCGGAGATCGATGTTGTCGGACTTGCGGATATTACCGTTTTGGTATTAGCCCCCGGCGCCGGTGATGAGATACAAGTGATGAAAGCCGGCATTATCGAAATAGCGGATATCGTAGTGGTAAATAAAGCGGAGTGTCCGGGAGCAGACTCCCTTATTATGGAACTGGAAAACGTGCTCCATCAAAGAAATTGCGCTGTCTGTCGCGTTATTGCCAGGGAAGCGTATGGAATAGAAAACCTTGCAACTGCAATTGGGAAAATCGACCGGGAACGACGCAAAAGCGGACAATTTACAGGGAAACGGAAACAAATACGAGAAACGGAAATAATCGACTGTGCCATTGAGATGATGCGTGATGAGATCAGAAGCCGCTTACAAGAATGTCCGGGAAATTATACGGGAGACCCGCGCGCAATTGCGCGCAAGTTAATTGACGACATTTGCGTAACCGAATTAGATATGTTAAAAAGAAAGCGCCCGGAGGTGTTTTCATGAATGAACATCCCGCATTCGTTGAGTGGAAGGAAAGGGTGCTCAAAAAAACACTGGAACGATTTCCGGAACGACAGAAGGAATTTAAAACAGACTCCGGTCTTCCCGCGGAACGGCTTGCGCTGCCGGAGACGCCTGATGAAAAATACCTCTCAAAAATAGGATTTCCCGGTCAATATCCGTTTACAAGGGGAGTGCAGCCCACGATGTACCGGGGCCGCCTCTGGACGATGAGGCAGTATGCGGGATTCTCTTCCGCTGAAGAATCCAATAAGAGATACCGCTACCTGCTGGAACAGGGAACAACCGGACTTTCTGTGGCATTTGACCTGCCGACTCAGATCGGCTATGACTCCGATCATAAACTCAGCCGGGGCGAGGTAGGAAGAGTCGGAGCTGCTATAGACACATTTGACGATATGGAGGCTCTTTTTAACGGCATTCCGCTGGATAAAGTTTCCACTTCTATGACAATCAATTCTCCCGCGGCAATACTTCTTGCCATGTATGTTGTGGCGGCGGAAAAACAGGGATTAAAGCCCGCTCAGTTGGGCGGAACGGTACAAAATGATATACTGAAAGAGTACATTGCCCGCGGAACATATATTTTCCCGCCGCATCCGAGCATACGTTTAATGACAGACATAATAGAATGGTGCAGCAGGGAAATGCCGCAATTTAACACGGTTTCCGTTTCAGGGTATCATATCAGAGAAGCAGGCTCTACGGCAGTGCAGGAAATAGCGTTTGCTTTCGCCAATGCCTGCACGTATGTGGAAGCGGCAGTAAGCGCGGGATTAAATGTTGACGTATTTGCCCCACACATGACGTTTTTCTTTAACGCGTCATCCGACTTTCTGGAGGAAATAGCAAAGTTCAGGGCTGCCCGGCGGCTCTGGGCAAAGCTGATGAAGGAACGATTCAGGGCAAAAGATCCCGGCGCACAGAAACTCCGGTTTCATACGCAAACTGCCGGTTATTCACTGACGGCTCAGCAGGTCGATAATAACATTGTCCGGGTAACATTGCAGGCCCTTGCCGCCGTGCTCGGAGGAACGCAATCTTTGCACACTAATTCCCGCGATGAGGCCATTACTCTTCCCACGGAAGACTCAGTCCGAACAGCCCTGCGCACGCAACAGATCATAGCATACGAGTCGGGGGTATGTAATACCGTTGATCCCTTCGCCGGATCGTACTGCATTGAAAACATGACGGACAGAATGGAGCAGGAAATTTCTGCGCTGATCGGCAGAATTGATGCTGCAGGAGGCATGATTGCGGCAATAGAGTCGGGTTTTGTTCAGCGTCAAATCGAAGACTCATCATACGCGTACCAAAAACAAATAGAAAGCGGCGAACGAGTTGTTATCGGGCTGAACAAATATCAGGAGTCGGAAGAAGTATCCCCGCCTGTATTTCAAATCAATAAGTTTACTGAAGAAAACCAGATAATGAAATTAGCGAATATACGCGCCAAACGTGATAATCAAAGAGTCAGGAAGGCATTGGCGCGCCTTGAAGACGTTGCCCGGGGAAAAGAGAATGTAATGCCTTACATTATTGAAGCAGTGCGTTGTTATACAACATTAGGTGAAATCTGTGACGTCCTGCGTAGTGTATTTGGCGTTTATGAGGAAGCAAAAGGATACTAAAATATGATACAAAAAATTGACCATTTGGGAATTGCGGTGCGGTCGCTTGACGAGGCAGTTCAATATTATGAGCAAGCGCTTGGGCTAAAATGCGGCGGGAGGGAAGAGGTGCCTTTACAAAAAGTAAAAATCGCTTTTTTTCAGGTAGGAGACGTTCGTCTTGAACTTCTTGAGCCTGCTTCTCTTGAAAGCCCTGTCGCGCAGTTCCTTGAGAAACACGGAGAGGGAATACATCATGTTGCATTTTCCACAAACAACATTGATGAACAATTATCAAAGGCAAAAAACGCGGGTTGCCATCTGATTCATGAAATTCCCATAAAAGGAGCGGGAGGCAGGAACGTTGCCTTTCTCCACCCGAAATCCACTCACGGGGTGCTTACGGAATTTTGCTCTATGGAAAGCGAGCAGAAAAAACCTGATTGATCATGGATCAATTCGGTTGGGATTAAAAAAAATCAATGACTTTTATTTACCCACCCCTAAATCCCCTCTCAAGAGGGGACTTTTATAATTCCCCTCTTGAGAGGGGTGGCAGCATGGCTGACGGGGTGTGTTTTAAGGAATCAAACCTTTTACAATATACATGGCGCTATCATATGTGCGGCATTTAAAAAACTAAATTAATACAATAATGTCTAATCTATGACTATCTCACAAAAACTTACTGAAGAACTGGAAAGGCGAAAAAATCAGATTCTCGCTTCCGGGACTGATAAAACAAGCGCAAGACATGAACAAGGTTTGATGACGGCACGGGAACGCCTTATTAACCTTTTCGACCCGCATACTTTTCAGGAAACGGGAATGCACGCACAGCATGCCTGCCACGATTTCGGCATGGAAAAGAAAACCCTGCCCTGCGACGGGGTAATAACAGGAATCGGACACATTGCCGGAAAACCCGTTGCCGCTTTTAGCCAGGATTTTATGGTAAGCGGCGGATCGTTGGGCAGGATACACGCCAGAAAAATATGTGATGTAATGGACTACGCCATGAAAACAGGCATACCGGTAATCGGGTTTAATGATTCGGGAGGGGCAAGAATCCAGGAGGGTGTGGACTCATTATCGGGTTACGGACAGGTATTTTCAAAAAATGTAATGCTGTCTGGTGTGGTACCGCAAATCGCCGTCATTGCAGGCCCCTGTGCCGGCGGGGCGTCATATTCACCGGCGCTTATGGATTTTATCATTATGACAAGGCATAATTCCTACATGTTTATTTGCGGACCGGATGTTATCCGGTCTGTCACCGGAAAAGATATAACGATGGATGAGATAGGGAACACGGCAGTTCATGCCTCGGTAAGTGGCAACATTCATTTTGTCGCTGAAAACGATGAACATGCCATCGAACTTGTCCGAAAATTGCTCTCCTATTTCCCCTCTAACAATGTCCTTGATCCTCCCCACCGGCCGGCACAAAACATTTCGCTTAATAAAGATGAGGAAATGAATATACTCGTTCCTGCGGACAACAGAGAACCAATGAATGTACTGGAAGTTATTAAAAGGCTCGTCGATAATGATTCATTCCTGGAAGTACAGAAAGAGTGGGCAAAAAATATTGTTATTGGGTTTGCAAGGATTGAAGGGATCGTTGTGGGGCTGGTTGCCAATCAGTCAATGGAAAAGGCTGGAACCATTGATATTGACGCATCGGATAAGGCAAGCAGGTTTATCCGTTTCTGCGACATGTTTAATATTCCACTGGTAACGTTAGTGGACGTGCCCGGTTTTTTGCCGGGAGTGGCGGAGGAGCAAGGGGGCATTATCCGGCATGGGGCAAAAATGCTGTATGCGTACGCCGAAGCCACCGTTCCGAAAATCACCGTAATCCTTCGCAAGGCATACGGCGGAGCCTATCTTGCCATGTGCAGCAGCGATATGGGGGCGGATATTGTATTTGCATGGCCGACAGCGGAAATCGCCGTAATGGGCGCTGAAGGGGCAGTGAAGATTCTCTACCGGCATGAACTGAAAAACGCCGAAGACCAAAAAGCCGCGGAGGCAAAATTAATTTCAGAATATCATCAAAGGTTTGCCTCACCCTATCAGGCGGCTGCCAACGTGTTGATTTCTGACGTCATAGAACCATCGTGTACACGATACAAAGTAGCAATCGCATTACACAACACCCTTTCAAAACGCGCAACACTTCCCCCGAAGAAACATGGAAATATGCCATTGTAATGGTGTGTGTATTAAAATACGGTAACTTTTTTTTCAGAATACCGGGAGGTTACATTTTATGCCCAAAAAGGATATTGATTATGTAAGAAATATCCCCTTTTCTGCCTATCATGCAAAAAGTAATGGTATCATGAAATAATAGGTGTATCTTTGCCAATAATTTATAGTTTTGTATTGATATTTAAATTTTTCTTTGATAAAAGGCAGAAACTGTATAATAACTTGTTAGCTGATAAACGGCTTAAGTTCAACCTGAGATAAATACGGATAAACAGGGACAGCGACTATTTATTTTCATAAAAATGGTAGCTGTCCCTATTATCGAGGTTCCTCTATAACCAGTGCAATAAAACGCTCTCCGGCGAATAGTTACTATGCAGGTAAAATGATTTACCTGAATTGTAATCAATCCCCAATATATCCTTGTAATCAAAACTGTTAAATGTATAATCTTTTTAAAGGGAAAAACTCTTTATTGTCAATAGATTAGGTTTGACCCCATGTTTTTTTTGGGGGCAAATATAAATAACGGCATAATGAACTATATGGCATTCTCAGTTGAAAAGTTTCTACCATTGAAGATAAGGTATTAGACAAATCGCAAAAAGATTCTTTATGTCATTACCCAAAAAACATTTCAGAGCAACCGCAAGACTACTTCGAGCATTAGATAAAGACGAAGTTGCCCATTGGTTATTGAATCACGGTTATTACCCCGAACAATATGTGCTCCCCCCTTCCTTCAGCGTGTCTGACTTTAAATTAAGGCGCAAGCCTTATGTTAAGGATTTGAGAGACCTCGCAAGACGACAATTAGTTTCAATTTCCTATCCGAAGTCTTTGCTAACCTCAAGGGTCTTCGGCATTCAACATCCATGCAATTATCATGACATCGTTTATTGGCTTGTTAATGATTGGGAAACGATAATTGGCCATCTATTTCATTCAGACTTGAAAATATTTTCATATAGTCTGCCTATACCGGTGAATGCTAAAGAAACCGGGCAGTTAGGCCCATTACGTTCTGGCAGAATGATCTACGAGTGGATAGAGATGGCTGAAAAGGACATGGTCGCAGAGGCGCACAAATTTAGCTTACTTATTCGTGCCGACATTACAAACTTTTATAATTCTGTTTACACGCATAGTATTGGCTGGGCGATTCATGGCCGCGAAAAGGCATTTGCAGACAAAGACTGTTCATTGACCGGCAATAAACTTGACCGCTTAATCCAGTATGCCAATGATGGGCGGACAAATGGCATCCCTGTGGGTTCAGCGTTGAGTGACTTAATTGCAGAAATTATTTTGGCGAGTATAGACAGAAAAGTCTCGCGCAAACTTAAAAAGATTGATTTTGTTGGCAGCCGGTTCAAAGACGATTACCGTATTCTATGCAATAAAGAAGAGGACGCAAAAATAATTCTCAAAGAGCTTGCGGATGAACTCGTAAGCTTTAATCTCTTGATTAACGAACATAAAACAAAAGTGCTAACTCTACCCGAAGGTCTTTATCGCCACCACGACAGAGAATATCACCCGCATTCTTTAAGAGATAAAGCTACTGTTCCATTCAAGACGTTTGAACTGACTTTATTAAAGGCACTTGATATTCATAAAGCATTTCCGGGAACAAGTATTTTAGAAAAATTCTTTTCCGAATTATATACTGATAATCAGGAGCTGAAAATTGAGTTTTCGGCCGACGCTAACACGCGACGAAAACAGCTTCTCAAGACTATGAGTCTGCTAATGCTTTTGAAAAGAGAATCTGAAAAGGTTATTTGTCATGTGTTAGCAGTATGTGAAGCTATTTACAACGAATATAAAACCAAGTTATTACAGAAACAAATCAGAGAACTTGTGGAATCAGAGATAAAAAAAGCATCCGATAAGCGCTCTGTCTTTGAACTAGTGTGGCTCGTTTTCTTTTCTCGATACATTGGTTTAGGCATTACGGATTTCGCCGCCTTAATATCAAGTGAAAATATGACAAACCTATTTTTGACATCTATGATTACAAGTCAGCAAAAGGTTTATACTGACTCAAAGATAGCTTTATTCATAAAGCCAAAGGAATGTCGTGGCGAAAGTCTTGTCAAAAGACTGGCTGTCTTTGACAGATGCAAAGGATAAACAGGGACAGCGACTATTTATTTTCATAAAAATGGTAGCCTTGTAGGGTGGATTAAGCGGAGCGAATCCGCCATTCATGCGATAATCGTTGGTGGATACGGCGCAAAAAACCAGCGCCTTTATCCACCCTACCCAGCTATACATGTTGTGTGTGGTGAAAGGAATAAGAAAATCGTTATCATTACGGTGTATATTCCAACACCACCTAAATTTAAAAATCCATATGAACGGGGAT
>Ga0194126_10001237_pt1 | contig 42957 bp, 32 predicted proteins | sample TA2KigC150mmetaG_FD_148641 | JGI IMG/M metagenome (GOLD analysis project Ga0194126, IMG submission 148641) | Freshwater microbial communities from Lake Tanganyika, Tanzania - TA2015035 Kigoma Deep Cast 150m | ecosystem: Environmental > Aquatic > Freshwater > Lake | place: Tanzania: Lake... | reverse complement strand
ATTTCCTTTGATTCACAATTGCAAACTTTAGAACCCTCTCTCCATACTTCGAAGAGATCCATGCGATGTACATTCCGCTTGAGACTTTGTTTCCGCTTTCATTCTTCAAATCCCAATTTAAGAATGGGGAAGAGATGTTTAACTTATTCGATTCAGTCAGTGTTTTGATATGAATGCCAGAGAGACTGTAAATCTTTATCGTTACTTCTTCCGGAAGATTTGAAAACGTGATGAACGATTGATACGACGGCAAATAATCCCTCGGATTCTCCCACTCGAAAAATGGATTCGGGTAAACGTTTATTCGTTCAATCATTTTCTTCCGTTCGTCTGTTGTGAGTGCGTCTGATCTTGATTTTGACTTGTAGTAAAACGTATCTCGTTCTGTCAGCACATACGAAATTGGGATTGTGTAAACGTCTCCATTCGTATAGAATTGATCGATAGATTTTCTTTCAAATCCGATAACATAAAGAGCATCGAACCACGGACTTTTAGCTCGTGCTGTTTGCTCCGCAATAAATCCGGCTTCGGGTGGAGGAGACCAGCCGCGAAGATTCGCCCAAGTCTTTGCCCCCGATGGCGGTACATAGCCAACATATTCCATTTGTTTCCCGGTTGAATCGAAGTTCTGATTAAAAATAATTAAATATTCTTTGGTTAGGTCAATCGAAGTATCTGGATCCCAAAATCCATCTGGTTTCGCGCCGAAACCACTCGATCGTTCAAGAAATCCGCAGGCAAGCTGTCGTTCTTCTTTGAATCGAGAATCTTTAATCCAGACTTGAAACGGAACTTCTACAAAATACTCTCCCGGTTTACCAATCGATGACGAACCTCCCGCCGATAAAAAAGCAGTCCCCAGCGAATTACTCACATATCTATAAGCTTTTTGTTTCTTTCCGAATCTGATTTCAACCTGCCGCAGATTGTCGTAATTTACTATTGTTGATTTTGAACTACCTAAATAACCAAGAGAATTTATAATTGGAGAGGAAATATCTTTTCCCATATAAAAATTTCCAGAAACTTCTTTAACGGAAGGTCTATACCATGGATCAGCTAAGGATGAGTAGACGGCATCTTTCACTTTTGGTTGGATCCATTCAATGTTTGGAGTAAGTCCCTCGGCGGCAGTAAAGATAATCTTGTTACTGTAATTTTTTTGTGAATCCAGTAGAACTAAGTTTTTACTTGCATTTCTGAATCGCCATAACATTGAATAGAGAGAATCGGATCCGTTCTTTATAAAACTCAACTCATAATCATCTCCAGTAATTTTATCTTTATCAATTTCTTCGAACCAGACTTTTGATTCCGAGGGGCCAGAAGATTTTGCAATTGCTAAAAAATCATAGGGTGAATTGAAATCCTGACCCGGACTGGCTGTGTGCATCTTCTGATCATTCGTATTATACAGTATGAATTGAGGACCTGATAGAAGCCAGGAGTTAACTTTAGAATCAACGAGCGAAAGAAACGGTTTATTAACTGCAATTTTCTTTAACGAAAAATAATATGGTTTTCCCTTTATAACTGGTTTGTTGTTTTCGAAGGGATCATTAGTAACCGAGAATATGATTCGTCCAGTCAATGGATCCGAATAAATATTTTCTTCGAGTTGAGTTCCTTTTTCATACAATATTTCTCTTAAGACAGGATCAGACTGAATAAATAGATTGTCAATTTTGTTCTTAACATCGAATGCTCCAATTTTTATCGAGTTTATTTGTCCGCTGCGGTATAATTCTAATAATGGCGTTCGATGCATCCAAAGTTCATACGCTTCAAATTTAAAATCCCGTACTGTATCACCAAACTCACTTTTCAAAAAATCTTTGTAGCGAAAATCTTCAGCGGTTTCCCACATCACATCGATTCGATTCTCCGTTGTGCGAAACTTGAGTTCGGTTTCTTTTAACTTAGCAGCTTTTTGCAATCCACCATTTATTAATCCATAATTCAAGGCTGCGTATTTTTTCCCAACAGTTACGCTGTTTACATCATTTTTACCTCTCCCCACAGTGTAAGCAGCGATTATCTCAACAGGCTTATTTTCAATAAGCTGAAATCTTCCAACATTAGTGAACATTCGAACATCGCAGGAATCTACCGCAATCCATCCAACTTTTTTCTCTGGGTCTCCGGAATAGACAAACCTAGGATTGACTTTATTGCAATCAACTCCACCCATTACGACACCATATCTCCAAGTACATGGATTGAGATATTCTCCAATCTTGTTTCGTCCATTAAGAAAATGGTAAAACTCTGAGGGAATGCTTGGTTCACCTAAGGTTGGGTGAGCACAAATTGTGTAGATAAAAGAACTGCTTTTCAAATTTCTTGCCCCGGCAGCAGTTTTCTGCGGAGAGAGTTCGGATGAAAATAATTTTGCAGATTCAATCGGCGTATCCCCATCATCAAACTTACTGTTTCCATTTGCATCAATGAATGTTGTTCCTGGAATATATGCTTGAGGCCCCTGAACAATTTGCGTCAAAAGTGCTGGCGGATTGTACCCAAATTCATTATCAAATCCGTTGTTATACGCAAATCCTGTACTCAATAATGTGTCGCATCCAACGAGATCATCATTGTAATTACCTATATCCGGATCGGTCCAAAAACTGAATATTACACTGTCTAATTTCGAAGTTATCCTTCCAGTATTAATGAGTTTGTACTTAACAAAGATAGTGTTAGATAAAGACTCAATATTCTTATAGCCGAATACGGTCTGATGAATTTCAATTCCTAGTGGATTTATTTCCGGCCAGCGTCTTTGGGCTGCCGGTACGCCATCATTGAAGACACACCATGCAGTTTCATCGCCGATCAATCCAGGCCGGTCTTCATCGTCATCCCATTTACCGTTTTTATTTTTATCGATTGGGTTATAACTACCATCGCCGTCTCCATCGTAAAATTCAGCCCCAAGCTCAACTGCGGCTTTCCATTCCTGCCAGCTCGTTCCGAAATGTGGGTCGCTGTTTTTTAGAACATAAATTTTGAATTTTGGATCTAATTTATCAGAACCAACTTTGCCTGCTTGATAATCGTGAACTCTCGTTGCGGTAGCGACGCCGTTCATAAAAAGAATATTAGCATTATAACCGCCAAGTAAAAATCCGCCTGAATATAATACGGTCATTCCATCATATTTTGCTCCTGTGGGAGGCGGGGGTACACCTAAGCCTGAAGATAAATCAGCAAACACTCCAGCATTACTCATAGGCATAGAAATATTGTTTACATCAAATAAATAATAATTGCCTTCAGAACTTTGTACAGAATTTACGCACTTCTTTCCATCTCCCGAATAACCGGTAAAAATTAGCGAGCTGAAAAGAAATAATATTAAACTATTTTTTATTTCCACTCTACCCATGGCAACCTCATTGCATTAACTTGGTCAATGTTGTTATATAAAAATGTAAAAAACAATCCGTCAGTTGACGGAGTAAAACTACGGTGTAAAATTCTAAATGAAGTGGTTATCACTTTAATTTTTGCCATGTAATTTTACATTTTAATATTTAATATTTCCTTTGATTTACGATCGCGAACTTCAACACTTTCTCTCCATACTTTGATGTGATCCATGCGATGTACATCCCGCTTGAGACTTTGCTACCGCTCTCATTCTTCAAATCCCAATTTAAGAATGGTGATGAGACGTTCTGCTTATCTGTTTCATTTAGAGTTCTTACATGTATTCCGGATAATGAGTAAATCTTAATCGTCACTTCTTCGGGAAGATTTGAAAACGTGATGAACGATTGATACGACGGCAAATAATCTCTCGGATTCTCCCACTCGAAAAATGGATTCGGGTAAACGTTTATTCGTTCAATCATTTTCTTTCGTTCGTCTGTAGTTAACGCTTCCGATTTTGATTTTGACTTGTAATAAAACGTATCTCTTTCAGTCAGCACATACGAGATCGGAATTGTGTAAACGTCTCCATTCGTATAGAATTGATCGATAGATTTTCTTTCAAATCCGATAACATAAAGAGCATCGAACCAAGGACTTTTTGCTCGTGCTGTTTGCTCCGCAATAAATCCGGCTTCGGGTGGAGGAGACCAGCCGCGAAGATTCGCCCAAGTCTTTGCCCCCGATGGCGGTACATAGCCAACATATTCCATCTGTTTCCCGGAGGAATCATAATTTGAATTAAAAATGATAATATATTCCTTTGTTGTATCGAGAGATTCTTTTGGATTCCAAATTCCATCCGCAGAAGCTCCTGAACCGAATGTTCTTTCAGTAAATCCGCAAGCAAGCTGTTTTTCTTCTTTGAAGCGTGAATCTTTTATCCAGACTTGAAACGGAACTTCCACAAAATATTCTCCTGGTTTACCAATTGACGGCGAAGTATTAGAACCTGCACAGAGATATACAGTACCAAGAGAATTGCTCAAGTAACGATATGCTTTTTGTGTAGGCCCAAATCGGATTTCGATCTGCCGAAGATCATTGAACTTCACAATTTGTGATTTAACATCTCCCGTGTATGGAAGCGGTATAATTTTTTGTGAAGGAACATCTGTGCCCATATAAAACACACCGCTGACATTATCTTTCTCTGGTTTAATCCATGATGTACCTGTCGAATAATAAACTGGCTCTTTTATTTTTGGTTCAATCCATTCTATTTTCGGCATAATTCCATCAATAACCGGATGAGCGTCATCTTTATTTGAATAAACTTTTTGTGAATCGAGCTCCAATTTTTCTTTAGTTAAATTTTTCAGTCGCCAAAACATCGAATAATTAGTTGAGAGTGAGTCTTTGAAAAAGTTAACAGCATACTGGTCGTTTGTAAGCTTTTCTTTAACCGCTTCTTCAAAAACCACTTTTGATTCCGTTGCACTGCTCAAGCCTGCAATCGGCGTTATTTCAAAACGAAACGGCGAATTGAAGTCTGCGCCCGGTACCGCAGTCCATACTTTTCTTTCTGATTCAGCCATCGTCATGCCGTATCGGGCAGTAATGAGATGTGATTTCGTTTTTGCGTCAATTAGTGAAAGATGAAACGATGAATTGTTAACCCCGATTTTCTTAACTGAAAAGTAATAGGGTTTTCCTTTTATCAGCGGTTTGTTGTTATTAAATGGATCGGTTGCCAAAGAAAAAATAATGTGCCCTTTATTTTTATTGGAATAAATTTCCCGCTTAAGCTGAATTCCTCTTGAAAATATTTTTTCAATTCCAACGTCATCCGTCTTTCGATAAATGTTATCGATGTTATTCTCAATGTCATAGCTTGCGAGTTTTATTGAGTTCTTCATTCCGCCGACAATTGTGTCGATAGAAGGAGTGCGGTGAAGCCAAAGTTCATATCCCTCAATTTGCACATTGCGGACTGTATCGCCCAAAGAAGATTTTACAAATTCTCGATATGACAGGTCTTCTGCTGTTTCCCACGAAATATCGATTTTGTTTTCTGTAGTTCTGAAATGAGGATTTACGTCTCTAAGCTTTGCGATGTTTTGAAACGAATAATCTAAAAACGCACTGTTGTAGCTTGAATATTTTTTTCCCTTAGTTATGCTGCTAAGCGCATCGGTTTCTCTGCCGAGTGTGTAAGCGACAATTATATCAACCGGTTTATTTTTCATGAGTTGAAATCTGCCGACATTTGTCATCATTCTTTGATCATCAGGATAATTTAAAATCCATCCAACTTTTTTAACCGGATCACCGGAATACCAAAAAAGAGGATTGATCTTAGAACAGTCAACTCCTCCAAGTACAACTCCATAGGACCATGTGCAGGGATTAATCGAGGCTCCAATTCTATAAAGTCCATTAAGTCTATTCCAAGATTCATATTTCGTATCCGGTGGGGTAATTACAGTATAGACCAACGTACTAAAAGAACTTATACTTAAATTTTTCGCACCAGCAATTTTTCTTTTCGATTGAAAATCTGATACAAATTCAAAAGCATCGCTCAATGAAGTTTCACCTTCGTCAAACTTTCCATTTCCATTGACATCTGAATAAGTAACATTTGGAATGAAAGCTTTCGGCCCTTGAATAATTTGAGTAAACATTGCAGGAGGATTAATTCCATAATTAGCATCATCGCCATTGTTATAACAATAGCCTGTATTTAAAAGAGTATCGCATCCAACCAAGTCATCAGTATAATCCCCGAGGTCGGGATCCGTCCAGCAGCTAAAAATTACGCTGTCGAGTTTATCTGTAACATCGCCTGTATTGATAATTCTGTATTTTACGAAAACCGTATTTGAAAGCGATTCACCTTCTTTGTAACCAAAAACTGTTTGGTGAATTTCAATCCCAAGTGGATAAACATCATTGTACATTCTCAAACTTTGGGGTTTGCCGTCATTATATACGCACCAGGCAGTTTCATCGCCGATCAAACCGGGACGGTCTTCGTGCAAATCCCAAATTCCATTTTTGTTTTTATCAATAGGATTATAAGCTCCATCTCCATCGCCGTCATAGAATTCAGCGCCAATCTCGACTGCTGTTTTCCATTCCTGCCAGCTTACGCCAAATGGAGTATCGCTGCTTTTTAGAATATAGAGCTTTGCTTTTGGATCGCTTGGATTCATTCCGACTTTTCCTGCCTAGTAATCTCCAATTCTAACCGCACTCGCGACCCCATTTACCCATAAAAAACTGCTATCATAACCGCCATATCCACCGAGGAAAAATCCACCGGAGAATAAAAAAACTTTATCATCATACACACCTTGACGCCCTCCAGGGATTGGTACATCAGCTAAAACTCCGACATTGTTTATAGGCAGCTCAATTTTATTAACTTTGAAGAGATAAGCGTTCGTCGCAGAATTCTGAAGGGAAGTTGCTTGCTTTTTGCCATCAAAAGAAACTAAACTAAATGCTGCCAGAACAATGATGAGAAGAAGAAGTCTGCGTTTAAGAGTATGAAAGGTTATATCCAAAATTGAATCGGCGGGATTTGTTCTTTGAAGATTCATGGCGAACCTCGTGAAAATGTTTTTATTCGGTTGATAACAGAATTTGTACCTAGTCTATTTTAACTCTTTTTTGAGAAAAAAGCCATAGACTATATCAAAGTTTAAATATCAATCCGTCAGTTGACGGAGTTAAATTACAATGCAAAAATCAAAATAAGAGCTGAACAAATTTTACATTTTGATTTTTTGAATTAAAAAAAAATAATTGTCAATTACCCGATAAAAGAAGAGTATTTAATTATTTTACTTCAAATGATTTTGTGAGTGAAAAATTCTTGTTCGAGAGGTTGTCTTTTATATAATAAACAACTTCGTAGTTTCCGGTACCGTTTTCCGGATCGATAGAAAATGAAGCTTCCAGGTTTAAGTAAGAATGAAATTCTTCGTTTGAAGATTCATTAAATTTAGAAACTCCCGCTGATTTAAGTGTGTCATTTTGTAATGTGATTAGATCAACTGTCAATTCTAAATCGGTTGAATAAGAATCATCTTTTTCATTTACTGCGAATCCTTCGACTTTGATTTTGCAAATCGCTTCCCAGCCCAAATCACCGAGCGACATAACGAAAATTTCCGGATCGAATCCGCGAAATTCTTTTGGCGGTTCCTTGCTGCAGGAAATGAACGTGAGTATTGTGAAAATTATTATTAGAGAACTATTTTTCATTTTTCTAATCGCTTTGTTTGAAAATAATTTAACAAATTTTTTTGGGAATTACAGGTTAGTACCAAAACAAATAGCACACAGATCTGCCTGACGGCAGGCAAGTGACACAGATCAGACAGATTAACACTGATTTTTTTAGCCTGTTGTTACCGACCACTCGGTCATAGCGGAAAGCTCATTGCGTGAAATACATCGGGTTTGGAATTTTGAAAGACTTACCGTTGTATCCGCCTTTGAAATCGGATTCCTGATCGCCAAAATTTGCAATTATGTTGTAGCCGTCTTCGGATAATTGTTTGCGAATTTGAAATTTGTACTCGCTTGTTGCAATTTTCGGATCGCGCGGCTTGAGATAAAGTTTTTCAAAACCTGTGTATCCGACTTTCAGTAAATTTCTTTCAGTCGGATCAGGATTACTTATTGATACTGAAGGATAACGTCCCGTGATTACAAAAATTGTAACGTCTTTGGCTTTAATCCAATTATATAATTCCAGCATTGGTTGAACTGCAAACGCTTTTGCCGAATCGATCCATGCATCCCAGCTTTCGCGTGACCAACCGTAATCGTAGTCGAGAATGTATTCAGTATTAAGAAGCAGAGTTTCATCGACGTCGAAGATCACTGCATTCTTTTTTGATGAATCAAAATTTTCTTGTATATATTTTCTTGCATCTTCACAAATTTCTTTGACATCAGCAAGATAGAGAGTCGTATCAGCATAGTATTTATCAATTTCTCTTTTAACGAAATGAATGTTTTGCGGCTCTCTGCTTGATGAGCAGCTTAATATTGAGAGAATTGTTACCAATAAAATTAATCGCACACTGATTTTTCGACACATCATAATTTACTTTTTGATTTTTAATTTTTTATTTAATTCCAGGCTTCTCCAAACATACCAGCTTGCTACAGAATTATACGGATGCCAGTTATTTTCTTTTGAGATTTTTCGGATTTTCTTTTCATCGGGAAGATTGCGCAGCGAGTATAAGTTTTTAATCCCTTTTCTTATTCCGAGATCGCCGACTGGTAAAACGTTCAATCTTCCGAGAGAGAACATCAAAAACATTTGTGCCGTCCAAACACCGATCCCCTTAACTTTTATAAGTTCATTAATTATTTCCTCGTCCGGCATTTTAGAGAATTTATTCAGGTGAATAACTTTTGATGTAATCTTTTCACAAAGATCTTTTAAGCATCGAATTTTTGCATAAGATAATCCCAGTTTTCTTAAATCTTCTGAAGGGGTTATGATAATATCTGAACTCAACGGAAATTTTTCTGGAGCAAAATAATTTTTAAATCGATTGAATATTGCACGCGCCGCATACCTCGAAAGCTGCTGTCCAACAATCGATGCCACAAGCAGTTCAAAATATTTTTTATGCGGTTTGATCCTGCATTCACCTGCTTGTGAAATGATATCACGAAGTTTCGAATCGTTTTTTGATAAGTGTCGAACGGCTTTTTCTAATTGCGACTTATGGTCTTTAAGTTTGATAATGGTTCTTTCTATCTCAAAAATCTATGGAGTGCAAATATAGGAAAATCATTACGCGATGCCTAAAAACACACCGATAATATTCGATAATTGTAATTAAGGTTTAATATCAGGAATTTGACAGCAAAGACTGACTTAATTCTTGAATTGGAAACTTTTTTAGTTTAGTTTTGTTGTAGAAAACGTGAAACAAATTCGAAAAATATTAACCTTCGCTCTGATACTCTTTTTCACAGTTACGAATACAGGGCTTCCATTGATAAAACACGTCTGCCAAATGATGGAGACGACATCACTCGAAGCTTGCGATATGTGCAAAGTCGAGGAAGAATCAAACTGCTGTGAAGAGGATAATTTCGAAGTTTCTTTCACCGATAATCAATTCTCAGATTGCTGCCAAAGCGATATAGTATTAAAACCGATCAGCGATAAATTCATCTCCCAAAAAGCCAATCTTGAGAATCAGTTCGCCCCCGTTCACAATTTCTTCAGTTTAACTGGTTTAGATGATTATTCATTCACTGAAATAAAAACATATTCTTCAGATAAATCTCCGCCGTTTTTATTAGATAACCATCTCTATCTTATCAATTCAATTTTTCTTATTTAAACATCCCTCATTATTGGTCGAAAGCTGTAGTTAGAATCTGAGTATTCGTTCTAATTTTTTACCATTGTTTTACTCTATCAGATCTAATTTCTATTTACTCAATACTCAAATCTAATTACTGCTACTTTCTTGGTTTGATGATGATTTAACAATTGGAGTTTTTATGATTGAAAAAATAATTGAATGGAGTTCTCAAAATAGATTTATAGTAATCTTCTTCTATCTGCTGATAGTTGGATTCGGAGTTTATACTGTTGCCAATCTTCCCGTAGATGCAATTCCCGACCTTTCGGAAAACCAGGTCATAATTTTCACCGAATGGATGGGAAGGTCTCCGCAGGTAGTTGAAGATCAGATTACATTTCCGCTCACATCTGCACTGCAAGGTTTGCCCGATGTGAAAGCCGTCCGTGCTTCGTCGATGTTCGGGATGTCTTTCGTCTTTGTAATATTTGAAGATGGAACGGATATTTACTTTGCTCGAACGAGAGTTTTAGAGCGGCTCGCAACTGTGCAAGCGCAGCTTCCGCCAGGAGTAGTGCCTACTTTAGGGCCGGACGGAACAGGCGTCGGGCACATCTACTGGTATACAGTCGAGGGAAAGAATCACGACCTTGGAACTCTCCGTGCAATACAAGATTGGTATGTAAGATATAAGCTCGCTTCCGTTGAGGGTGTTTCGGAAGTTGCAAGCATCGGCGGATTTGTAAAACAATATCAAGTCGATGTTAATCCCAATAAGCTTCGTGCATACAATTTAACTGTATCAGATGTTGTATCGGCAGTTCAAAGAAGCAACAATGAAGTCGGAGGAAAACTTTTAGAGTCGAGCGATGCAGAGTACTTTGTCCGCGGTCAAGGGTACATAATTTCGAGAGATGATATCGAAAATACCGTTGTGAGAAATAATCCGAACGGACTTCCAATTCTTCTGAAAAACATTGCAAGCATTCAAATCGGCGGGGATATAAGAAGAGGTTCATTGGAAAAAGATGGTAAGGGGGAAGTTGTCGGCGGAATCATTGTAATGAGAAGCGGTGAGAATGCTCAGGCGGTTATCGATCGCGTAAAAGAAAAGATTAAAGAAATTTCTCCGGGTCTTCCTGAGGGAGTTGAGATCGTTCCGTCATATGATCGCAGCACGTTGATAAAGGAAGCTGTCGGGACGCTTGAACGTGCACTTCTCGAAGCGGCAATAACGGTTTCGCTGATGGTTGCCTTATTCCTTCTTCATTTCAGAAGCATTGTGAGAATACTTATTGAAATTCCGATTGCAGTTCTTATCTCATTTATTCTTATGTATCTGTTCAACATCACTTCAAATATAATGAGTCTTGGAGGGATCATTTTAGCCATCGGAGTGATTGTAGATTCATCAATTGTGATGGTTGAAAATGCATACCGAAATATTGCTCGTGCAATTGATGAAAGAGGTGAATTGTCGACCGAAGATTATAAAAGAATATCGATCGACTCGGCAAAACAAGTAGGACGCGCGATTTTCTTCTCAGAACTTATAATACTTCTCTCGTTCCTTCCGGTATTTTTATTGACCGGGCAGGAAGGCAAGCTTTTCAAGCCGCTTGCATTTACAAAGACTTTTGCGATGGCCGGCGCTTCAATAGTTGTCATTTCTCTGATCCCTGTCTTAATGACTTTACTGATGCGCGGAAAATTTAGATTAGAAAATGAAAATCCGGTTACACGCATTTTCAATAAGCTCTACGAACCGATAATCCATTGGGTGCTCAAGCATCGAAAAACTACGATCGTAATTAATGTAATTGCCTTGCTTGTAACGGTTCCGATGATCCTAAATACCGGATCTGAATTTATGCCTCCTCTTGACGAAGGTTCGATCTTGTTCATGCCGGTTACTTTACCGAACGCATCAATTACGGAAGTTAACCGTGTGATGCAGGTTCAAGATCAAATAATTAAAACAGTTCCGGAAGTCGATCACGTCCTCGGCAAAACCGGGAGAGCGGAAACCGCAACCGACAATGCACCGCTGAGCATGATCGAAACGATCATTCTCCTAAAACCAAAGGATGAGTGGCGCCCAGGAATAACAAAAAATGATATCATTCAAGAGCTTGATCAAAAACTTCAAATCCCGGGTGTGAGAAATGGATGGACACAGCCGATCATAAACAGAATTAATATGCTTGCAACCGGAGTGCGTACGGATATTGGTTTCAAAATATTTGGAGATGATCTTGATACTCTTGAGCATTATGCGATCAAAGCTGAGCAGCTTCTAAAAACCGTAGACGGCGCCGCTGATGTTGTAGCAGAGCGGATTCAAAACGGATATTATCTCGATATTCAAATCAGACGTGAAATTGCCGCACGCTATGGAGTAAATATTCAAGACTTGCAGAATATCATCGAGACTGCAATCGGCGGACAAAATCTGGGATTGGTCCTTGAAGGGAGAATGCGATTCCCGATTCGAATGAGATATGCAAGAGAAACAAGAGATAACATCGATGCATTGAAAAATCTGATTATACCGGTGTCATCATCTAGCGGAGTGAATCCAACAGAAATGAATATGAGCAGTTCCGGCTTTCAGCCCGTATCAATGAATGTTGGGATGAACATGGCAGGAATGAGTTCATCAGACAGAATGAATCGGCAGAATAATTTCCAATCTACGAATTCAAATAATTTTTCTCTTCTCGAATCAAGCAGCAGCGGAGTGATCTATCTTCCGCTCTCAACGCTTACCGAAATAAACGTATTAACGGGACCTCCGATGATAAGCAGCGAAAATGGATTGCTCCGTTCGATAGTGTTTATGAATACACGCGGCAGAGATATGGGAAGCGTCATGGAAGATGCAAAAGAAGTGATATCTGAAAATTTAAATCTGCCGGTAGGTTACTCCTACACTTGGAGCGGACAATATGAAAGCAAGCTCCGGGCGCAGCGGACAATTTCCATAATCATGCCTGTTGTTTTTCTAATAATCTTTATTCTTCTCTACTTCACTTTAAAAGATTATAAAGAAGCTTTCGTTGTTATGCTTTCGGTTCCGTTCGCCTTAATCGGAGGGATGTATATGATCTATATTCTTGGATATAACTTTTCGGTTGCCGTATGGGTGGGATTCATCGCACTTTATGGAATTGCAGTTGAGACCGGAGTCGTAATGGTTGTATATCTGCACGAGGCACTCGATAGAAGATTGCGCGATTTCAAGAAAGGAATTCGTGATGAAATTACCAACGAAGATATCCACGCTGCAACGGTCGAGGGTTCAGTCTTAAGACTGCGGCCTAAACTTATGACGGTTGCATCAAGTATGATCGGACTCGTTCCGGTGATGTGGGCAGCGGGCACAGGCTCGGATGTGATGAAACCATTGACCGCGCCGATGATCGGCGGATTGCTCACTTCCGCAATTCATGTACTAGTAGTGACGCCGGTGCTTTTCACAATAATGAAAGAGCGAGCACTGAAAAAAGGTAAGCTTGAAATTTCGAAAATGGCAGATTGGATGAAGGAGGGATAGAATAATGTATAATGGAGAATGGAAAATGTATAAAGTAGAATTAAAAGTGAAAAGAGATTGTAGTCGCTATAACTCAGTGATTTCTTTGTGCACTCTGTGGTTAATATTACTCTTTTTTGTTCCGATGAATTTAAGCGCACAAAGTATTGACTCGTTAATTACCGAAGCACTGATAAACAATCCGCAGTTGAAAGCATTAAACTATAAGATAAAAGCTTCTGAGTTTAAAGTTGAATCGACCGATACTTATCCTTCTCCCTTAATCGGGATAGAGTTTTCCCAAGTTCCTATCGATAATTTGAACGTTTGGGACAAAGCGGTTTCAAATAATCTTTCAATCTCTCAAATGTTTCCGCTGGGCGGTAAAGTCAGCGCGATGACTGACGTTGCGAAGAAAAATGTTCGGATTGAACAGAACAATTTCGAAGTTTATAAAACTTCATTGATCGCTGAATTGAAGATGAGCTATTTTTCATTATGGTTTATCGATAGAAAAATTGATTTGCAAAAAAAGAACATTGAACTTTTGAAAAAGCTGCTGAATTCAATCACCGTATTATATCAAGTCAATAGAATTAATCAAGCCGATCTTTTAACAATAAAGAGCGAAGTCTCCTCACACGAAGTGCAGCTGATTATTCTTGAGAATCAGCGGGAATCGGAAGTTTATAAGCTAAACAAACTTCTTGGCAGAGAATTATCATCAAAAGATCTTTTTGCGGTTCACAAAATATCGATTCCCAAATTCGAATACTCGGAAGCAGAGCTTTCAAAAATTTTATCTCAACAAAATCCATCCCTTAATAAAATGCAGAGCATGATTGAAATGAACGAATCCGAAGTCAGAGCAAACAATAAGGAATTAATTCCCGACTTGATGCTTTCCGGGATGATAATGCGAATGCCGAGAGGGATGCTGCTTACTTCAAAGACTCCGCCCGCAATGATTAACGGTTATGGTAATATAGAAATCATGTACGGAGTAATGGCATCGATAAATCTTCCTTTTGCACCGTGGTCAGCGAGAAAATACACTGCCAAGGAAGAAGAATTATTAGCGGGCATAAAAGGAATCGAACACGAAAAATCAGACATGGAAAGAGAGATGATCTCGAATCTAAAAAGCGCACTTGTGAAATTAAAAACCTCGGATGAATTGATTAATCTTTACTCGAAAAATGTAGTCCCATCCTATGAACTTGCAGTCGAAGCTCAGACTTCTGCATATCAGAACAATCAAACAACAATCAACTCAGTCATTGATTCTTACAGAATGCTTCTAATGCAGGAGATGAACTACTTTATGGCACAAGCCGATTACCAAATGGCTATTGCCGAAATTGAGATGATGGTTGGTAAAGAATTGAGAATTGAGGATTGAGGATGGAGAAGAAACGAAAAATTTATTTACTTTTAATTTATCATTACAAAGATGGTAATTATTAAAATTTTGAAATTGAAAATGGAGTTAAATATGAAACTATTAACAATAATATTTCTCGTAATAAGTTTGATAACTATTGGATGCAATTCTGATGGCGGCGATCAAAATGCTAAACATACGGAATCATCTGAGGCTCTATACTACTGTCCGATGCATCCGAATGTGACGTCAAACAAACCTGGAGTTTGTCCAATATGTCACATGGATTTGGTAAAAAAATCAGATTCTGAATCAATGTCTGCCGAGACAGAGAATATGATCTCTCTAACGAATTCAAAAATAATCGCAGCAAATGTTTCTACGGTAAAAGTCAGAAGAGAAAATATTAGCAAGCAGATATCTTCTTACAGCTATCTCGATTTTGCAGAGCCAAACCGGAAACAAATAACAGCTCGCTTCAACGGCCGAATTGAAAAACTTTTCGTCGACCAAACCGGCGATTATATTAAGCAAGGACAGCCGCTGTTTGAAGTCTACAGCCCTGATCTAGTGCAAGCTCAGAACGATTACCTAATCGCTCTTAAGTCGAAGGTGAATACTGAAATTGCTTTAACTAGAGAACCCATTGCCGAAAAAAATCCATTATTAGAGTCGGCGAGAAAAAAATTAGAACTGTTTGGAATGACAAACTCGCAAATTGAGACTCTCGAAAAAACGAAAGAAATTAAACTGACGGTCACTTATTATTCTCCATTCGGCGGAACTGTTATCGAGAAAAAAATTCAAGAGGGAAACTATATCAATGAAGGAAACGTTTTATATGACGTAGCCGAGCTTTCAACACTCTGGAACATTGCAGAGATCTACGAAAATGATCTGCAGTTTGTCAAAGTCGGCGATAAAGTTAAACTTAAGCTAGATTCATACCCAAATGAGATTTTTGAAGGAAGAGTTAATTTGATCTATCCGGTTGTTAACGCACAAACTCGTACCGTAAAAATTAGAAGCGTGTTCACTAATCGGAACAATAAATTAAAACCTCAAATGTACGGCGAAGGCATTTTTGAAACGAATCTCGGTTCAAGCCTTGTTGTCCCGGAAAATTCGGTATTAATAACCGGTAAGAGAAACATCGTATGGATAAAATTCGGCGAAGGAATGTTCGAAATGCGCGAAGTTAAACTTGGAGCAAAGTACAACGGTATGTTTCAAATTCTCTCTGGCTTAAAAGAGGGAGAAAAAGTTGCCGCAACCGGAGCTTATTTGATCGATTCCGAAAGTCAATTGAAAAGCGGATCAGGTTCGGCTCATCAGCATGAGGGGATTGAACAGAAATCTGATATAAAAATTGCAAATAAAACAGAATCTCCGGAGAAAGGATCGCATCAAATCCACTCTCCTGAAACAAAAAAGAGTGAGGAAAAAATATTTAATGAGGTTTGTCCAATATTGGGCGAACCAATATCGAACAAAGTTCCGGTAATAGAGTACAAAGGCAAGCTCATCGGATTTTGCTGCAAAGGATGTGATAAAAAATTCGCCGCCGATCCAGAAAAGTATATGAAAAATTTAAGTGCAGATGGGAAAAAATTTATTGGAAATATTGAAGACGAGGAATAATTAATTAACATAAAAACTAATGGAGGATAAAATGAATAAACTAATGCGTCTCATGATATTTGTTCTCGCTTTCATTTTGACTGCTTCTTTAACAATCGCACAGGATAAACAAGTAGTGAAGGATAAGGTCGAGAAAAAATCTGAAATGAAGATGGACGACCATAAAGGCCATCAGAAGATGGAAAAAGAATCCAAAGCGAAAGTTGACAAAGATTCAGAAGTCAAAATCTGGAATGCATATTGTCCGGTTATGGGGGATGAAGTTGATCCAGAAACCAAGACAGTCGAATACAAAGGGAAGACTATCGGTTTTTGCTGCGGTGGATGTATTAAAAAGTTCAACAAGGATCCTGAAAAACACTTGAAGAATTTAAGTCCGGATGGAAAAACGTATAAAAAGAACTAAATCAAATTAAAACGCCATGAAGCCAAGTTGACAATGACTTGGCTTTCTTGGCAACTTGGCGTTAAATTAGAAAAAGAATTATATGAAGACAACAGAACTTAAAATTGACGGAATGAGCTGCAATCACTGTGTGATGGCGGTAAAAAGTGCACTTATGAACTTGGGGATCACTAATTCCGAAGTTGAAATCGGAAAAGTAAAGATTGAATACGATGAATCTTCGATAGAGGAATCTCAAATTCTCTCTGCGATAGAAGAAGAAGGATACAGAGTGATTCAAGGTTAATCAAAGTGCAAGAAGGAATTAAAATAAAAACCGATTCAGAACTCAATCTCCCAATAGAAGGGATGACGTGTGCAAGCTGTGTGCTGCGAATCGAGAAAGCACTAAAAAAAGTCGATGGAGTCGGCGAAGCTGTAGTCAACTTAGCTACTGAGAATGCATCAGTTAAGTTCGATTCAACCCGAACCGAAAAGCTTAAGCTGAAAGAAGCAATTGAAAAAGTTGGTTATAAAGTTATTGAAGCAAAAGCATCGGCTGAAGATGAGGACGAGATAGATGAAGCCGCCCAACTTAGGCAGTCAGTTTACCAAAAGCTCACAAACGAATTAATATTTTCCGCTGCTCTTACAATTCCCATTTCTATTTTCAGTATGCTCGTAATGTATCAGCCTTTCTATGAAATGCTTAATTGGGAAATGGGAACGATCAATAAAATACTTTTACTTGCAACAACTCCTGTTCTAATCTATGGCGGGGAAAGATTTTTCATAATTGCCTGGACAAATGCAAAACATTTTTCAGCAGATATGAATACGCTCGTGGCAGTTGGAACTGGATCGGCATATTTATACAGTCTTATTGCAACACTTTTCCCATGGTTAATTTCAATTCATGGACACGCAGATGTTTATTTTGATACAACTGCGGTAATTATAACACTTATTTTATTTGGTAGATGGCTTGAAGCACGTGCAAAATCCAAAACCACAGATGCAATTAAGAAGCTGATAGGATTAAAACCAAAAACCGCCAACGTAATTCGGAATGGAAATGAAGTAACGATTCCGCTTCTTGATATAATTTTGGATGATATAGTTGTTGTTAGACCTGGAGAAAAAATCGCTGCGGATGGAATTATTTCAGATGGATCCTCATCAATAGATGAATCAATGATTACAGGTGAAAGCATTCCGGTTGAAAAGACAATTGGTAATAAAGTAATTGGTGGAACGATTAATAAATTTGGAAGCATTAACTTTAAAGTAACCGAACTTGGAAAAAAATCAATTCTTGGACAAATAGTCAAATTGATGGAAGATGCTCAAGCATCAAAAGCGCCGATTCAAAGTCTTGCAGATAAAATCGCTTCGGTTTTCGTACCAATTGTAATTGGAATCGCAATTATTACATTCTTTGCTTGGACATTTTTGAGCGATACTGGATTTCAAACTGCTCTTATAAACTTTGTTGCGGTGTTGATCATCGCATGTCCGTGTGCACTTGGACTCGCAACACCAACCGCGATAATGGTAGGAACTGGGATTGGAGCGAATAACGGAATTTTAATTAAGAGCGCTGAGAGTTTAGAACTGTCTCATAAAATTACGGATATAGTTCTCGACAAAACTGGAACGATAACGGAGGGGAACCCTGTTGTAACAGATTTTATTCAATATTACGATAATGAAATTGAACTATTACAAATTATAAAATCAATTGAAAATAAATCTGAGCATCCTATCGCTAAGGCAGTCGTTGAGTATGGAAAATCAAAAACCGTTGAATGGTTGGATGTCGATTCTTTCGAAGTCTTATCGGGATTTGGTGTGAAAGCAAGTGTAAGGGGGAAAACTATTCTGATTGGAAATGATAAATTGATGGTTGCAAATTCAATAGAAACTTCTCTAGCTGAAAGAGATTATTCGAACTTATCAAATCAAGGAAAAACTTTAGTGTACGTTGCAATTGAAAATAGACTCGCATCGCTAATTGCAATTGCAGATCAAATCAAACCGACGTCAAAAAGTGCCATTGCTGATTTACGAAAAATGAATATCAATGTAACAATGCTCACTGGAGATAATGAACGCACTGCAAGTTCAATCGCATCTGAAATCGGAATAAAAAATTACATCGCACAAGTATTGCCAGCAGATAAATCAAGTGAAGTAAAAAATCTCCAGCAGAAGGGGAAGATCATTGCAATGGTTGGCGATGGAGTTAATGATGCGCCGGCAATTTCTCAAGCTGATGTTGGAATAGCAATGTCAAGCGGGACAGATGTTGCAATGGAAGCCGCAGACGTTACGCTAATGAAAAATGATCTAAGAGACGTGGTAAAAGCTATCAAACTTTCCCATTTGACCATAAAAGCAATAAAACAAAATCTCTTTTGGGCATTCATTTACAATGTTATTGGGATTCCGCTTGCGGCTATTGGGATGTTTAATCCAATTATTGCTGCAGGGGCTATGGCGTTCAGTTCTGTTTCGGTTGTTATGAATTCGCTTCGTATAAGGAGAAAGAAGATTTGATGCTTAACTATTTAAAAATTGAGTTCGAATTCCATTTTTTTGATGAATCAATATTTGTCAAATTTGTATAGAAGCAATTTTTAACAGACTCTTAATTAATAAGAATTAGCAACCGATAATTAAAAAAACATTAACTAAATAAGGAATAAAAATGCAAAAACTATTTGTTATATCAATTCTTTCTTTATTTGTGCTTATTGGATCAGTTTCGGCACAAAGCAAGGAAAAGACTACTACAAAAGAAAAAGATAAAAAAGAATGCACTACCACAAAAACTGTTGATAAAGAAAGCTGTGGAGATAAAGCATCCAAAAAAGAATGCGGCACTGATAAAAAATCAAAAGCCAAATCTTGTTGTTCAGAAGGTGAAACAAAAGCTCACTCAAAAAAATCCGATGACCATTGTAAAACCGATGGCCATTCAAAAGCAGATGCTGGTTCAGAAAGTTATAAATCGTTTAACACAGTTTGTCCCGTCTCCGGTATGGATGTAAAAGCAAATGTTAAAACTGTAAGCTTTGAAGGTAAAGATTACGGATTTTGCTGTGCAGGCTGCAACGAAAAATTTTCTGCAACCCCAGAAAAATACAGCAAACAGCTTAATGAAGATGGCACAAGTTTATTGAAGAACTAAATCGTCCTTAAGATTAGCTTAGAAACCCAATTTGTCTCTAACAAATTGGGTTTTTTATTTTTTATCATTATATAAGTTCCGTTTCTCAAATTTTGTTCTAACTAATCCGATAATTAGATTTGTAGGAGAATTCAATGGATCATACAATACTAATAATAGAGGATGAAGAACCCCTCCGTTTACTCTTAAAAGCAGAACTCGAGCATGAGGGATTCAAAGTCGAAACTGCAGAGAACGGAGAAACAGCTTTACGCTTAATTCAAAAGAATGCTCCTGATCTAATAGTTTGCGATGTTATGATGCCAGTGATGGATGGATTCACATTTCAGGAAAAGATAAGTCAAACCGAAAACTTCAAAGACATTCCATTAATTTTTCTCACCGCAAAATCCGATAAGGTTGATATTCGTTTCGGAAAATCTTTAGGGGCGGATGATTACATCACAAAACCTTTTGACTTTGAGGATCTGAAAGTCTCGATTAATGCAAAACTCAAAAAGGCATCAAACAGAAAACAGTATTTAAACAATCGCCTGGATGATATTCGAAAATCTATTTTATATTCTATTCCTCATGAATTTAAAAATCCTTTAAGCACTCTCAGCGGATTCGTCTCATTATTGCAAGACAAAGATTACATCGGAAGAGAAGAAGAAAGGCAAGAGTTCCTAAAATATATTCAATCAAGCAGCGACCGGTTGAATAGACTTGTCACAAATTTCCTTCGTCTCGCGGAACTTGAAATACTTGCTTCCAACGAAGAGAAAGTATCTCAATTAAAGCAAAACAAAAACGTAAATTGGCTGACGGAATTTTCGTCTTTTGTGCACGATTTTTCCTCTGTTCATAAAGTTGATGTTAAATGCGACTTGGTTGGCGAAGAATTTCCGATAACCCCTGACTATAACGCTTTGAATATGGTTCTTTCGGAACTGTTATTGAATGCACTAAATTTTTCGAGTACGGGAAATATTAATATCACTGTAAAAGCTGTTGCAACCGACCATTTATTTGAAATGTCGGTGAAAGATTCAGGAAAAGGGATTGAAGATTATGCATTGAAAAATTTAACCGATATTTTTTATCAACATAATCGTCAATTTCAAGAACAACAGGGCGGGGGACTGGGATTAACTATTGTAAACAGGATCGTTCAGATCTACGATGGAAAGATGGAAATTGAGAGTGAAGTTGCCAATGGAACAGAAGTTAAAATTTTTATCCCGCTCTATCTAAAATAACTGATTCTAAATTTTTTTATTTAGCTCCAGAAATCTTATAAATTGCATCTGCTGTACAGCTTTCAAGTTCCCAACTTAATATAATTGAATTGGTCTCTTTTCTGATATTGCAATTTTTCATTTCGCAATAGACACAGCATGATGGCTTGCAAGGATCAAAGTGAAGCATTGACTGTGTTGATAAGCCAAAATCTTCAACTAATTTATCCGTAATTTCTTTTTGAATTTTGTGAGATTGTTCGATAGAATAAAATGACGGGACGGTCAAATGAAAGTCAATAAAGGTTGAATCTCCCGCTTTCCATGATCTTAGCTTATGGATCTCGATGAAATCTTCGCTGCGGATTTTTTTTATTGCATCGATTATTCTATTAAGCAGATCCGAATCGGATTCCTGCATCAAACCCCGCACCGATTCTCGAATAAGTTTTACTCCTGTTCCAATAATATTAGCGGCAACGATAATTGCAATTATTGGATCGAGAATTGTTAGATCCGTCAGCATCACTAGTACAATTCCGATTACTACACCAATACTTGTGATTGAATCAGTAAGAATATGTTTCCCATCAGCTTCGAGTATGAGAGAATTGGTCTTTTTTCCGATTTGGATTAAATACCATCCGAGAAATAAATTTATTAAAGCGGCAAATCCGATTAAGATTCCTCCGAAATCAAGTTGTTTCAATTCAACTCCGAAAATCAAATCTTCAATTGCATAGTAGCAAATTGAGAGTGCTGCAATAATGATCATCCCGCCTTCAAAACCTGCAGAAAAGTATTCAATCTTTCCATGCCCGTATGGATGTGATTTGTCGGGTGGACGGAGCGAGATAATGAGACTGTAGAATGCAAATCCTGTGGCAAGAATATGTACAATAGATTCGATCGCATCGGATAAAATAGCAGATGAGCCTGTAATCACAAATGCAATCATTTTAATTGCGAACATAAACAAGCCGATCGACAGTGAAATCGTTGCAGCGTTTTTTCTAAGTTTAATGTCGTTTTTATTATTCATAAGAGGCAGATCAAAATTAATTATTTTTTTTATCATAAAAAGTTTTTTATCATTCTATAATTATACAATTGAATACATAATGATATGAAAACATTTGCAATAACCGGAGCGACTGGTTTGGTAGGTTCTCTGCTCCATAAAAAATTAGTTTCAGAGAAACAAAACGTAATCGTTTTAACAAGGGATCTTTCCAAAATCAGAGAGAATATCACAGGCACGAAATATTTAAGATGGGATACTTACGATAACTCCTTGTGGAAAAATGTGATGAACGAAGCAGATGTTGTTGTACACTTAGCCGGCACTCCAATTATCGAAAAAAGATGGACAGAAGAAAGGAAAAAAACAATATATGAAAGCAGAGTTAAATCAACTCAAGTCATTGTGGATGCAATTGCTTGTTCGGAGAAGAAACCAGAGCTGCTGATCGTAAGCAGCGGAGTGAATTACTATGGCTCAAACTGGGAAGAAATTTTTACAGAGGAGTCACATGCTGGAAATGATTTCATGGCAAATTTAGCAATAGACTGGGAAAACGCAGCAGCTGAGGTTGAAAAATTCGGAGTTAGGAGAGTGAGTCTCCGAACAGGAATGGTGCTATCGTCCCGCGGCGGTGCACTTCCGAAATTTCAATTACCTTTCAAGCTATTTGTTGGGGGAATAATTGGTTCAGGAAAACAATTCATTCCGTGGATCCACGAAGAGGATTTTATTGATATCATAATGTTTGCTGTGTCGAAACGTAAATTGAATGGTGCGGTGAATGCAGTTTCGCCTCAATCTGTAAGAATGAATGAATTTTGCAAGACTCTCGGAAAAGTTATGAAGCGGAAATCATGGACAAAAGCACCAGAATTCTTAGTGAAATTGGTATTGGGTGAAGTATCTTCATTATTGCTTGAAGGACAAAACGTTTATCCGAAAAAACTTTTGGATGCTGGATTCAAATTTGGATATAGTGATCTAGAAGATGCTCTTAGAAGTATTATCAATTCGGAATAGAACGCGGATTTTATGGATTTAGCGGATTCACACAGATTCTAAACTGTCGCCGCCAAATCGTATCAAACTTTAAATCTGAAGTTCCTCGCGAATTACATTTAAATATGTGCTCTTTGGATATAACCCCACCATTTTTTTTATGATCTTGCCGTCTTTAGAAATTATGAACGAAGTCGGTATTGCATCGATTCCGCCGTACTGCTGAAGCACATTTGGATCTGAAATTAAAATTGGATAATTGATCTTAAATTCTTTAACGAAACCGGGAACAACTTCCATAGGATTTTGATCAACCGTAATCCCGATCACTTGAACATCTTTATATTCTTTTTGTATTTCAATCAGATCGGGAATCCCTTCTCTGCAAGGTGCACACCAAGTTGCCCAAAAATCTACTATAACAATTTTTCCCTTAAAATCAGAAAGTTGTACATTTTTTCCGTCAAGTGATTTTAGTGCGAAATTATGCGCTGGATTTCTTGTCTCATCTGTTTTTGTTTTTTCGTCTGAAGAGCTTGGCGGATAATGTTGAGGATTAATTTCTGGTAAATCGTCTCTTGTATTATTGACTATAAAAAGTATTATGACTGTGGCCACGAATGCAATTGTAAAATATCTTCCCCAATTGATTTTTGGTTTTTCTTCTTGTGACCGTGCTTGCGTTCCGATTTTTCTCTCTTTTTGTTTTTTCATTTTCGCTTTAAGTTTTATTACAGCTTTGATTTATTTCAAAGTTAGAAATGAGAATGGAAGTTGTCAATGTATAATTCGAATATGAACCTTACTTTGTTTTAAAATGGCCTATATATTTAATCCGTGAAAATTCGCATAAATCTGTAAAATTCGTGTTCTATTTTATTAATCAGCATTTATCTTGATAAGCGTCATCAAGTAATCTGTTATATTCTTCAAGAGAAATTTCGACAGCGCCGAACATTTTCAGGTGAGGTGTAATAAATTGAACATCCAGCAATTTGAAATTCTTCTCAATCAAATGTCGAATTAAGAAATAAAGAGCAACCTTTGAGGCCTCTTCTTTTTTTGAGAACATACTTTCACCAAAGAAAGCTCCTCGAATTGCAATTCCATAAAGTCCGCCGACTAACTTTTTTTCAAAATAAGTTTCAACGCTGTGAACATAACCAAGTTTAAAAATCCTTTCATACGCATCGATAAGTTCTTGGCTAATCCAAGTCTTTTTACGTTTTGCACATTCATGAATTACTTCGAGCGTGGAAGTGTTAAACTTTATTTCGAAAATATTTTTTCCGATAACTTGCCGCAGAGAACGTGTTATACGGTAGTTATCTAACGGAATAATTGCTCTTACTTGCGGATAGTACCAATTGATTTCACCAGATTCTTCAGCCATTGGGAAAGCCCCCATCGAATAATTTCGAAGCATAGCCTGCGGCTCCAGCGAAGAATTATTTAATTTCCTAGCAGGCAATTAGTAGACTGTTTCTAATTTTGAGTTTTTAAAGTAGTGATAAAGAATTTCTTCAAACTTTTTTCCTTTGGAAGCCATTACTGCTCCACCAATTTGACAGAAACCGACACCATGTCCCCAGCCTGCGCCTCGAAGAATAAATTTTATTGGAACATTTGGATTCTCTCCATAAACATGCTCAATAGTAAAAGCAGAACTGTAAAGGTGTTTCTCTGATAAAGCTCTTCGGATCTCAAGTTCTTTTCCGATTGTGAATTCTTTTTTCGATCCGATGATCTTTAATTTTTTTATTCTGCCGGATTTTCCTCTTTCTAGAGATTTTAATTCAATAATTTCACCGAAGTCAATTCCCATTTTCAACTTAAGTAAAGTAACCAATCCAAGCTGTTTCATTTCAAGTTTCCATCTAAAGAAATCAACTGTTGTCTGATCGTAATCGAGAAGAATTGTCTTCAATAGTTCTGAATCATTTGTGTTGCAGTAAGCTTCAGGCTGTGAGTTAATAAACTCGCTTGCTCGCTCTTCAGTGTCAAGAGTTAGAAAAGCAGGCGCATCGAGATCGTAAATTGATATTAAATATTGTATCTCATTATTCTGCCAGACATTTTGAAATTCTTCCGAAAAACCCCCGCAGCATTTTGAATATCTTGTATCGCAAACTTTTCCTTCGTAGGTCAATACTATTCCGAAAGTTTCTTTAACGGCAGCAAGCGCTTTGTTATCGTGAATTTTAGTAATGCCCTGATATCTTTGGCAGTGATCGTCGGCGCAAACATCAAAGTGCTCATGATCCTCTCGGTCGTACCATTTTATAATTTCTTTTTCGGTTTGAATAAAATCGTGTTTTTTCGATTCTCCGTTTTTTGTTTCATCTAATTGTGAAAGAAGCCAGCTTCTTGAAATTATTGAATGTGCTTTTAAATATTCGTACGGGCTTTCTGAGTTCATTTCCGAACTGATTACCGATTGTAAATATTTTTCAACCTCGATTTCGTTAATTAAAATCAGCTTTCCATCGCGATTAATAATTAGCAAATTCCCTTCAAAGGTTTCTTTTTCCTTTTGCTCCCAGTGAAAATCAATTCCGATCACAACGTTTTCGATATCAAAGTTCGATTTTTTCCCTTTCGGTTTAAAAATGAATTCCTTTTGTTCGTCGATAATATTTTCTTCTTGGTGAAGACAAATCAAATCCCCTTTAACAGTAACGGTATATCCAATATCATTCATTTTTTGATTTTCGTTCATTAAAAACGAACCGTGCAAAAAAAACTTTGCAGAATGCTGATTAGATATTATTCCAACTTTTATAATGGGTTGTTTCATTTATTTTACCAGTGTCATTTTAATTGTTTTTATTTCATTTCCAACTCGGAGCGATGCAAAATATATTCCGCTCACCAATCCACTAGAGAATCTGGAAGCGTCAAATTCTATCTCATAACTGCCGGGATTTTTTTGTCCGTCAACAAGAGCTATGATTTCTCTCCCAAGCAAGTCGTATATTTTCAGATTACAGTTCGCCGATTTCCTGATAGTGAATCTAATTTTTGTGGAAGCATTAAAAGGATTTGGAAAATTTTGCTTAAGGGAAAAATCTTCAGTGATAATTCCATCATCAACTTTTGTGGGAGTTCCGGCATAAATAACACGAATTGCATCTGCAACAATAGTTCCATCCCCTTTATTTGAAAGCTTAATAGTCAAATAATCAGGCGTGTTCAAGTTCACACTATCGAGCAATTGCCACAAACCGCCGTTATTTTTTTGATTTACAATTTTATTGCTGTTGTAATTTAAAGTTTGGATTTCATATTTCGCGTTAGTTGCCGCTGTTGAAAGGTCTTGCCACATTGCATAGACTAAATATTTTCCAGGAGATAGTAATTCCGTATTCCATTCAACATAGTGATTATTTGCACTTGGTGTTATGTAGAGATAAGAATCGCCGTAAAAATTCCAATTGGAATTATTTGTAAAAGTCAACCAGCTGCCGACTGCGTTAGCAGATTTATTATCCATCACAAACCATTTTGGATGATTCAATTCAAGATATTCCATAATTCCCATCACAGATTGTTTTCCGAATTCATTCAATATGTTGTTATCTATCCAGACGTTGTTTGAAAATCTTGTATAAGGTGTTTCGTATGTTAGAGCCATAATTGAATCGCGCCAATTTGCCCACATCCATCCTTCGGGGAAATATGACTGCAAATTGGAATAGCTGAAATCGATCTGCGGAATGTATGGAGAATTTGCCGCTTGAAGATTCGAAAATTGCATCTCGCGTCGATAAAAATAATCTGAAGTTGATGAAGCAGTGTGGATCCAAAACGTTGCATAGCTGGCAACTTGTGAGTGCATGTTCAAAGCGACTTTAATATTTTTCTTTGAAAGAATTGATAAAAGAAACTGTTTTGCAGCTCTAACTTCTCTAGGAGTTAACGTGTCAGGCTTATTCCACTGCTGCTCAAGATCTGAATTATTTGAATTTACTCGAGATTTACCGAGAAAAACTCCATCAGGATTTATCGAAGGAAGGATAAACCATTTAATTCTTTTTCGTAAAAAATCTGCAATTTCATTATCTGATAAAAAGAAATCGACCATACCATCGAGATGATATGACGAAGGTGTTTCGGAAGGATGAGTTCGTCCATGCATCCACATAAATATTTTTAGACTGTCTGGAACGGATTCGTCTGTAGCGGTAAGCAAAAGCATTGGGCGATTTTGTTCTGAATAACCTATTGTATCAATTTTTGTGTGAGGTTTTTCTTTCCATTTGGAAAATTTTTTGTTTTGCTGTTCCACCGAATATGGAATGTAATATGCAACATAAACCGAGTCGTTTGTGTATGTTTTCCGGAATACATTTTTAGAGGGACTTTCAGAAGAGGTGAAGCGTTCCCAATTTATATTATCATAGGAATACATTGGACGAGTTGCGTCGGAGTTGGATACGGTAACCGATACAAATTTGTTTTTTACATTCTTCATCTTAAAATAGAACCAGCGTCCGACAATGTCAGCATGTGTTGTTACCGAGTAATTTATCGAATCGGGTGTTGTGACTGTTTTCAAGTTTCCGCTGTCGAAATTCGATTCGAATATAATTTGACCTAAAATTATTGAAGGAAAAGTTAGTGCAAGAAAAATTAATCGTTGTAAATATTTTATCATTCTGCCAAATTGTTTGTACAAATTTAATTTGACTTGCAATCTAATCCAAGAAAATTGCGTCGAATAAAAAGTTAAACTGTAGCTGCAACAGATAAAACAAACTGCCGTCACCGATAGATCGGTGACGGCCATAATGAACCACCAGACCATGAAGGTTACAAAAACTTAGTACTATCACCGACCGGTCGGTAACAGCAGATAAAAGTTCTTGACATTTTTTTTTCGTGTATATTGCATTGGGATAAAAGTACTTTTAAATAAAAACCGAAAGGTAAAAAGTATGTGGATTAAAAAGTTTATCCGAATAACCTTAGCCGCAACCTTCGCCTTATCCTTATTATCACTAAACCTTACCTGCAGCAGCGTAACCGCACCCGAAGAAATCAAACTCGGAAGAAGAGATTATGTGTGGACGGTGGATACGTTAATAATTCCTTTTACAAAACTGTACAGTATGTCAGGAAGCAACCCTGATGATGTTTGGGCAGTTGGACCTGGAGGAGATTTGAATAAAACTATTTATCATTTTGATGGAGTTAAATGGTTCAACGACGGTATTTCAAGAAACATTTCGCCAGAAAGTGTTTTTGCAATTGCAAAAAACAATGTTTGGATTGGAGGACAAAACGGAAAAATATGGAATTATGACGGCGTTGCCTGGAAAGAGGTTATTAGATTTGAACGACCAAGAGAAAGTGATATAACTTTTTATTGTATATGGGGCGATTCACCTACAAATATTTTTTTTGCTGGTTATTCAGGTTTACCAGAAGATATGACTTCCCAAATAGCAAGATATAATGAATCTAAATGGGAATTGAATGAATTTCCAAATTTGAAATACAATTTTGTACGTATAAATAAAGATGTATTCACAAAGAAGTATTACTTACTTGGATTGGAAAATAAACCCGATGGTGGGGAAATTTATGGTTTATTCGAATATGATGGGAATAAAAATATTAAGCAAATATTTAAGAGCTCAAATGCTAGCGATTCTTCAGCTTCCTTTCGAAAGATAAACAACGAAATATTTTTTGGAATAGGTACAACAATTAATAAATATATAAACGGTAATTTTACGCCATTCTTAAAAGTAAACGAAATAGATTACTGGAAGGCTTTCTACGGAAGAACAGAGAAAGACATTTTTTTAGTTATGGCTTACGGTATTGCACACTATAACGGAACTGACATAAAATATCTTTACAAAAATCCCAATAAAATTTGGACTGTAGATGCGGTATTATTTGAAAAAGAAGTTTTCTTTTTAGTGGTGGATCCGTCTATTGGCGGAAATCTGATAATACGTGGAAAGTTAAACTAATATAAAGGACAAAACAGCTGCTCAAAATCTAATTCAAAAAATTAATTGAGGAGCCGATGAACCACCATCAGCTCCTTCTAAAGAATTGCCTCTCAAGGCTAGCTACCTTAATGTTTCATTTAATGAAACGGCAATTCTGTTTTAAAATAGTGGTTTTTTTAATAACAAAAGGAGAAAAATTTATGTTTCGAAAATCAATAATAACCGCATCGCTCTTAACTGTATTTTTTATACTTGAAGTTAAGGCACAAACAACAATAACTATATATTCTAGCAGCACATCTTCAATAGTCAGATATAAAAACGAAAACAATCAAAATACTTTCGCATATACAAGTTTATATCAAGTCGGTCGCAAAGATGGATAAAATGGTTACTATTCCGGCTCACAGGAAGATATCTATAGGAGTGAACATAAATTTTATCTGAGCAGTATACCGTCTAATGCAACACTCACACAAGTAAAATTAATATACTTTGTCTCAGGTATATGTTCATCGTGTAAATTTAAGATTACTCAAACTACAGGGACACAAGTTTATGGTAATTTATGGAACGAAATAGGTAATGCTTCAACTTTGGAAAGCGATATAAACTACGGCAGTTCCTCAAGGACTTCTAGTTCATTATTAAGCGCAGTAAATTCAGCAAGGTCAAGCGGGGTAATCTATTTGGGAGCGCTTTCACAAAATGAAGGAAGTAACAATACAGAGGCAACGACAGAACTAAGATTAGAAGTAACCTATACTGTACCACCAACACAAGTAAGCATTACAGCGCAGAACAATTTTATTTATGGTACAATAAAAGTCGGTGTAAATGCCTCGGCAACACAAAGAACTAGTCCGCATCCGTTTACTGCTACGGTCGGCAACACAGTTAACCTTGAAGCACAAGAACAGTATTATGATGGATATTACCGAATATGGAACGATACTGAAGCTCCATTAAATCCAAGCAAGTGGGTAAAAATTGCATTTGACGGTGCACGAACGGATAAAGGTACAGGTATAAGCTACAGTTTTACCGCCGCAGACAATGATAACAATTCATCGTATGAAGCACAGTTGCGTAAAATATGCAACATTAATTTCCAAAATCAATTCACTGGTGTTGGCAACGCAGGAATAATAAAAATAAACAACCAACAGTACAGCTTACCCGTGCAAACGTTTCAAGTTGTTGAGCTAAATCAAATAACAGCAGAAGCATTAGACCAAGCTTGGAATAATATTAATTACACATTTACACAATGGTCTGATCAAAATCCAAATAGAAGCAGAACATTCTATCCAAATGAGCACGCATCCTACACGGCACAATTTACAGGTACTCCCATACCGCCGAGTAATCTTGGCATAACAAAAACTGCTGGCGGTGTAATAATATTTTATTGGACAAAATATACCAATGATAATGTTACTTACAGCATCTTGAGAAACGTAGTACAAGGCAGCTGGAGTACAGGCTGGATGAATATTGCAACGGTTTCGTCAAATACTGATTATTATCAAGACAACGAATATGTCTATTATACCGGGAGCAATGCATGCTCACTTTATTACAAGATACAAGCTAATTATAGCACAGAAAATACAAATAGCATGAGCGACATTGTTTGGACTACGGGCAGGGATAATGAACCATCGGCAAAATTAAAACTTGAATTACCAACTGAATATTCAATAAGCAATTTTCCCAATCCATTCAATCCAATGACTACTTTTAACTATCAGCTTGTAGATGAAGCAAGCGTAACGTTAGATGTGTTCAACATTATGGGAAAGAAAGTAGCAGCTTTAGTTAATGGATTAAAGGAGGCAGGATATCACAGCATTCAATTAAATGCATCAGATCAAAACTTATCAAGCGGGATTTACATCTACCGTTTCACAGCCAAACCGACAAACAGTAAGAATGTTTATATTAAAACCGACCAGCCACATCATCGCTATGTCGTGGCAGGTAAGTTGATTTTGATGAAGTAAGAACAAAATTTTTTGTTAAAGAAGCCCAACTTTTCAAAATGAATTCGGAATGTTAAAAAGTTGGGCTTCTAGCTAAAATTTATTTCCTACTTTCGCGGTGAGTCTTTTGATATTGATCTGGCTGTTTCAGATTCTTTTGCTGCTGGAAAAAGAATTATAAATTTTGAACCTGCGTTTAATTCGCTTTCAGCATAGATCTCTCCACCCATCATCGTAATCAATTTTTTAGAGATTGAAAGTCCTAGCCCTGTACCTTCAATATTTTTTTCAACAGCGGACGAAGCTCTTCTAAAATCGTCAAATATTAAGGGCAGATCCTCTTTCGAAATTCCAATTCCAGTATCTTCAATTATCAGTTCAACTTTTCCGCTCTTCACTTCAGAAGAAATTTTAATATACCCCTGCCGAGTAAATTTCATTGAATTGGAAATTATGTTCGATAAGATCTGCTGCAATCTGTTTTTATCAACGTAAATCAACTCATCCATCTCTTCTAAATCCAACAGCAGCTCTAAACCCTGCCCTTGAATTCTATCTCGATACAACTCCAAACAATCGTGAACTTCAGAATTGACATTAAGATAACTGTTGTCGAATTCAATTGTTCCAGCATCAATTTTTGAAAGATCAAGAATGTCATTTATCAAAATCAGAAGCCGTCTGCTGCTTAAATTGATGTAGTTAAGATACTTCACTCTTTCACCATCGCTAAGCGGGAGATTCTTGTCGTTCAGAATATCCGCAAAGCCGATTATTGCATTTACGGGAGTTCTAATTTCGTGCGACATGCTTGCCATGAAATTTGATTTGAATTTATTTGCACGCAGCATTTTGTTCGCTTCAATCCGCAGCATTCTATTGGCATTTTCAAGGTTTTCGGTTTTACGTTTTACGAGATGATTGACTCTCTCGTGGAAGAGATTCTTATTGTAATAATTAGCTGCAAAATATACTATCAGTCCAACAATCAACAGCACTCCAAAGTAAAACCAAATTGTTTCATAAAAATATTTTGAGACTGATATTTCTTTCGACGAAACGACACTGCTCCAATCTGTGTAACTCGATTTTGCGCGAACAAAAAATTTGTAATCGCCGGCTGGTAGATTTGTATAATGAACCTCTCGCGAGGTAGTTGATTCATTCCAATCCTCATCATATCCATCCAATTTATGTTGAAAAGCTATTCCGCCATTTCCGGCAAGCAGTATAGCATTGTAACGAATGGTTAAATTGTTTTTTGTTTTAATTTCGATATTGTTAAATGGTGAAATGCTTTCTCCATCTAATACATAATCAACAATATAAAGTTTTGGAATTGAGGTTTTATAGTCCGATTCTTCTTTGGATATTTTTACAAGTCCGTTGTTTGTTGCAAAGAATAAATCGTGTTCATTTTCAAATACTGCATTAGAATTATTTAAGTTAAATGAAAATTTTCTCCAGTCTGCCGGTGCGATGAATTCACGCCAGTTCCACTTTTCGAGTCCTGAGTTTGTAACAATCCAAGCGTTGTTCAATTCATCAAAATGAAGTGAGTAAATTAAATTTCCAATTAAGCCAATTTCTTTTGTTAGTATTTTTCTATCGCCGCTTTTCTGAATTACTAGCAAGCCTGCATCAGTTCCAACAAATATGTTCCCCCCCTTATCTTCTTTGATAGTTGTAACGCGATTCGATTTTATATTCTCGGCAGTATTGTAAGTCAAAACTTCCTTCCTGTTCAACTGATAGACGAGCGGCGAATTTGTTCCAAGCCAAATCGAACCGTCTCTTGCTTGTGTGATGGAAGTGAAATCCACTTGAGGAAGACTTACATTAAAAGGCTTAAATTTTTTGTCAAAACCAATTTTTATAATCTTTTCATTATTATTATCTAAGAAGAAATTACCTGATAATATTACTTCTCTATTTAAGCCGTCGACCAAAAATGATTTAACGTATTCTCCTCTTTCTTTTACTTCAAAAAAGATTTCAACAGAGGAATTTAGTTTCAATTCAATCAGCATCTGGTCGCTAAGTTGAATTAAAAAAGAACTTGACGAGTAGGGGAGAATTTTTGTTATATCAAAATCGTTTTCGGTCGAAGATCGAGAGCTTCGACGGATTTTCTTTTTCAAGTCTATTGTGAAAAACCTGTCTTTGATTGAAAATGTCACCAATCCATTTGGATGTCCAAGTGCATAAATTTCACTGCTCAATTGGGATGAGGAAAGGATTGCATTATCTGCTAATCCTGAATTTGCATCATAAACTGCCAGCTCATTCATTAAGATTCGCGTAATTCCTTTTTCCGAACCAATCCAAAGATTATTTTCAGAATCGACAAAAATTACTTGCGGTTTTGATCCGCGTACACCGTCAACGTCTCTTAGTAGACTTATCTCGCTAGTTGCAGCATCGATTATTTTCAAACTCTCATTTCCGGCTAGGAATATTTTGTTCGTACCGTTTGCATAAATAATTTGATATTCTTCACGTGCGGGATTGAAAAACTTGTTTGTTTCATTAGTGAGACGGTCGTTTTCAATTTTAAGAAGTGAATTATTCGCTAAGATCCAAATCGAAGGAATGTCTCCTTTAGAGAATGAACTTAAACTTAGTGCCATCGAGAAATTGCCGATCCGAGAAAAAATATCAGTTTGGAAAGTATAGACAACCTTTTCGTTTCGAATTATCTGAATTCCTTTTTCGGTTGCAACAGAAAGAAACTCCCCGAAAGATTTAATAGCTCGAACTCTGTTTGTCAATAATCCTTCAGATTCGGAAAATCTTATCCAGGTTTCACCGAGCAAATAATATAAACCGCTTTTATATGTAGCCGCCCAAATTTTTCCGCTCGCACTTTCCCGAACAAATTGAATGTCGAAAAACTTTTCTCTTGTAATCCCTTCGTAGGTTAAATTCTTAATGGACTTATTAATATGATTGACTTCTGATAGGGAAGTAAATTGAATTTTCCCGTCTGATGTTAGAAAATATAATGAGTTGTTATGGTCTGCGGCAATTCTTACGACGTTATTAGGAAATTCGCTAAAAATATTTTTTTCATGGGGGAAATTTGTGCTGAAGTTAGTCCATCGAAGTCCATCGAAATTCGAAACACTTCCCTTTGTTACAATCCAGAGAAGTCCTTTAGAATCTTGAGTTACATCAAGGATGTACTCATCCATTAATCCTTCGCCAACGCCGAAGTTCTTGACGGAACTAAGTTTTGAGGATAGGAACGTAGTAGAAGCAACAAGCAGCAAAAATATTATAAGCCGCTGCTTCATGCGGATATTTATTCTCCTCAATTTGCTCATTTTGAGCTTGCTCGTATTGAGCATTTAATATTTACTCTATGTTAATTTAAAATATTTCTACGTTTCTTTCATGAAATATCTCCCTTCCTTTCCTAACATATTTTCGGATGAAAAAGCGGTTTTTTTAACAAAAAATAATTTTTTTTAATAAAATTGGTTGAAAAAGGGATTATTTGAGTTTAACTTGTTTCGAAAGTGCTTTCAAGTTTATACTCAAACTTATTTTAATTAACTATCTCAAAAGGTACGAGACTGTGTAAAAAGTCTGGAATGTAAATTGCATTAAAAAAGGGAAAAGTATAAATCATCAGAAGAAGTAAAGAAAAATGAATTATAATGAAGGAAAAAATCGAGAACAAACCATACTATTCCCAGACTTGATAGATGATTATATCACAAGTGAGAATCCAGAGCCCGATTATTTGTATGATAAATTTATTTATGATGAAGTGACCGATAGTTACTGTTGTCCACAAGGGCAGACACTTAACTATTATACTACATCAATGAAAGATGGTGGTAGAAAAATACGGATGTATCGAACCGCAGCATGCCAAAAATGTTCAGTAAGTAAGTTGTGTACTACATCACCACGAGGAAGATATATCCATCGTTGGGAAGACAAGCGGTACTAGAAAGATTAAAACATCGATTGCAAACGGAGTTGCATATAATTAAGAAGAGAAAAGCAATCGTTGAGCATCCATTTGGAACAATAAAAAAAGTTTGGGGTTACTCTACGTTTTTATTAAGAGGAATTGAAAAAGTCTCTTCTGAAGTGTCGTTAATGACACTTAGCTATAACATAAGAAGGGCAATTACAATTGTAGGAGTTATTGGACTGATAAAGGCGCTTTAAAATAAATAGGAAGATTAATCCGTCTTGTAGAAGAGTTTAGTAAGAAATAGAGAAATATTTTTCTAAAAGATACGTCCCGATGGATAACTTGTGAAATTTCAAATAAAAAACGATTTCAACGGGCCAATTAAAAATTACCAAGCCCGGTTTTTACACAGTCTCGTACTTGATATGAAAAACGAACTCACTCCTTTTCGAAAATTTCAAGGTAAATTACACCAGATTATTTTTGGTTCTGATACATTTAGTGGTAAAATGTTTGATCTAATGGTAATGATCAGCATTTTATTAAGCGTATTTGCTGTAATGCTTGATAGTGTAAAATCTATACACCTTGAGTATGGAAATTTACTCTACATCATCGAATGGTTTTTTACAATTTTATTCACTATCGAGTATATTCTTAGATTAATTTCTATTAGAAAGCCAATTCTGTATGCTTTGAGTTTCTTTGGAATAGTTGATCTACTGGCAGTAATTCCCACTTATTTAAGTGTAATAATCGCCGGCAGTCAGTATCTTTTGGTAATAAGAATTTTACGTGTACTTCGCATATTTCGGGTATTAAAATTTGTTCAATACATCGGCGAAGCTCAAGTTCTAGCTCGCGCACTTTTAGCAAGCAGAAGAAAAATAACACTCTTTCTCTTTACAGTCCTAACAGTTGTAGTAATCATCGGATCATTGATGTACGTAGTCGAAGGGGAAAAAAATGGGTTCACTAATATTCCTACCAGCATTTATTGGTCGATTGTTACCCTAACGACTGTCGGCTATGGAGATATTTCTCCACAGACAAGCTTAGGGCAAGCTCTCGCTGCGGTAATTATGATCATTGGATATAGTATAATTGCAGTTCCAACCGGAATTGTAACTGCTGAGATGTCTCTCGCCGTGAAGTCCAAATTTAATTCCAACGTTTGTCAATCTTGTAGTAAAGAGGGACACGACACAGATGCAGAATTTTGTAAGCACTGCGGGACAAAATTGTACGAGTGAGCAATAAAAAACTTTAATCAATTTGATTTTGGAATAAAACTCAATTTTATTACTTTGAGATAGACAATATTAATACTGCCACTTCAAGGCAAGCAGGTCAATCTGCAATAAGTGAGGGAAAATTCGCGGGGTGTGAATTAAAATTCAATTATGCTTTTTCAATTATTCCTGAAAGGAATTTTTATGAACAAAAAGAATTTATCGGGGGATGTTTATTATCCATCGTCGGAAGTTGTAAACTACACGCATATCAAAGATTGGGACGAATTAAGCAAATTCGCTTCTGAAAATTATTTAGAGTTTTGGCAAAAAGAAGCCGAAGAACTCGCTTGGTTCAGTAAGTGGGATAAAGTTCTCGACGATTCAAACAAGCCGTTTTACAAATGGTTTACAAATGGGAAGGTGAATATCGTTCACAACTGTCTTGACCGGCATTGTGAAAATTCTCGTAGAAATAAATTGGCATTAATGTGGGAAGGAGAAAAGGGAGATTTTCGTTCGTTCTCGTATTTCGCTCTGAAACGTGAGACGTGTAAGTTTGCTAATGTTCTTAAAAGTCTTGGTGTAAAAAAAGGAGACCGTGTCACAATTTACATGGGAAGAATTCCTGAATTAGTAATTGCAATGCTTGCATGTGCGAGAATTGGTGCAATTCATTCTGTAGTTTACGGCGGTTTCACTGTAGAAGCACTCCATGAAAGACTTGAAGATAGCCAGTCAAAGGTTTTGATAGTTTGCGATGGTGCATATCAGCGTGGAAAAATTGTTCCGCTCAAAGCAATTGCCGATGAAGCTTTGCAGCGAGCAGCTACTGTCGAAAGTGTTCTTGTTGTGAGGAGAACTGGCGAGCCAGTCAAAATGGAATCGGGCAGAGATATGTGGTACCATGAATTAATGGCTTTGCCAATTGCTAACTCATTTTGTGCAAATGAGGTGATGGATGCCGAGGACCCACTTTTCATGCTTTATACTTCTGGAACAACTGGAAAGCCAAAAGCCATATTGCACACACATGGCGGATATATGGTTGGAACATACACTACATTAAAATATGTTTTCGATATTCATGAAGAAGATCGTTATTGGTGTGCTGCAGATCCTGGATGGATCACTGGACACAGCTACATTGTTTACGGACCATTACTAAATGGAACAACTTCTTTCATGTACGAAGGGGCGCCAACTTTTCCATATCCAAACCGCTGGTGGCAGATGATAGAAAAGTACGGAGTTAATATTCTTTACACCGCACCAACAGCAATTCGCGGTTTGATGCGATTCGGTGAAGCTTGGCCGAATCGTCACGATCTTTCCACACTTCGGCTTCTCGGTTCAGTTGGCGAACCGATAAATCCTGAAGCATGGAAATGGTATTATAGAGTCATCGGAAAGGAAAAATGTCCGATCATGGACACATGGTGGCAAACCGAGACAGGAATGTTTATGATTACTCCAATGCCTTCTGTTGGATTAAAACCCGGTTCCGGTACAAGGCCATTTCCTGGAATCCAAATGGATATTTTAGACGAAGAGGGAAAGTCGGTAAAAGCGAACGAAGAAGGAAATTTGGTAATTAAAACTCCTTGGCCTGCAATGTTAAGAACAATTTATAATGATCCTGACAGATTTGTAAAACAATATTGGAGTAAGTATCCTGGGATTTATTTAACTGGTGATTCTGCAAGAAAAGATGAGGATGGATATTATTGGGTTATTGGAAGGGTTGATGATGTGATTAAAGTTTCTGGATACAGGTTAGGAACTGCTGAAATCGAAAGCGCATTGGTGAGTCATTCGGCAGTTGCAGAAGCCGCTGCAATTGGATTGCCGCATGAAATAAAAGGTAACGCAATTTATGCATATGTGATTCTTAAAGCTGGGACTGCTAAACATGATAATCTTGTTGAAGAACTTCGTCAGCATGTTTCGCATGAGTTAGGGCCGATCGCAAAACCTGAACATATAGATATTGTAGATTCACTTCCGAAAACTCGAAGCGGGAAAATAATGAGACGAGTACTTAAAGCACGCGCACTTGGCGAAGACCCAAAAGATTTAAGTACTTTGGAAGAATAATTTCCAAAAATGGAAACTTTAATTTATAATTTAAGAATCATCACTTAATCAGAATCATTTTCACGATTTGTCTTAACTTGCCATAAGTTAATTCAAGAAAATAGACTCCGCTCGAAAGATTATATTTGCCTGCATTAAATTTAAAATCAGGATATCGACCTGCAGATTTAACTTCATCAAAAATTGCGGCAATCTCTCTGCCGAGTGAATTGTAAATTTTGAGCGTACTTCTCCCCTGGCTAATTGTGGAATTAGTTGCCTCGTCGAAGTACTCCGGCAAATCATATCGGATAAAAGTTATAGGATTAAATGGATTAGGAAAGTTTTGATAGAGAACAAGATTTTTTGGCGGATTCGTGGAAGTTGTGTCATCAGGATTGCGGGGAGTAAAGTAAATTTTTCCGCTTGAACAATATTCAAGTGCGCGAGCTCTTAAATTCCCATTATCGGTTTGAGGAGATGTCATGTTCGGAATTCCAGCACCAAATAGCATCGAGATTATTCCCGAATTGGCAATGTCTTTTCGATAATCAAAAAGATAATCGAGCCGGTTATCTGTATACTGATTCACTTTATTTGGCAGCTTTTCATTACCAACTGGAATTTGCCAGAGAATTGTTTTCTTTCCAGAGTAAAATGATATCAAATTGTTAAACAAAATGATTCTTGAAAAATTTGGAACAGAAGTATTTTTCTTGTCCCACCATATTCCGTCGAAGCCTGCGTCTCTATCGGACCAATCTGTAAAAACAAGATCAAAATCTGGTGAGCACTGAACTAAAAACTCTGCTGTGGATTTTGCAAGACTATCAACATTAAGATTTTTTTCAGTGTTTTCTTTTAAGCTTACAACATTTCCCCAGAGTGATGCATGAAATGCGATCAATCCTTTTCCACCGGTATGTTCACGTACTAAGTCGACCATTCGTCTGTGCATCCCCTGGAGTGTATTTGGGTATTTCGAGTCACCTGCATAAGCAGTTAAATATGATGGATCTTTTTTCTCTGAGATCGCGCGCTGCTGTAAATAACCAAGCATATCCGGTTCAATGTGAAAGATTATTCTTGATGCTAAACTATTTTTAACTTCCTCACACATTTGAATAAATCGTTTCCAAAATTCATTCATCAAAAACGAATTATTAATTGCACAATAGATTTTATCATATTCACTCCCGGTACAGCCATGACTTTCTGCTGCATGCTGGAAGAGATAAATTGGAAGTATGGGAATATATCCGCAGCGTTTTGCATCATCACAAAATCTCTTTACAAACCCACCGGCGTACCAATTCCACCAACCCCAAGTTAAATATTGATATCCCATATCCCAGCATTCATCACCATTTGATGTTTGCCAGGCAAGAGTGGAACTTGATGTTCCGGTTCCGATTGAAAGATATTTAGGAACACCCGAGGGAATTGTATCGCCTAAATTTTTCATGACTCCAAACCAAATCTTTCTAATCGATTTATTCCCTTTTTTATCTTTTGAAGTGACAAGGATTTTATACTCTCCACTTTTTGTATCAATTGGAATTTTGAATTTATTCCCGAATGTTCCATCGCCACTCTTGTTGTCTGAATGAAGACCATCATCAAATAGAAGAATTTCAGTGCCAGCTTTCATCTCCGATAGATTTATTGAAACTTCCGATATATCGTTCAGCCCGTCACTGTCTTCAACTATCACCTGGGAAATCACTTCTTCACCGGCAAATGAATTGTACGAGCTTAAGTAAGTATCCAAAATCTTTGGCGAACCAGAGATTGATTTTAAATAGATATTATCAATATAAAACTTCGGCTGATACGAACCTTTGTTCTCTTGGAATGCGAGGGCTAGTATGAACGTATTTTCTGCTCCAAAATCTTTCAATGGGATTTTAACTTCTTTCCACTTTCCCGCTTCGACCGAGACATAGTTGGTTACTGCTGCCCCGTCGTTAAAATTTTTTCCATCGTATGAAACTTTAATCCAGAAGGATTGTCCGCTGTTTGAGCCACCGTTAATGAAAAATCCAAGAGTGTCATAGCCAGAAGTGTTGAAATTTGTGGTGTAAAGATTGAATCCTGCAAATCGTGAAATATACTCGATTGAAATTGATTTCGTTCCAGCATAAACAAATTCTGAAGCTGCGAGATTTACGTTTGTATTCCAAGAATTATTGGCGTGCCAATGCTTAATGGTTAGCGAATCGTTGTACAAAAAATAATTTTGAGAGTAGAGATTAGCTGTAAAAAGAAATATGTTTGTGAGGATTAAAAATATTTTCATCATGATAGTAAAAACAGAAAAAGACTTCATTCAAAATTATTTAACTGATGCATCAAATTACAAAAGTGAAAATTGTGATGCAGTTTATTTTCCAATATCATCGGATGAAGTCAGTGAAATATTGAAAAATTGTAATAAGGAAAAAACTCCAGTCACTCTATCTGGTGCAGGTACGGGTTTAGTAGGCGGAAGAGTTCCGAATTCGGGAATTGTAATTTCTTTGGAAAAGCTTGCGTCAATTATAAAAATTTATGCAGTTTCTAAAACATGTTTAACTCAAAGTGGTGTGTTATTAAGCCAAATACAATCTGAATGCAGAGGACAAAATTTGCTATATCCCCCCGATCCGACAGAAAAAAATTGTTCTATCGGCGGGACAATTGCAACGAATGCTTCTGGTGCGAGAACTTATAAATATGGACCTTCAAGGAATTGGATTCGATATCTGAAAGTTATTCTGCCAAATGGCGAGACTCTTGAACTTGAACGAGGAAAAAATCTTGCAATCGGTTACGATTTGCGATTTCAAACAAATGAAGGAACAAAATTTGAGATTGAACTTCCGAAAATCAAGTTACCGCAAGTCAAAAATGCTACTGGGTATTTTATTCAAGAAAATATGGATGCAATCGATTTGTTCATCGGAATGGAAGGGACTCTTGGAGTCATAACCGAAGCTGTGTTAAATTTAATTGAGCACCCCACCGACCTAATTTCCGGAATCATTTTTTTTGAAACTTTTAACGATGCATACAATTTCGTCTCGAAAGTTAAAGCGTTTTCTCATGCGCAAAATTCTCTCATCCAAGCTAGAGCGATTGAATTTTTTGATGAAAGAGCATTGAACTTCTTGAGTAGATTTTATCCTAAAACTCCGTTAGATAAATTTGGAATATGGATCGAACAGGAAATATATGAGCAAGACAAAGATAAATTATTGACTTTATGGTATGAGTTTATTGAAGAGCATAATGCATTACTCGATTCGACCTATTTCGCCATGAATGAAAAGGATATAGAAGAAATTCGTGATTTCAGGCATGCGATTTCGGCGCGAGTAAATGAGTTCTTAGTTCAAAATGATATACAGAAAGTTGGGACAGATCTTGCTGTGCCCGATGGAGATTTTAACAAGCTCTATTTTTTCTGTACTGATCTTTGCAAGGAACAAAATATCGATTATGTCGGTTACGGACATGTTGGGAATGATCATTTACATTTGAATATGCTTCCGAAAAATCAATTTGAATTCATGACTGCCAAAAAACTTTATTTTGAATTTTGTAAGAAGGCAGTCGAGCTGGGAGGAACAGTATCGGCCGAACATGGAATTGGTAAAATAAAAAAAGAATATTTCAATCTGATGTTCAATCCAGAAGAAATTTCGCAAATGTATGAAATTAAAAAGACACTAGATTCAAATTTAATTTTAGGAAGAGGAAATTTATTTTGAATTGATTTCTAAAATTGACATCCAAGAAATAGAAGTATATACTTGTATAAATTCATCCCTAGGTATTTAATACTTAGCCCCCTTTGGGTTGCGACCTGAAGGGATTTTTTTTATGAATAGAGTAATATTCTTAATAGATGGATTTAATCTTTATCATTCAATAGTTGAAGCTAGTAAAGATTTAAATGGAGCTTCAACAAAATGGTTAAATCTCAATTCATTATGCAACTCGTTTTTGCATATTGTTGGGGGCAAAGCGCAACTTCAAAAAATATATTATTTCTCCGCATTAGCCACTCATTTAATCCATTATTCTCCGGACAAAGTTGAAAAACATAAATTCTTCTTCGCGCTTTAAGAAGTACTGGCGTTGAAGAAATTTTGGCCCGATTTAAACCCAAAGAGATCTTCTGCACTCATTGTAAAAAAATCATTAAGAGACATGAAGAAAAGGAATCCGACGTTGCGATGTCATGCAAGCTATTGGAAGTGTTTTATAATGATGAGTGCGATACTGTTGTATTAATCACTGGTGATACTGATATCGCCCCCGCTGTGAGAACTGCACTAAAATTGTTTCCCTCTAAAAACATTATTTTTGGTTTTCCATATAAAAGGAAGAATAAGGAATTAGCAACCTTAACTGGGAAGTATTTCAAGATTAGTAAAGAACAAATTGTTCGGCACCAATTCCCATCTGTATTAACAACCTCTTCAGGTGAAAAGTTAGTTAAACCAAGTAATTGGTAACTTTACCTTTATGTAAAACTTTTTCATTTTCCAGGCACAAATTCAAATTCGTTTAGTTATACTTGCATAGTTAACTCGATGAAGAGGAACAAATATGAAAACGAATAGATTTTTACTAATCCTGCTTTTTTCAATCACTCCTCTATTGCTTTT